>Ga0307374_10015719_pt1 | contig 10140 bp, 7 predicted proteins | sample OX3MG_FD_202532 | JGI IMG/M metagenome (GOLD analysis project Ga0307374, IMG submission 202532) | Soil microbial communities from Risofladan, Vaasa, Finland - OX-3 | ecosystem: Environmental > Terrestrial > Soil > Coastal area > Acid sulfate soil | place: Finland: Risofladan, Vaasa | collected...
AAAGTCTGAAAAAACGTCCGCTCGATTATTTCAAGCAGGACTTCTGGGCCGATACCGCGGTGTTCACCGGCGAGCCGGCGACCAAGGCGGGAATGGAGTTCTTCCCGCGCGACAAGATCGTGTTTGCCTCCGATTGCCCCTACGATCCCGAAGGCGGAACGCTGTATCCGCGTGAGACGCTGCGGATTCTGGAATCCCTCAACCTTTCAAAGACCGACCACGACAAGATCTTTTTCAAAAATCTCGAGGCAGTCACCGGCCGCAAACTAGTGGTCCGATTCTAACATTCGCTTCCGTATTCGGCAGCTTCTCATGCGAATGTTGGAATCAAAAGGACCACTAGCAAATATGAGTCTTAGTGGAGCTTTGGATTTGACATTCGCTTCACGAGGCTGCCGCTAGGTGGGTAGCGAATGTTAAATCCGCTCCACTAGTGAAGGCTTAGACTTTAGCGCGCGCCATCGCAGCGATAAAGCATCCACCACGGCGAGCGTTCCTGCCAGCCGAGATAATTGAACGGCTGTAACCAGCGCGGATAGCTCGACCACTCAAACGCGCAATGGCCGGCGACCCAGTTGGCGGCCTCGGGGAAGCGGATTGGGACATTGACGAGCGCGAGGAACGTCTCGCCACGCGCGTGTCTTGCCACCAAATCGGCTTCCGCTGGATTCGATATCCACTGCAAATTTTTGGGCTCAAGAAACACCATGTGCGCCGCGCCGGTCCCATACGGCATCCTGCCCGCAGCGTGGATGACCACCGCCTCGGTGATGCCGTTCGCGACATGGGTTTGGTTTTCGATCAGCTGGAACAGCGGATAGTTCACCGACTGCGGCATGGCGATAACCCCGCACAGGCCGACCAAATTGAGCGCATATCCGAGTTTGAGAGAGAAGCCACTCGTCAGCCACCGGAAAAATGCGGCAAGCCGCGCTCCATAACGCGGCTGCGCGGTGAGCGCAAAAACGACGAAGAACGGACAAAAAGGAATAAGCGGGAACAGAAACCGCGCTTCCTTATGAGCGGCGATGCATAACAAAACGACGTATGGCGCGGTGGCCCACGTCAGGGCGCCGAGCGGACGTGCCAACCAGGTCAGAACAATAGCCACCATCAAGCCGAAGGTAATCGGCGCCATCGCGTTCGACTCGGGCAGCGGGATGTATAGATATGCGAAGAACGGCTCGGTGCCGAAAATGCGGGACCGTCCCAGCACAAAATTTTGATAAAAGTAGGCGTAAGCCGGAAAAGTAATGTGGCCGTAGCCCCACCAATCGGCGAAAGCGCCCAGAGCCAGCGCCGACAGCGCGCCGAGCGCCAGCCCGGCAAAAACGAGCAGCCGATCCCGCGCCACAAACAGATACCAGGCACCGGCGCCGGCAGCCATGGCGCCGGTCGCATAACGGAAATCGAAGCACAATCCGAACGCCACCCCGGCTAGCACGGCGAATAGCAACCTGCCGCCGCCGCTACACAAACGCGTGCGCCATTCCAGCGACGCGACGCCGAAACACAGTGCGGCCGCGGAAAATGCCTCGGCCGAGGTTCGCGCGCCGAGGAACGGCAATAGCCAAAGGAAAGTCGCGATCGAATACAGCCGGCGACGTTCGATTTCGCCGCCGAACCAGTGCCGACCGGCGATCACCAGGGTCCACAATGCCGACCAGGTGAAAATCGCCGTCGTTAGCCGAAACAGAAACAGCAAAGTCAGCGGACGATCGAACCCAAGATAACCGGCCATCCGCGCCACGCCGACATAGATCGCGGGCTGCAACCACGAGCGCATTTCTTCGGCGTATTCCCACGGCAGCCCGGCTGGTACGCTGATGCCAAGCTTGGTCGAGGCAAATTCGATGATCTGATAATATTCGTCGGGATTGTGCTGTCCGATCGAGAACACGGCGCCGGCAAAAAACAACAACGCCGACACGGCAAGACACCATCGCAGCTGCCGACCCTCAGTACCGCTCATGCCGGGACGATCGGGCCAAAGGAATTGCCAGACAACCGAAAATATCTTCAACTTCGCAACGAAATCGGTCGATTGCCGGGTGAGCGTCACTTCGTTTTTGATCGGATGGTTGCTAAATGGGCGCGAACGAACGGCCGGTCATCTTGTCACGGACCGCTCGGCCGGGCAATGAAGCGACCGATTTCGGTTCAGTTACCGGCCGCAAATTGGTCAAGGTATAATCGCAGAAAGCACAGGCTGACGGTGGCGCGGCGAATATCGTCGCAACGAGAGGGATGACAATGTTGTCGCGAATTAAATGGCGGATTGCAGGCGCGCTTCTTGCAGCCTCGATGACTGGATTTATTGCATCTGCGCAAGATGCTGCGCCGCTTTCGCCTGCAGATCTCAAAAAGCTCCTCACCTACGTTGACACCATCGGATCAAAGCAGAGCTTTCCTCCACCAATGGCGAAAAATCTTGGATTGTCGCAGGACGAAAAACAGAATCTTCCCGTCGTTAGCGTGGCGACGAACGACCACAGAGTTTACTTTTGCCGCAGCGGCCTGGATGCAAACGATTACATTATCTGGGCGATCGCATCCGACCAGAAATCATCTTCGATGTTCGTCACGCACCAAGACCTCAAATTGGCGCGCGCCCTATACATGCGCGCCGAAGCAGTTCCGCAATTACAGAACGTTAATGACGACGAAGTCGAGGCCAACTACGAGAAGGCGCTGGCTGCACTCGCGCAGGATTTGAACAAAACGAAGAGTCGCTAGTGGTCCGATTCTAACATTCGCATCCGTATTCGGCAGCTTCTCATGCGAATGTTAGAATCAAAAGGACCACTAGCAAATATGAGTCTTAGTGGAGCTTTGGATTTGACATTCGCTTCACGAGGCTGCCGCTAGGTGGGTAGCGAATGTTAAATCCGCTCCACTAGGAACGCACGCTGTCGCTGCTTGGCTTGTCTCCAGGCCTGCGCCGCCATATGTTTTTTCGATGACAATTTCTGCGGCTCACTCCGATGCGCTAGGCGAGGTAACGCACGAACTTTTCCGCCAAGTCATGGCGTCGTTCGCCACCGGCGTTACCGTGATCACCACGCAGGTGCGTGGCGAGGTCCGCGGCATGACCGCCAACGCTTTCATGTCGGGCTCGCTCGATCCGCCGCTGTGCGTGATTTCGGTCAGTCTCAAAGCGCGGATGCACGCGTTCCTGCTGGAAGCCGGCCACTTCGGCGTCAACATACTCGGGCGCGGCCAGGAAACTTTGATCGGGCATTTCGCCGGCCGCCCGGTTGAAGGCGTCGATCCAAAATATGAATACGCCGGCGCGACGCCGCTATTCGCGCAAGCCAACGCGACGATTGCCGCCAAAGTGATCGCGCGCCACGCCTGCGGCGATCACTCGTTGTTCGTCGGCCACATCTTCGCGCTGCGACACAACGAAGGCCTCACGCCAATTGTGCTGCACGTCGGACGGCTCGCTTCGCTCATGCATTCGCACGAACAAACAATCTGGCCGACGCTCGATTTCTGGTGAGCGAGAGTCGCATGACGGGGCTGGCGGGCGGGATTCGCAGTCGTCCGAGTCCGCCCGAATCGGGGAAATCAGGCAGCCGGAGGTTGCATCAGCCTGTGCGAATCAGAGCGCCATCCGCCGACGCGATACTGGCCAAGCAGCCTACGCGTGGCTTCTAGTTAATCATCTGTTTTCAATCGTTTATTTTGCGAAAATGAAATGTGCCGGGAAGCGACGGGAGGCACCATTCCCGTGTCATTTTTGCCACTACGGCTGTAGAAATGACGTTTCCCCCCGCACCTAACAGCACAAAGCATTGCAATCTTTATTGGCTTGAACGACCCTGCCGGCAGTTGGCAGGACGTGCCGACGAGTCAAGCCCCGTGCGGAAATCCTTGCGCTGGGTCTTGGGGACAAACCACGGAGGGGCATAATGACCCGAATGAAACAACTAATACTGGGAGGCGCGGCGGCTGCGCTTCTGATGGGCGGGGCGGTGAGTAAGAGCTTCGCCATCGAAGCCGGCGATTTCCAATACCTCGCGGGCGGCACGAACGGCCTTCCGCTCGGTGCTCAACCGCCGCCCGGCCTCTACACTGGCCTGACGACGTTTGAAGGCCTTTACGGTGGGATGACCGGCAATCAAGGCAATGCCCTACCGAACCAGAGCGGTAGAGGCATAGGCCTGGGTGCGTTCGGCGCGGTTGTGCCAATCGTCTGGGCGACCGGCTGGCACTTCCTTGGCGCCAGTTATGCCGTGGCTGTGATTCAGCCGTTCGTGACGGCCTACGCCGGGACGGGTAACGGAAACCCCGCTGGTGTGAGCGCCAACACGACCTGTACATCGGCCCCTCTTGGAGGGAATTTTTGCGCTTGGCAGAACATGTTCATCAACACGGTCTGGCAGCCATTGAACCTGTCGTGGAATTTGGGCAACGGCTTCTTTACCAGCGTTGCGTTCAGCTTCCAGGCCCCCATCGGGACCAAGGTTATTGGCACTGCCAATCCGGATTTCTGGACATTCTCACCGGCCCTCGCGATTTCGTATCTGTCGGCCAACTGGAACCTGACCGCTAACATGGTCTACAACGTCTACACGGCCTCGCAAGGCTTCAGCGGCGCCATCGGCGGCAGCCCGTTCGCCAATGGTTGGACGAACGGTAACCAGTTCGCCGGCGATCTGCATGCCCTGTACAAGCTGGGCAAGTGGTCGTTTGGTCCGGTGGGCTATTTTGTTTGGCAAACCACCTCTGACCGTGCCGGCGGCACCGGTTGCGCCGGTATGGCCGCTTCGCCACTCGCCGGGCTTGGCTGCGCCAATCAGAACTTTATTGGCGCAGGCGGACTGGTCGGCTATGACTTCGGCCCGGTCGATCTGCAAGTCTGGGCCACCGACACAGTCTGGCAGCAAAATACCGCTGAATCCGGCTGGACGATCTGGACGCGCCTCGGCTTCCGGCTCTGGGCGCCGGAAGCAGCAAGGCCGCTCGTCGCCAAGAACTAATCTAGCGACAGCGATCTCTACCGGCCCCGCGGGAAACCGCGGGGCCTTTTCTTTTTTATGACCTCTCCCCGACGGGGAGAGGTCGGCCGCGTTGCGGCCGGGTGAGGGGGATGGAGCGTCTCAGAAAAAAGGCGCGTAAGTTGCGCGCCACCCAGACCAGCGCTGAGGCACGCCTGTGGCGCGTTCTGCGCAACCGACGGCTTGTACGCTGGAAATTCCGACGCCAGCATCCCGACGCCAGCATCCCATAGATCGCTATATCGTCGATTTCGTCACGCTCGACGGGAGGTTGATCGTTGAGGTCGATGGCGCGACACACTCGACAAAAACCGAGTTAACCCGCGACGCCGAGCGTACACGCATTCTCGAATCACTCGGCTACCAGATCGTCCGCGTCACAAACATTGACGTTTACGAGAATCTTGCTGGGGTGCATGAGTTGATCGCTGTAACGCTCAGTTCGACTTGACACGTTCTACGCCCCCTCACCCGCGCGCTTCGCAAGCAGCGACTCCAAATACTACCTCTCCCCGCCGGTGAGACGTGGTGTTAAGGTGCTTTTATGTCGATCACCGAACCGCAATCACGGATGCCCGCGTTCGACGCCGCTCTTCCACGTCACGACTGGACGCGCGAAGAATTGCGAGCGCTGTTCGATTTGCCGTTGCCCGAACTGATGTTCCGCGCGCAAAGCATCCACCGGGCGAATTTCGATACTGCGGCGGTTCAGATCTCGACACTGCTGTCGATCAAGACTGGCGGCTGCCCGGAGGACTGCGCCTATTGTCCGCAAAGCGCCGAATACGATACCGGCGTGCGCGCGGAAAAACTGATGCCCCTTGATGCGGTGCTGGCGCAAGCGCGCGCGGCAGGTGAAGCCGGCGCCGGCCGCTTTTGCATGGGCGCCGCCTGGCGCTCGCCGAAGGACCGCGACCTTGCGCAGGTCTGTGCCATGATCGAGGGCGTCAAGGCGCTCGGACTTGAGACTTGCGCAACGCTCGGGATGCTTACCGCCACGCAGGCTCGTGAGCTCAAGACGGCGGGGCTCGACTACTACAATCATAACCTCGACTCATCGCCGGAATTTTACAGCGAGATCATCACCACGCGGACTTATGATGACCGCCTCGTGACGCTCGGACACGTTCGCGCTGCCGGCATCCACGTGTGCTGCGGCGGCATCGTCGGCATGGGCGAGACGCGCGAGGACCGCGTCGGCATGATCGAAACACTGGCGAATTTGCCGACGCACCCGGAATCGGTGCCGATCAATATGCTGGTGCGCGTCGCCGGCACGCCGCTGGCCGATGTTCCGCCGCTCGATCCGATCGAGTTCGTGCGCACGGTTGCCGTTGCTCGCATCGCCATGCCGCAATCGATGGTGCGCCTGTCTGCCGGTCGCGAAAGCATGAGTGAGGAAATGCAGGCGTTGTGCTTTTTGGCCGGCGCCAATTCGATTTTTTGCGGACCGAAGCTTTTGACTACGCCCAATCCCGCGCAGGATCGCGACCGCGCGCTGATGAGCCGGCTTGGGCTATTGCCGATGAGCTAGTGGAGCGGATTTAACATTCACTACCCACCGAGCGGCAAACTCGTGAAGCGAATGTCAAATCCAAAGCTCCACCAAGACTCATATTTGCTAGTGGTCCTTTTGATTCTGACATTTGCACGAGAAGCCGCCGAATGCGGATGCGGATGTTAGAATCGCACCACTAGCGTTAAGGCCGCAGCGTTACTTTCCCTTGCGCAGCACGTGATAGCTGAGCTCGCCGGGATCGGTGAGGTCCGGCACCTTCCAGCCGTCGAGATCGTACTCGGCCATACAGTCTTCGGCGAAACCTTTGAAACGGTCGGCGTTGCCCGAGGCCTGCGCGCCGAACAAACAATAGCGGCGGATTTCCTCGGTCGAACCGCCGTAATTGATCTCGTAGAGCTCGTGGCGGCCGCCGAATTCGGTCGCTATGCAATCCCACAGAAGCTTCATCAGCTTGACGCGCTCATCGGCCTTGTAGCCGTTCGAGCCGCGCATATAGCGGTCGATGTAGGGGCGGATTTCGGGGTTCTTGAAATCGCTGACGTGCGAATTGAGATAGATCAGGCCGGACGCCACCGTCTGCTCGATGATGTATTTGACCTTGGTGTAGGCCATGGTGGCGATGATCTGGTAGGCGTTGCCCGGATCCATGTTGGGCAGCACATAATCGCCGATCCACGGTTTCGGATCGCGCACCATCGCGTCCGACAGCGCCCAGAACAGATTGCGCCAGGCGATCACCTCGCCGACATTGGCTTGCACGCCGCGATAATCCTTGGTGCCCGAAGCTTCGACCGCCTTGAGCAGCAACCCGGCGATGAAGTCGAACTTGACCGCAAGCCGCGTGCAGCCGTGGACGACGAACCGCGGCAGAAAACCGGTGCGCGGGAAGAAATTGTTGGCTTTCTCGATGTCGCCGTAGACGAACACGTTTTCCCAAGGCACCAGCACCTTGTCGAGGATGAACACGGCGTCGTTCTCGTCGATGCGCGACGACAGCGGATAATCGAACGGGCTGCCCATCGCCGTCGCGGTCATCTCGTAGGAAGTGCGGCAGAGGAATTTTACGCCCCGCGCGTTGGTCGGGATCATGAACACGACGGCGAATTTCTTGTCTTGCACCGGAATGAGGCCGTGGTGCGCGACGAAGGTATAGTTGGTGAGCACCGAGCCGGTCGCCACGACCTTGGCGCCCGACACGACGATGCCGGCGTCGGTTTCTTTTTCCACGTGGCAGCAGATGTCGCCGACTTCGCTCGGCGGCCGGTCGCGATCGACCGGCGGATGGATGATGGCGTGATTGACGAACGGCACCCGCTCCTGGCTGTACTTGTACCAGTGCTTCGCGTTGTCGGTGTAGGGATCGTAGAACTGGGCGTTGGCGCCGAGCGTGGCGAGGAACGAAGCCTTGTAATCGGGCGAACGGCCGAGCCAGCCGTAGGTGATGCGCGCCCATTCGGCGATCGCGTTGCGCCCCGCCAATAAATCTTCCATCGACTTCGGCGCCTTGAAGAAAGCGTGCGTCATGCCGCCGTTGCCGGTGTCGGTCGGCACCATGATCTTGTCGGCGTGCTTCTTGTCGTGCAGCGCATCGTAGAGCCGCGCCACCATGCGCGCGGTGTTGCGGAAGGCCGGGTGCGTGGTCACGTCCTTCACCCGCTCGCCGTAGATGTAGACGGTGCGGTCGTCGCGCAGCGAGTCGAGGTACTCGTCGCCGGTCTGCGGCGCGGTGACGGCGGATTTCGCGGCGGGCTTCGATCCCTTTGCGGCGACGCTCATAGCACTCCTCCCTTTGTCGTGTGTCCACCCTGCTCACGTCGATCCTTGGCCAAGCGTGTGTTCGAATATCGAACGAATGTGCGTTATTCGGCCGATGTGTGAACAATAACGGTGTGAATCCGGCAGAGCAAGACGCCAAACAGCGCCGGGGCGAGGGGGTGCAATTCAGACCAGCGGGCCTAAATCTACGGGCGGCCGAGCCTAGTCGCGGCGGCAAAGCCCAGCGCCTTTTATTTTTGCGCGTCGCGCGGGCACGGAAGCTCCGCGGCTGAAACGGGGTTGCAAGCGTTCGACGAGCATTGCTGTGAATTCGTCGCGCTGATTGAGTATTTCGTGCTTGCATACGGCAGCGCCGGTTCCAATGATTGTCCCAGCCGGTGAAAACTAGCCGACCAGCATTTGTCCTTTTGAGGATTCATGTCACGTCCCTTGTCGTCGTCGCCATCCAGTTTGGCTCTCGCTAACCTTCGCGCCGCGGTGATTCTCATTGTGCTCGCGTTCCATTCGGTTATGGCCTACGTTGAATGGGCGCCTTTGCGATCGTCCGGATTTAGCGATCCACCCTACGACTGGCATGTCTTTCCCATTGTCGACACGCATCGTTGGTTCGGCTTCGACCTATTTTGCGCGTGGCAGGACGTTTATTTGATGTCGCTGATGTTTTTCTTGTCCGGCTTGTTTGTGTGGCCGAGTCTGCAACGCAAGCGCGCTTTGGTTTATGCCCGCGACCGTTTGACAAGACTCGGTATTCCCTTTGCGTTCGGCGTTATCGTCCTTATTCCGTTTGCCATCTATCCGTCCTACCTCGCCACTACCGCAGATTCGAGCGTCTTCGATTATGTGCGGCGTTATCTGGCGCTGCCGTTCCTGCCAAATGGGCACCTGTGGTTCTTGTGGCAGCTCCTTGCCCTGAATCTGGTCGCGGCCGGTGTCAAGCTCGTAGCGCCCAACGTGCTGCGCGACTTGGGGCACTGGTCGGTCAAAGCCGGACAGCGGCCCGGGTTTTACTTTGTCGCGCTCGTTGCTGTTTCAGCCGTGGCCTACGTTCCGTTAGCGCTGGCATTCACACCGTGGGCCTGGCGCGACTCCGGGTTCCTTGCCCTGCAATGGTGCCGGCCGCTGCTTTATGGCGTTTATTTTTTTGCGGGAATGGGCATCGGCATCTCGGGTAATGATGGCGGTCTCATCGCTACCGACGGAGCCCTGGCGCGACGCTGGAACCTGTGGTTCGCTTTGGCAATCGTTTCGTTTGTCGTCTGGATGGGCGTGACCTACTTAACTTTAGATGGCCGGGCGCCTATCGCAATCGAGATCGCTTCCGACCTGATCTTCGTCATTGCTTGTGCTAGCGGCTGCTTTTTCTTCGTCGCCACGAGCCTGCGCTTTGGCGCAAAACGTACGCGTGTTCTCGCCAACCTTTCGGGCAATGCCTATAGCCTCTATCTTGTACATTACAATTTCTTTGTTTGGGTACAATACGCCTTGCTTGCTTCCACTCTGTTTGCCGTGATCAAGGGAGCAATCGTTTTCAGCGCGACATTGATCTTGAGCTGCCTTGCGGTGTGGGTAGCGCAACACATTCCACTTGGGTCATTGCTGGTGGGGGCGCCCCCACGCAAAGCTGACGTAACGGCTTAGTCAAGTGCCAGCGCCTTTATCAGAGTCGGGCAACTCGACCCTCTGCGATAGAGCAGGCCAGCCGAGGCCTTTCGCATGTGAAATCTTATACCAGCGAAACGGAAATCTGCTCGGCGATGCGGCGCAGTTGCGGCAGGAAGCGATCGCGCATTTCGTTGCGCGTCGTGCGCGTTGAATGGGTGCTCAGATTAAGCGCCGCCACCG
>Ga0307374_10015723_pt1 | contig 10139 bp, 10 predicted proteins | sample OX3MG_FD_202532 | JGI IMG/M metagenome (GOLD analysis project Ga0307374, IMG submission 202532) | Soil microbial communities from Risofladan, Vaasa, Finland - OX-3 | ecosystem: Environmental > Terrestrial > Soil > Coastal area > Acid sulfate soil | place: Finland: Risofladan, Vaasa | collected...
AGGAACACTCGTGGCGGCAGCGGTCTTCGCATTCATCTTGGACTTTGCCAAAGTCCCCGTGTTCAATCGCCTCAGGATCGCATAGAGAATGGAGCTGCGCAAGAAACAGGTGAGCAAGAACCCGGACCCAATGCCGGGTATGCACGACCATCCACAGAAGTGAGCGCGGCTGAAATCACGCACAGGAAATTGGAAATGACAGGACATTCGTTTTGGAAGCTGCCGCTGCAAATGGCTTTCATGCTGGCTTTGCTTCCAGCGGGCCTCGCGGCGCAGTCTGTGCCGGAGGCGCAGATGGACCCTTATTTCACAGCCATTGACTACCCAATCCCCAAGGACACGATGATGGTCATGGTGCTGCCCGATTTCCAGTCTGCACGCACGGGCCCCAATTTCTTCGCGGGGATGGAAATGGCGTCGTACGGAATCACTTCACGGTGGTCGGCGGGGTTCATGGCAGAGGAGCAAAAAATCTCTGGTTTGCCAGCCACGTTCGGCGGTCTGCGATTCAACACCTACTTCCACCTTCTCCCACACGATCACCTGCTGAATTTCACCCTGTACGGCGAGTACGAGGACTTGAATCAAGCGGCGCTTTACAAGATGGAGGTCTCCGGATTCGGCGGGGAGGATTTAGTGGGTCCGCTCTCCGTGGCTCGGAACTTGCCGGCGCACACCTTCGAGCAACGCGCGATTGTGTATCACGATTGGCGACGGGTGAACATCACCTTCAACTTCATCAGCGAGACGGGGCTGGAGACCCACGAGAATGCTTTCGGCTACGCTTGGGGCATTTTCCGCGAGCCAGAATGGATGGGAATGACTACCGGTAAAAACACGATGGGAAAGCCGGTCATGGCTGGAATGTCGCCGCCGCCAGTACTTTCGCTGCGGCGATTGGGCTTTGGGCTCGAGATGATTGGGGCGCTGGGGAATAATCAACAATTCGGATTCTACTGGCACAGGCAACAGCAGTATCTCGGGCCGGTCTTCAGCTATGCGCCATTGCCCCACTGGACGATCCGCCTCGAACCAACTTTTGGACTCTCAGACGTGAGCGACCCATTTGTGCTGCGGATGGGGCTGGAGTATTCGATGGACCACTTCGTGCACCGGCTAGCCCGGGCTTTCTAAGGCAGCGGCCCAGCTCACAAACCCAAATCAAAGCCACCAGCAACAGCAAAACCACAGGCAAAAACCAAGATACAAGCGCCGACCTCAAAGTCGGCGTCCGGATTCGGCTGACCGACGAGCGCTGGGCGCACATCAGCGAAGAGCACGAGGAGCTGGCGGGCTTTGGTCACGAGGTATTAGAAACCATTGCTAACCCGGTCCGTATTTATGCCGGAGGAGCCGGTGAGCTCCTGGCAGCGCGGGAAATCGAAGCCGGCAAGGGGCGGGTTGCCGTTTATCGCGAATTGGGAGATGATGGGTTTGTGATTACGGCGTTTCTGACGCGTCGGATCGCGGTGCTCGAAAGGAGAAAGCGACTTTGGCCGGAGCAGATGTTTACCTGGCTGATGGGGATCTTCGAGGTCTGGGCAAGAGGGTTCTCGATGCGCTCTTTAAGCATATCGGATTTACGTCTTCGAGGCTGGCGGCAGGTTGAAACAACCTTTCCTCGGCGACCCGGCGAGGCACCAGAGTTCATCGGCGCATTTCGTTGGCGGCGGTCAGGTGTATGCTATCTGTCGGTCGGGAATCGAAAAAGGAAATTCCGGAACAACGAATTGCGCATCACGGTACCCAGCATAGCGAAAAACTTCTATGGCAAGGGAAGACTTTCAAATCGCGCAGTCCGGCGAACGGACCAATGCTGCCGGGAAGCCGGTAAGCAACAAGGTCCTTCTATCGATTCCCGACAGCGAATACCGCGCCATCCGTCCTCACCTGGAATTTCTCAGCATGCCTCACCATCTTAGCCTTTACGAACCGAACCATCCACTGGAGTTTGTGTATTTCCCGAATGCAGGTATGGTGTCTCTTGTAATTGCGATGGAAGATGGAAGGACTGTTGAAGTAGCTGAGGTGGGGAAGGAAGGGTTTGCAGGGATACCGGCGGCGGTTGGCATGAAATGGAGCCAGGTACGTGACGTCGTACAAATCGCCGGCAATGGGTTCAAGGTGAGAGTTGGCGCATTGCAAAGCGTCTTGCGGTCAACTCCACAGTTTCAACTGATTCTGACTCGCTACGCAGTAGTTCAGGGGATGCAAATCGCACAAACAGCCGCGTGTAATCGGCTCCACAATATTGAACAGCGCTTCGCGCGCTGGCTGCTCATCACTCAGGACAGAGTGGATTCCGCAACGTTCGCCATCACCCACGATTTCCTTGCGATGATGTTAGGTACGGACCGACCCACCGTAAGCTTGGCAGCCGGTATTTTGCAGAAAAAGCAGGTTATCGTGCACACCCGTGGCGCAGTGCAGATTCTGAGCCGCGCGAAGCTCGAAAACTGCGCCTGCGAGTGTTACGGAGCCATGCAACTGGACAGATATGGCGAAGGACCCTTGCGTCAAGGAAGGACTTTCAAGCCGCGTACCCGCCGGGCGGACAGATGAATGCTGCCGGGAAGCCGGTAAGCAATAAAGTCCTTCTGTCGATTCCCGACAGCGCATACCGCACAATCCGCCCTCAAGTAGAATTTCCTAGCCTTATCACACCAATCCCCCTTCACGAGCCCGAGTGAACAACCGGTGGTAAAAAACCTCGGAGTCGATCTATCTCTTTTGTCAGCAAGGGCCTACAAGATGCAACTTTCGGTAGTGGTACATTTTCGCTGCTGTAGCGGCGGTCTCTGACCGCCGAACTTTATTCTTCAACAATTTCCGGCGGTCAGAGACCGCCGCTACAGCAAACTGACCCACTACCCAACTTTCGAAGCTGGGTTTGCCTGTTCTCCGGATACGGGTTTGGTGTCTCTTGTGGTCGCCACGGAGATGGAAAAACTGCCGAAGCAGGCCTCAGACAATACTCCAGTTAGTGTTCGATGGCCTACAGACGGAAACCTTCCCCGAAGCTATTATCTGAGTCTTGGTTCAGCGTGAATACGGAGTGAAGCCGCTTTTTCGTGCTGAAGGCTCAGGAAGTTCATTGCAGAGGGGTTGTTATGGCTCAGGAAAAGAGCCCGCCTAATGTTGTCAGGACCAACGGGAATGGCCAGCCTGTTGATTGGGAAGTTCTCCTCGCCGGAATCTCCGGTGCGAACACCCGTAGTCTAGAGTACGGCGCTAACCGCAGCATCTTCCGGCAAGGAGATCCTGCGGATTCCGTGTTCTATCTCCGGCAAGGCAAAGTGAAAATTTCGGTGACTTCGCAGCACGGCAAAGAGGCGATCGTGGCCATTCTGAATTCGGGTGAGTTCTTTGGTGAAGGGTGCCTTGCAGGCCAACCGTTGCGCATTTCATCGGCCACGGCGATGACCGATTGCAGCCTCGCCAAGATTGAGAAACCGCTGATGGCACGCATGCTCCACGAACAGCACGACATCTCGGAATTGTTCGTCACGCACCTGCTTTCGCGCAACATCCGGTACGAAGAGGACCTGGTGGATCAGCTTTTCAACTCGAGCGAGAAGCGGCTGGCCCGGATTCTATTGCTACTCGCTCACTTTGGCAAGGAAAGTAGATCCGAGACGATCCTTCCCAGCATCAATCAGGAGAACCTGGCGCAAATGGTGGGCACCACCCGTTCGCGGGTCAGCCATTTCATGAATAAGTTCAAGAAGCTTGGCTTTGTCGACTACGACGGCGGCGCGTTGACGGTCAACAACAGCCTGCTCAGCGTGCTCTTAAGCGATTAGCCTCCATGCCGAACCGCCGGTAATCTCTTCCGGTCCGCACTGCCGTTCCTCCACACAAACTGGATGAGCAATTTTGACCAAGCGCGTGAGCAGCATTGAACTAAGGGCCCGTTCATAAATGACTCTTCCATCTTCCAACCGGCACCCCTCACCCGCCGCTTCGCGTCACCCTCTCCCCGCTTGCGGGGAGAGGGTAGGCGTGAGGGGAGAGGGTAGGCGTGAGGGGATGTATTGGGTCCGAAATGGAACGGTTATTATCTGAAAGCTTCTAACATCGAATCTTCGTCGCCCCGGACGGGGCGTAAAAGATTTTCCCGTACTTCCTTCCCACGGCTGATCGCCGTGGGCCTCATTCTATCGCCGCTAACGCGGCTCAGGCGGGCCGGCACTACTCTGGCAGCGTCAATTCATCAGGAAGCTCATTGAGCACGGCCCAGAATTTGCCAATAACTTTGATGGCTTCCACGAAGTCGCTAAAATTGACTGGTTTCACAACATAGGCATTGACGCCCAGCTTGTAGGCCTCATCAAGGTCCGGCGAGGCGCGCGACGACGTCATGATCACCGCGGGGATGTGCTTGAGCCGCGGGTCGGTCCTGATCTCTTTCAGTAACTCCAGCCCGTTCATCCTGGGCATCTTGATGTCCATGAGCACGACTACCGGTAACATCGCGCATTGTCCGGTGTTTCCGTCCGGCCGGAGAAGGCTCAGCGCCTCGACCCCGTCGCGGGCCACGATCACGGGATTCGCGAGATGGCCGTCATCGAACGCCTTCTGTACCAGTTCGACATCATTGGGATCGTCTTCCACCAGCAAGATGGGTCGTAGATTGTTACTCATTAGAACCTCCGCCATCCGGAAGTGAAAAATAAAAGGTCGCGCCCTTCCCCACGGCCCCCTCCGCCCATACCCTACCCTCGTGGCGCTCGATGATGCGTCGAACTGTCGCCAGACCCACCCCGGTCCCTTCAAACTCATCTTCGCGGTGCAATCGATGGAAAACCTGGAACAGCTTGTCAGCGTATGCCATGTCGAAACCGGCTCCATTGTCCTTCACGAAGATGGTAACCATCCCGTTCTCCTGGCGACCACCTATCTCGATGATGCTTTCCTGGCATGCCCGCGTAAACTTGAGCGCGTTGCTCAACAGGTTCGTCAGCACCGAGCCGAGCAGGCCCGGATCCGCGTAAACACCCGGCAAAGTGCCTATTTCCCATGTCACGTCGCGGCCCTCGAGTTCGGCCCGGTGCTCATCCCGGAAGCCTCCCACCAATTGCGCCACGCTCACTGTAGCCGGCTTCATCGCCACCCGTCCGAGCTGCGCGAACGCCAACAGGTCGTCAATCAGCAGCCCCATGCGCCCGGCGGACGAGGTGATCTTTGCGAGATACCGGACGCCTGATTCATCCAGTTTTCCCTGGGCATTCTTCGCCAGCAGCTCCGTAAACGCGTTCAAGTGGCGCAGGGGCGCCCGCAGGTCATGGGCGGCCGTGTAGGTGAAGGCCTCCAGATCCTCCTTCGCGGCTGCGAGCGCCGCGGTACGCTCCTCCACCCGCCGCTCCAATTCGAGATTGAGCTTCAGGATACTGTCCTCTGCCCGTTTCCGGTCGCTGATGTCCCGGATATTGCATTGAATCACGCTCTCGGCGCCCACCATGTACACGTTGCTGACGAACTCCACGTTAATGTGATGGCCGGATTTGGTCTCAAGCGGCAGGTCTTCATACCGGATGTATCCCTCTTCCAGCAGTTTTCGGAAAGCATCTTGAGAGAGGTCCGTATCCTGAAACAGACCTATGTCCCACAGCTTTTTGCCCACCAACTGCTCCCGGGGATATCCCAGGAGATTGGTTAAAAATGGGTTGGCGTCGGTGATTTGTGCCGTTTCCGGGTCCACAAGCAATATCCCGTCCTGAGCGGTTTCAAATAGTCGCCGGTAGCGAGCCTCCGAATCGGCCAGGGATACAGCGCGCTGTCTGCTATCCTTGACTTCAAGGACGGCGCCGTCTGTGATGTCCCGTCCAATCCCAATTGCTTTCGCTGCCGTTTCCATGATGAGGCCTTTCAGTAAATATATCGTACATATCGTATTAGTTATGCAGTGATGAAAACATAGCACTATGTTATATATCCTGTCTGTTCAAAATGGCACACAACGAGAAAAACCTGGCCAGTCAAAGGGCGAGGTGTCTTCCACATGCTAAGTTGCTGAGGATTCACGATTTAATGAATGAGATCCCCTCTTTTCCCAGTTTTCCCCACCGTCTCATTCCTACCTGTCACGACAGATGCTGAACCGTTATAACCGCGGGCTGGCTTTTCCCATTTTACCCATGCCATGATCTTGCACGATTCGTATCCATACCAAACCCCCGGCTAAGCTTCCCCCCAGTCCCCGGCAGTCGTTCCTCTCTCACTAACGGCGATGAGCGGTTTTGACCAAACCTTTGAGCCGTTCTGAACTGACAACCCCCTGATTGAAAGGTATAAGAATAGTGCCAGCAGATGCCTGCCACGAGGCGTGAGAGGCGGATGCAAGGTGAGTCGTAATGGAGGCAACACCCATGAAAAAACTCGTTGGAGTTATCGGCATAGCAGTTCTATTTTCCCTTTTCGGAACCATGGCTCCTGCCTCCGCGCAGGATCAACAACACCAAGACCAAGCCAAGCCCGAACAGCATGCCAAGCAGCGGGAACACGCGCAACAGAAGGAGGAGCGGCAATCCAAGTCTTCACAACACGCTCAGAAGCAGGAACGCGCACAGCAGGCAAAGCCCACGCGGCAGACAGAGCGCGCCAGTAACAATCGCAGAGGTCACATTCCTGACGACCGTTTCCGTGCCCATTTTGGTCGTGACCACAGGTTCCGCATTAACCGTCCGGTGATGGTCGGCGGGGCTCCGCGCTTCCAGTACGGCGGCTATTGGTTCGGATTCGCCCAACCGTGGCCAGTAGGCTGGTACTACACCGACCCGGTGTACATCGACTACGTTAATGGCGGATATTACTTGTTAAGCCCTGTGCATCCGGGCGTTCAGATTTCGATCAACGTCGTCCTCTAATGGTCTACCAACCCGCCGATTGGGGAGAGTCTCCAACCCGCACGGGGTTGGGTCGCGCGCCGGGCGGCGTGAAGGCTTGGTAAGCAGAGAGTGCCTCCTGCGCCCGCAGGTTGTAAAGAGAGGATTCTCCGGATTGACGCGCGTCATTGTCTGCATGCCACGGTAGGAGCCGGACCGGAACTCCAGGAGGAAGGAAAGTGAACGCAAACGGCAGCACGCTGAATAGCGTGGACCTGGAGGAATTAGTCGAGATCGAACTGAGTACAACCATGACCTTTCTAGTTGTAGCCAGGGATGACCGGTCCGCCGGAAAGGTAGCTGCTGCCAACCGCGAGGAATTAAGCGCGCACAGAGCGTACCAGGAAGCGCTGAATCTATTCAGAGTGTTGCGGCACTATATATGTCCATCCGGGGCGCGGCGTCTCGCCATCAGGATGAAGGAGATTGACAATACGATGCGCGAGAGTTAACACGTCCCACGTCACGGTTTGGGCGACCCGCACGATTGCCGTGTCGGACTCTCATCAACCTTCCCCCAAGAGTGACAGAAGGGCGCCATGGGAGGGAGCGGCGGCATCGCTCATAATTCTCCTGTGGAGGTTTATTACCTGGCGCAGATTCTCCTTCCGGGTGTGGAGGTGCGCAGGTTTACGCCAACAAGCACGGCTCACGAGCCGGTCTTCCTCAGAGAAACTCCGTGCCGGGATCAGGAGATGTCTCCGCACTTCAACCAGGTTCCACGCTCCCCAGTTCTTCCCGGTCCCACCCTGCAGGCGGACCCTCGTAAGCTAGATGAGCAATAGTGAGCAAGGAGGTGAGCCATAGTGGGCAGACACTGAATCAGGCCAAATGTAAAACGCCACAGGGGCTATTCTTGGACTCTCCGACACTTCTGAACCCCGGCGGCGATCCCGAACAACGGTGGCTGAAACTAATTGCGACCTTCTTGGGCCTTATTTTTGGGGCGATCGTTCTGACGTTTTGTTTTTTTGCCAGTTCGCTGTGCATCACCATAGTCCTGTCGGCATTTCTTGCAATCGTGGTTGACCCACTGGTTGTGCGCGCGGCAAAGATCGGCCTGGGACGGGTTCTGGCCTCAGGATTCGTTGTATTGTGTTTCATGCTTCTGGCGGGGACATTGACCTATGTCCTCTATAACAGGGCATCTGCTTTCGCAGGCGAGTTTCCCAACTACGCTTACCGAATTCAACGGGTCTTGGCTCCCCTCGCCAGTAAATTCGAGCGTCTTGAGAGAAACGCTCGGTCCATAGCCCCATCGGTGAAAGACTCGAAGCCTGTCACCGAAGTCACGGTGAAAGAAGCGCCGACGAACTGGCCGAGTTTTCTGGTTCGAGGCGTGGGATCGATATCCGGCGTCCTGATTATGAGCGGGGTGCTTCCCTTCTTGGTGTTTTTCATGTTGGTCACAAAAGATCAGATGTCCGTTCGCCTCCTCAACATGTTCGAGGGCAGAATCGATGTCCCCAAGTTTGTCAGTAATCTTGCCAATATGATCCGCGGATTTGTGTTGGGGAACCTTATCGTCGGATCCATCATGGCCGCAGGTATGTCGGTTGTTTTTTTGATTCTTGGAATGAAGGGAGCCGTGACGCTGGGGATTGTGAGCGCGTTTCTGAATCTGATTCCGTTTCTCGGCCTCCTGCTGGCCGCCGCAGTTCCGTTGGCGGCGGCTCTCCTACAGTTCAACACCTTCGGTCCCTTCCTCATCATTGGGATCACGGTCCTTCTTTTTCATCTCGTCGCCGCGAACTTCTTGATTCCCAAGTTTATCGGCTCTCGTCTTCTGGTCGGACCGGTGGCGGTGACCATTGGCATGCTGTTCTGGGGCTGGCTATGGGGGGTCATGGGATTACTGTTGGCCGTTCCGCTCACGGCGCTCGTCAAGCTGATTGCCGATTCGCGCCCTTCGCTCATTCATCTCTCAAACCTCCTAGCAGAAGATCCTCGTCCCATTCCACGGTGGGCACGCTTCGGTGAACACACGATACAGAGGGTGAGACCCTATTTAAAGGTGAAGACGTCTCAAAAACCGAGCGGTAATCCGCCTTAGACCGCCGGCTCGATTCAGAATCGCTTTGTGGGTTTCGGAGCGATGAGAGACCGTACGACGGTTTGATTCACTCACTAAATTGCATGAGCAATTGTGACCAAACGCGTGAGCCGTAGTGGGCAGACGCCCGGTTTAACAGAAGGTATAACAGAGTTGCCTCCAGGGAATATTAGCGGGGGTAGCGGCGGCCGGACGCCCCTTTCCCCCCAAAAGAGGGCGCCCGGCAGAACCGCGAAGGAGAAGGCAAGATGTCAGGAAAAATGGTCAAAGCCACGTTCTGGTCCGTTCTCCTAGCCAGCGCGCTAGGGATCTGCTCAATGCTGGTTATTACACAAAAGCTATCCGGGCAAGAGCCCACTCCGGCACCTGATAACACGAAAGTGAACAAGCGGGACCAGAGCAAGACTGAGCCTACGGCGGACCAACAAAAGGAAAACCCTTCCGACCGTGACATCACTCGGCGAATTCGCCGGGCCGTCATGAAAGACAAATCACTCTCCACTTACGCTCACAACGTGAAGATCATTACTCAGGACGGGATGGTGACCTTGAAAGGGCCGGTCCGGTCCGAAAAAGAAAAGCAAGCTATTGAAGCGAAAGCCAAGAAGGTCGCAGGCGAAGACAAGGTAACCAGCGAACTGGAAGTAATGCCGGGAACATAGATTTCGAATCCAAAAAGGAGTGTGCAACATGGCAGGAAAAAACACAGCAGTGTTGGGTATCTATCCGACGTACGCAAGCGTCGAAAGTGGAGTCCAAGCGCTTCAGATAGCCGGGTTCCGGAATGAAGACATCTCCGTTCTCATGCCTGAGAACGTCGGCTCGAAGGACTTTGCCCATGAGAAAGGAACCAAGGCGCCGGAAGGAGCCGCGACCGGTGCTGGGGCGGGAGCCGTCGTGGGTGGGGTGCTGGGAGTGCTCGCGGGAATCGGCCTGCTGGCGATTCCTGGCCTCGGTCCATTCATTGCTGCTGGGCCCATTATGGCGGGGCTGGCCGGGCTGGGGGTGGGCGGGGCAGTTGGCGGGATAACGGGCGCCCTGATTGGCATGGGGATACCCGAATATGAGGCCAAGCGATACGAAGGTCGTGTCAAAGAGGGCGGAATCCTGCTCTCCGTCCATTCTGACAGTTCCGAGTGGACGAAGCGTGCCAAGGAAATCTTGGAGCGCACCGGCGCCCAGGATATCTCGTCAACCGGGGA
>Ga0307374_10015725_pt1 | contig 10139 bp, 8 predicted proteins | sample OX3MG_FD_202532 | JGI IMG/M metagenome (GOLD analysis project Ga0307374, IMG submission 202532) | Soil microbial communities from Risofladan, Vaasa, Finland - OX-3 | ecosystem: Environmental > Terrestrial > Soil > Coastal area > Acid sulfate soil | place: Finland: Risofladan, Vaasa | collected...
GCACACCCCCGACTCGATCGGTCGCCCGTCACGGAACGTGGCATCACGATCGGTGACTTCCTCGTCCCGATCCGGGTCGGCGACCGGCTCAGCACTCGCACCCGGCACACGGCGCTCGTGATCGTCGGGGCGGCCTTCATCGCGCTGACGGCGAATCTCTCGATCCGGCTCGGCAATGACCCGGTCCCGATCACCGGCCAGACGTTCGCCGTCCTCCTCGTCGGCGGGGCGCTCGGGTTCCGCCGCGGGATCCTCGCGACGCTGCTTTACGTCCTCCTCGGGCTGGCCCTCCCCATCTACGCGGACCATCGGTCGGGGATCGCGGTCATCGGCACGGTGGTGGACGGGGGCCTGGTCCTCGGTCCGACGGGTGGTTACCTCGTCGGGTTCGTCCTCGCCGGGGCGATCGTGGGGCGGCTGGCCGAGCTCGGCTGGGACCGCCGCGTCGGCGGCGCCGTCGGGATGATGCTCGTCGGCGAGCTCGCGATCTACCTCGTCGGCCTGCCCTGGCTCATGGCCTCCACCCATCAGACCGTGTCGTGGACGATCTCGAACGGCCTCACCCCGTTCATCCTCGGCGATGCGATCAAGGTCGCTCTCGCCGCCGGGTTGTTCCCCGCCGCCTGGTGGACGGTGGGGCGGCGGCCGCCGGAGCGCTAGCGTCAGCGGCTGAGCGAGCGATACCGTCGGATCGCGAGCGATGGGCGCGTATCGTAACGGCGTGACCACGGATGTCGATCCCCGGACTCCCGCACTCCGGGCGGCGGACGATGCGGACGGGCTTTACGGCCCGCACTCCGAGGCGTGGAGCCTCAACCGCGAAGCGGCGCTGCTCCTCGCCGCCGGCCCGCGAGCGCTCCTCCTCCAGATCGCCCACCCGCTCGTCGCCGAGGGGGTCGACCAGCACAGTGCGTTTCGCAGCGATCCATGGGGCAGGCTCGCCGCGACCCTCCGCAGCTACCTGACGATCGTGTACGGCGACGGCGCGACCGCGCGAGCCGAGATCGGTCGACTCGGACGGCTGCACCGGACGGTGGTCGGCCCCGTCCGCGATCCGCTGGCGGTCGCGTCGACCGCCGCGGAGCGCTACGCGGCTCGCGACCCGGCGCTCGCCCTGTGGGTCCACGCGACGCTCGTCGACTCGACGATCGTGGCCTACGACGCCTGGATCGAGCCACTCTCGGCAGCCCGGCGCGAGCGGTTCTATGCGGAGACGAGGCCGATCGGGCGTGCCTTCGGCATCCCGGACGAGCTTCTCCCGGTCGGCTACGACGCCTTCGCGGACTATGTCGCCGCGATGCTCGGCGCGCAGGGGCCCGTCCATCCGACCCCGACGGCCCGCGCCCTCGCCCTCGCGATCCTTCATCCGCCACTCTCGCCGCTCCTGCCGGGCGCCCTGGGGCAGGCCGCCGGCCGCCTCCCGCGATCCGCCGTGACGTGGACGATGTGGCCATCGGTCGCCCTCCTGCCGAGCGGGGTTCGCGACGAGTTCGGGCTCGTCTGGGACCGGCCGCGGCGCCTGGTAGCCGGCTGGCTGACCGCCGGCATCCGCGCCTGGCGTCCGCTCTTCCCGACCAGCTGGCGCGAGATGCCGCAGGCGCGCCGAGCCGACCGCCGCGTCACCGGCGCCGACCGCCGCATACTGAGCGGATGACCGTGGTCGACGTCCGCACCACCGCCGAGACGGCGTTCCTTGACGCCGTCGGATCCACCCTGCCGGGCCTCCGCCTCCTCACCGATCCGCTCGATCGCGAATCGTATCGACGGGACGAGACCGCCTACCTGACGAGCGGCCTTCCGCTCGCGGTCGCCCTGCCGACCTCGACCGCCGAGGTGGCGGCGCTCCTGCGGCTCGCCACCGAGCACCGCATCCCGGTCGTGCCTCGCGGCGCCGGTTCCGGCCTGTCCGGCGGGGCGGCAGGCGTCGAGGGGGCACTGACGATCGCCTTCACCGCGATGGATCGGATCCTCGCGATCGACCACGCCGACCTCGTCGCGGTCGTCCAGCCGGGCATCCTCAACGCGGCCTTCAAGGCCGCGGTCGCCGCGGAAGGCCTGTTCTACGCCCCGGACCCGGCGAGCTACGAGATCTGCTCGATCGGCGGCAACATCGGCACCAATGCCGGCGGGCTGTGCTGCGTCAAGTACGGCCAGACGCGCGACTCGGTCCTCGGACTCGAGGTGGTCCTCGCGGACGGGACGATCCTCCGCACCGGTGGCCGGAATGTGAAGGACGTGGCTGGCTACGCCCTCACCGCGCTGTTCGTCGGTTCGCAGGGCACGCTCGGACTCGTCACCGAGGCGACGCTCCGGCTCCGACCGGCGCCTCCACCGCGGGCCACCCTCATCGCGTTCTTCCCGACGCTCGCCTCGGCGGGGGACGCCGTACGCGCGATCGGCGAGGCGGGGGTGGCCCCAGTCACCCTCGAGCTCATGGATAAGCCGACCATCGAGGCGGTGGATGACTGGCACCATCTCGGCCTCGACCGTACGGCGGCGGCCATGCTGCTCGTCGAATCCGATGTCGCGCCGGCCGCCGCCATCGACGAGCTCGATCGAGCCGCCGCCGCCTGCGAACGAGCCGGTGCGAGCTCCGTGGTTCGGGCCGCCGACGCGACCGAGGCCGACTGGCTGCGCCAGGGACGCCGGCTCGCCCTGCGCGCGCTCGAGCGGCTCGGCACCGTCAGGATGGAGGACGTCGGAGTTCCGCGCGGCCGGGTGACGGCGCTCCTCGAGGCGATCGACGAGATCGCCCGGCGGCACGGCGTGCGGATCGCGACCTTCGGCCATGCCGGTGACGGGAACCTCCACCCGAACTTCGTGTTCGAGCGCGACGATCCGCGGGCAGAGGCGCTCACCGAGGCCGCCCGGGCCGACCTCTTCCGAGCCGCGATCGCGCTCGGTGGGACGATCACCGCCGAACACGGCATCGGCACGAGCCGCCGATCGGCCCTCGTCGACCAGGTGGGGCCGGACGCCATCCGGGTGATGCGCTCGATCAAGGCGGCACTCGATCCGCTCGGGATCCTGAATCCGGGCAAAGTGCTCTGAACCCCGCTCGGTGATGGCGACCGCGAACCGGGCGATCCTCGCCCTCGATCTCGGCACGACCGAGCTGAAGGCCGGGCTCGTCGACCTCGACGGTCACCTCCTCGCCGGCACGCGGGCCGGCTATCCGCTCGACGTCGACGGCGCGACCGGACAGGCGGAGGAGGATCCCGCGGCGTGGTGGCAGGCGATCGAGGCGGCCGTCGGCGAGCTGCTCGCCGAGAGCGCGCAGGGGCGCTCCGCGGACGCCCCTGGATCGCCGCCCGAGGTGCTCGCCATCTGTGTCGTCGGCCAGGGCCCGACGCTCGTTGCGGTGGGAGCGGATGGGCAGGCGACCCACCCGGCGATCGTCTGGCTCGACCGCCGCGCGACGCGCGAGGCGACCGAGCTCGCCGTCGCGACCGGACGCTCCGGCTGGAGTCTCGGGATCCTCCCGGCCGCCCGCTGGCTGGAGCGGCACGCGCCGGCGGCCGCCGAGCGCACCGCCTGGTACCTCAACGCCTGGGAGTGGGCCGCATTCCGCCTCTGCGGTGTCGCGGCGGCGACCGTCTCGCTCGGCCAGGAGCCGCTCGATCGCAGTCTCGTCGGCGCCGCCGGCGTCGCGACGGAGCGGCTGCCGCCGCAGGTCGCGAGCGGGCAGGTGGTGGGTGGCCTGCTGCCCGACGTCGCGGCCGCGCTCGGCCTGGCTCCGGGGACTCCCGTCGTCGCGGGCACGGTGGACTCGTTCGCGAGCTTCCACGGTGCCGGGCTGCGCGAGCCGGGTGAGGCCATCGACACGGGCGGCACGAGCGGCGGCTTCGCCGTTTACTGGGACGCGCCGGTCGAGGTTCCCGGAACGTGGCTGGCCCACGCCCCGCTGGCGGACCGCTGGTTCCTCGGCGGCGCGATGACCTCGACCGGCAAGGCGCTCGATTGGCTCGGCGGCAGCGTCCTTGACGGCGTGCCGCCGGAGCGGCTCATCGTGGAAGCCGCTGCGATCGCGCCGGGGACCGAGGGCCTGCTCTTCCTGCCGTACCTGGCCGGCGAGCGCTCGCCGCTGTGGGATCCGGGTGCGCGGGGCGCGTTCATCGGCCTCACCCTTGACCACGGCCATGCCCATCTCGCGCGCGCCGTGCTCGAGGCTGCGGCCTTCGCCCTCCGCCACGTCGCGTCGCCGATCCTCGCCGCCGGGCTCCGGGTGGACGGGATGGTGGTGACCGGCGGAACCGCCCGGAGCGACGCGTGGAACCAGATCAAGGCGGATGTCCTCGGCGTACCGGTGGCAGTCCCGGCGATCCTCGAATCGGCGGTGCTCGGTGCGGCCATCGTCGGCGCGGCCGCGGTCGGTACCTACGGGTCGCCCGGCGAGGCGATCGAGCGGATGGTGCGGATCGGACGGCGGCTCGATCCGGTCCCGGCTCGACGGGCGGTCTACGACGCGGCGTTCGCGGCATACGTCGACGCCTGGCCGGCGATCGCCCCGATCGTGCGACGGACGCGAGACGTCCAGCAGCCTGAGCCGATCTGACCGCCGCCGGAGGCGTGCTAGACTCGCGCCTGTCTTCGGGGCAGGGTGAGATCCCCGACCGGTGGTACGGACCTCGCGCGAGCGAGGTCGAGCCCACGAGCGATCCGTCGGCTGCGATGCCGATGGACTTGCAGATCCGAACGACGGCGCAGGCCGTCGAAGCGGGGCCGACGGTTAGAGTCCGGATGGAAGAAGACGAGCGGCCGCGGGCCCCCATGGGTGCGGCCGTACGTGGCGCTCCCCGAAGCACGATGAAGGGGCTTCGGGTTGGACGCGACAGCGACGATCGACACAGCAGACCGGTCCGGTCACCGGGCGGGACCAGCGATCCCGCCTGCGGCTCTTCAGGCCATCGACGTCTCGTTCTCGTATCCGCCGAGCGATGGCCGGACGACCAACCCGCCGGTCCTCGAGCAGCTCTCGCTGACGGTCCGGCCCGGCGAGTTCGTGGCGCTCGTCGGGGCGAACGGGTCCGGCAAGAGCACGCTGCTGCGCCTGCTCGCCGGCCTCCTGCCGCCGACGGCGGGCCGGATCGAGGTCGGCGGGGAACGGCTCACCGCTCCCGATCGACGGATCGGCCTCGTGTTCCAGGAGCCGCGGCTCCTCCCGTGGCGCTCGGTGATCGACAACGTCGCGTTCCCGCTCGAGCTGGCCGGATGGCCGATCGCCGGACGTCGGGCGCGTGCCCGCGAGATGCTCGACCTCGTCGGCCTCGAGGGTGTGGACGATGAGCGACCCCACCGGTTGTCGGGCGGGATGCGACAGCGGGCCGCCATCGCCCGGGCGCTCGCCCTCGAGCCGGGCATCCTGCTCCTCGACGAGCCGTTCAGCGCCCTCGATGCGCTGACGCGCGAGCGGTTCAACGTCGCGCTCCAGGAGATCTGGCGGCAGACCGGCACCAGCGTCGTCCTCGTCACCCACTCGATCGCCGAGGCGATCTTCCTGGCCGACCAGGTCCTCGTCCTCGCCCGAGCGGCGGCGGGCATCGTCGGCCGGATCGAGATCCCGTTCGCCCGGCCGCGGCTCCTCGGCGAGCTCGACGCGGCAGATGTTTCCGGTCTCGCGGCGACGGTCCGCGAGCTGCTCGAGATCGACGACGGCGGCGCTCGATGAGCGTCGATCGATCCGCGATCGGCGGTCCGGCCGCCCGACGCTCCGGCCGAGGGGCGGTCCTGGCCGTGGTCGCCGGCGCGGCGCTGCTCGTCGGCTGGAAGCTGCTGACGGTGATCGGCGGGTATCCACCGTTCGTGCTGCCACCGCCGGAGCTGGTCGCCGCCAGATTCGTCGGGGCCTGGGCGGATGGGACGATGCTCCCGCACACGGTCACCACGCTCGAGGAAGTCCTCCTCGGGTTCACGGTCGGGGCGAGTGCGGCGCTGGTGGTCGGCTACGCGCTCGCCCGATCCACCCTCATCGAGGAGGCGTTCTCGCCGTACCTCGTGGCCGCCCAGGCGACCCCGATCCTCGCCCTCGCGCCGCTCATCGCACTCTGGTTCGGCTCGGGGATCCTCTCGAAAGTCGTGATCTGCTCGCTCATCGTCTTCTTCCCGGTGGCGATCTCGACGATGGTCGGCGTCCGGTCGGTGGACGGTCAGCTCCTCGAGCTGTGCCGCGCCCTGCGCGCGTCACGGCGGCAGATCCTCATCCGGGTCGAGGTCCCCGGCGCCCTGCCCTCGATCTTCGGCGGCCTGCGGGTGGGCGTCACCCTCGCGGTCGTCGGGGCGATCATCGGAGAGTGGGCCGGCGGCGACACGGGACTCGGCGTCCTCATCAACCTCGCCCGGGGCAGCCTGTTCGACACGCCGCTCCTCTTCGCCACGCTGGCGACCATCGCCATCGTCGGTGTCTCGCTCTATGTCCTCGTCGTCGTCATCGAGGGTCGCCTCGTGGGCGACCGCGACTGACCCACTGTCTGGAGGTCCCGTGAAGCGTTTCCTGCTCCTGTCGCTCGCCCTCGTCCCGTTCCTCGCGGCGTGCAGCGCCGGCGCGACGGCCGCCCCATCCGCGCCCCCTGCGCCATCCGCGACGTCGTCGACGCCGCCGACGAAGCTGACGGTCGGCCTCGGCTACATCCCGAGCGTCCAGTTCGCCCCGTTCTACCTGGCCCAGCAGGCCGGGTACTACGCCGCCGCGGGCCTCGACGTCACGTTCGAGAACAAGATCGACCCGGATCTCATCACCCTTGTCGGCCAGGGCTCCGTCGACATCGGCATCGCCGACGGCACGAGCGTCATCCCGGCGGTGAGCCAGGGGATCCCGGTCCGCTACGTGGCCACGATCTACGCGAAGTTCCCCAACATCGTCTTCACCAAGGCTTCCTCCGGGATCCACAGCGCGGCGGACCTGCGCGGCAAGAAGATCGGCACGCCCGGCAAGTACGGCAGCAGCTGGATCATGCTCCAGGCGCTCCTCGGCTCGGCCGGCCTGACGACGAGCGACGTCAACGTCCAGCTCTACCCGGACTACGGGCAGGCGGCGGCCCTCGCCCAGGGCGCGATCGACGCGGCGACCGGGTTCGTCAACAACGAGCCGGTGCAACTCGGGCTGGCCGGGGTGTCGACGACGGTCCTCACCGTGGACAACGTCGTACCGCTGCCCGGCAATGGCCTCATCGCCGGGGTCGCCACCATCGCGGCGAAGCACGACGCGCTCGCCCGCTTCATCGCGGCGACGCTGCGGGCGATGACGGAGATCACGGCGGATCCGCAGCGGGGCCTCGCCGCGTCCGCTGCCATCGTGCCGGACCTCGGCAAGGACCCGACGACGCAGCTCGCGATCCTCACGGCCACGATCGGGACGTGGTCCGACGCCTACACCGCCGCCCACGGCCTCGGCGCGATCGACCCGACCGCCTGGCAGAAGACGGTCGCCTTCATGGCCTCGATGGCCGGGTCTCCGATCAGTGGACCGGCTCCGGCCGTCAGCCAGCTCGTGGACGCCAGCCTGCTCGCACCGTGAGCGCCGGTCGATCGGCACTGATCCCCCAGGCGCCGGCGGCGATCAGGCCTCGGACGCCTCCGCCCGGCTGACCTCGGGGCGCCATGGCGCGGCGCGCCGCTGCTCCCGGTGCATCCGATCCTCCGCGACTCGCAGAGCGGCGCCGAGTTCGCCGTCGACCATGGGACTGGCCCAGCCGATCGAGAGCCGGAGGGCCAGCGCGCTTGCCTCGAGCCACCGATCGCATGCCGCACGGACCCGTTCCACATAGTTGACCGCGCGGACTTCGTCGGTCTCGACGAGGAGGACGCCGAAGCGCGCGCGCCCGAGGCGTGCGACCCGGTCGGATGAGCGGGCGTTCCGCCGGAGCGCGTCGGCGACCGGTGGGATCAGCCGGTCCGCCGCTTGCTTCCCGAACCGATCGGCGAAGATGTCGAGGCCATCGAGCTCGACGATGACCACGGTCGTGGGTCGACCGTACCGTGCCGAGCGAGCCTGCTCGAAGTCGACCACTCGCGACCATTCCAGTGGGCTGTCGAGGGTGGTCTCAGGGTCGATGAGTCCAGCGCTCGCATCCTCCCGGCGGTCGTCGACCGATCGCCGGTCGACCAGCTTGCGTTCGGGTTCCCCCGAACCAGACAGGAACGCCTCGATGGCTTCCGCTGCACGGTCGTCGGCGGCCGGCAAGGTGAAGCGCCGCGCTCGAACGCTCTGGATAACGTCGAGGGCCGGAACGGCCTCGGTATCGTCGGTCTGATCGGCTGGCATCTCGGTGAGTTCCACTCCTGTTGAAAGGTGCATGTCCGGATCCGTCCCGTCAGCCAGCGATGCGGCGTCCGGTCCCGCACTGGAGTCGGCGATCCCGTCGGAGCGCGGCCCCGCGATCGAAGCGAGCCGGTCGGCAAGGACCGTCGACGAGACCGCGCCACTCTGCAGTGCGGCGTATGCGACCGTGCTTCTGCCGGATTCGCGGTTCCGCCACCGTCGGAGCACCGGTACGATCACGACGATCATGATCCCGAGGTTAGCGACGATGGTGAGGATGAGGATACGGGATATCGACTCGCTGTCCATGTCGTGACTCCGTAGCTCGGCCGGCAAGCCGGAGCCGAGTCTACGGGCGCTCACGGTCCCCTGGCCAGTGCGTACGGGCTCGACAGGACCTCTTTCCGGTGCTCCACGACACCGGCGAGACGATTGCGGGGTGGTCCGGTGGGGAGAGGGTTGCAAACGTCCCCCGTGCTAGCATCGGCCGTCGTGCACGCCGCCCTGCCTGACCATCCGCCGTTCATCCTTCGCGCTCGGATCGTCACCCCGCTGTCGGACGGCGGCACCAGGGACGAGGCGGACGGTCGGCTCGAGGTGGGAGAGGACGGCCGGATCGTGGCCATCCGTTCCTGGTCGCGCGAGGACGACGCGGGTGCCGTCGCCGGCGTGCACGTCGCCGGCGATGTGCCGGTGGTAGATCTCCGGCCCTGGGTGGTCCTGCCGGGACTCGTCGACCTGCACGCCCATCTGCCGCAACTGCCGAACGCCGGCCTCGGCTTCGGTCTGCCGCTCCTCGAATGGCTCGCGCGATACATCTTCCCGCTCGAGCGGGACTTCGACGAGGCGGTCGCCGAGCGGGTGGCGCCGGCAGCGTTCCGGGCGTTCGCCGCCGCGGGGACGACGACCGTGATGGCGTACGGGGCGCTCTGGGAACCGAGCACCGAGGTCGCGTTCCGGGCAGCCGAGGCGCACGGCATCCGGGCGATCCTCGGCAAGGTCATGATGGATCGCCTGACCTACGACGATGGTGAGCGCTCGGCGGCGGCGACCCTCGAGCTGTCGCTCCGCCAGTCGTCCGATCTGTGCTCCCGCTGGCACGGGCGCGACGCCGGTCGCCTTTCGTACGCCTTCACGCCGCGATTCGCCGTCAGCTGCTCGGCGGAGATGCTCCGTGAATCGGCCCGCCTCGCGCAGTCGACCGGCGCGTACTGGCAAACCCACCTGGCGGAGGATCTGGGCGAGGTGGCAGAGGTCGCCCGGCTCTTCCCGGAGGCGCGCGACTACCTCGATGTCTACGACCGGGCCGGCGCCCTCGGGTCGCGGACGATGCTCGCCCACGCGATCCACCTGTCCGACCGCGAGGTGACGACGCTCGCCGCCTCCGGCGCTCGCGTCGCCCACTGCCCGGAATCGAACCTGTTCCTCTCCTCGGGGACGATGCCGCTGGCGCGCTACCTCGACGCGGGCATGATCGTCGGCCTCGGGTCCGACGTCGCGGGCGGCCCGGACCCGTCGATCTTCCGCTCGATGCGCGTCGGGGCATACGTCCAGAACGTGCGGCGAGGGGCCGGCCTGGACCGCGGCCCCCTGCTCGGGCCACTCGAGTGGCTCCGCCTCGGGACGCTCGGCGGCGCGCGAGCCCTCGGATCTGAGGCCTCGATCGGCTCGCTCGAGGCCGGCAAGGAGGCGGACCTCATCGTCGTCGACGCCGCGCGCACGGATCCACTGGATGGCCGAGGCGGGTCGGGCGGCGTGTCGCTCGAGGATCCGGCCGACCTCGTCAGCCGGCTCATCTTCCGCTCGCATCCGGACATGGTCCGCGGCGCCTGGGTGCGGGGCCGCCTGCTCCCGGGGGCCATCGCGTGACGAGGCTGCTCAT
>Ga0307374_10015727_pt1 | contig 10139 bp, 10 predicted proteins | sample OX3MG_FD_202532 | JGI IMG/M metagenome (GOLD analysis project Ga0307374, IMG submission 202532) | Soil microbial communities from Risofladan, Vaasa, Finland - OX-3 | ecosystem: Environmental > Terrestrial > Soil > Coastal area > Acid sulfate soil | place: Finland: Risofladan, Vaasa | collected...
TCTTTCTGGCAAGCGATGAGGCCTCGTTCATCACGGGACAAACGATTGTGGTAGACGGGGGGATCCTCGTCGCGAATCGTGGCTAGCAGACGCAACCGCTCGTGACCGCGAGCGTGAGCACGCCGGGCATCGTCACCGAAAATGTGAGCGAGTGGTTTGTCCGAGAACTTGACAACGTCGTCCTCCCGCTGGAGTTCGATCTGATTGGCGGCGGCAACTCGAACATCACCTATCGAGTCACGGACGCACATCGCCGGCAATTCGTCCTGCGGCGCCCGCCGCTGAGCCAGGTGCTCCCGACGGCGCACGACATGCGTCGTGAGTACCGCGTCTTGCGTGCCCTGAGCAGCACCAATGTTCCGGTTCCGGCGCCGCTCGCATTCTGCGAGGACGACCACGTCACCGACGCTCCGTTCTATGTCATGGAGTACGTCGACGGGGCGGTGATCCACGACCTCTCCGCTGCGCCATCGCTGCTCTCGGAGACGTCGCGCGCCACACTTGGCGACGAGCTCGTCGACGTCCTGGCAGACATTCACGCCGTACCCGTGACCCCGTCCGGCCTTGATGGGTATGGGCGACGCTCCGGTTATGTGGAACGGCAGCTTCGGCGCTGGATGAACCAGTGGAACGAGTCGTCAACCCGCCCGCTGCCCGAGATAGAAGCGGTGCACGCTGCGTTGCTCCAACGGATCCCGACCGAAATGGAAGCGACATTGATTCACGGCGATTTCGGCATCCACAATGTCTTGGTGGACCACGACGGTCACATCCGGGCGGTGCTTGATTGGGAGCTCTCGACCCTCGGCGATCCGAGGGCCGATCTTGGCCAGCTGATCGCGCGTTGGACGCCGCTGGGCCCGGAGTCCGGCGCCATCGAGCCTCCGGCGAGCACGCTGCCTGGCTTCCCTTCCGCCGAGCATCTGATCCGTCGATACGGAGAGCGTTCTCCCGAGGGGATCGTGGCGATTGACTACTTCGTGGCGCTCGCATACTGGAAACTCGCCTGCATCGCCGGCGGTGTCTACGCGCGATTCAGCGGAGGCGCCATGGCAACCAGACATGCAAATGTCGAGGAGCTCTGGGCCATGACCGTCGCCAGCGCCGCAGCGGCGGCAATGAAGATCGAAACGCTGGAGGAGTGAGAAGGGTGGAGTATTCCGAGATCCGGTATGAGGCGGTTGAACGCCACGTCGCGCGGATCACACTCTGCAGACCGACGCGTCTGAATGCCTACACCCCGAGGATGTGTGACGAGATTGTCGATGCACTCGGTGCGTATCGAGACGACGATGATCTTCGCTGTCTCATACTCACCGGCGAGGGACGCGGGTTTTGCGCCGGTGCAGACATACGTGACTGGGATCGAGTGGAGGTGGCTCAGCTGCAGTTGGGACACTCGCGGGACATGCGTGATGGAATGCACAAGGTCGCGCTCGCGATGAAGGCACTCGACAAGCCAACAATCGCCATGGTGAACGGCCCGGCGGTCGCCGGCGGCCTCACGCTCTCGCTGTTGTGTGACTTTCGCATTGCCGGCGAAGACGCGATTCTTGGCGATACCAGCGGTCGTCTCGCGTTGCTCCCTGATGAAGGTGGAGCCTGGCTGTTTCCTCGCTTCATGGGGATGGACCGAGCCTTGCGGATGGTGTTGTTGAGTGAGACGTACCCGGCGCGTCGCGCTCTCGAGGTCGGCCTCGTCACCGAGGTTGTCGCGCAACCGGAGCTTGCGGATCGGAGTTTGGCGTTCGCCAGGGAGATCGCCGCAAAGGCGCCGATCACGGTGCGGTTGGCGAAGACGCTGCTGGTCGCGGGCGCTGGGGACACGCTCGAGCACTCCCTGCAGGATGCCCGGCTGGCGGTGATGATCTCCAACGAGACCGAGGACGCCATCGAAGGCGTCCAGGCGTTTGCGGAGAAGCGGCCGCCGGAGTTTCAAGGCCGATGACGCGCGCGCTGCGGACGTGCTCCGGCGACATCCATGGCTAAGGCGGCTGCGGCGGCCGGCGCAACCACCGACCCCCGTGCGACGCGTGGCGAGCGGACACGTCAGGCACTCGTCGTCGCGGCGCGAACGGTCTTTGAGCGCGACGGGTTCCTTGACGCTCGCATCTCAGACATGACAGCCGAGGCAGGCGTGGCGCACGGCACCTTCTACACGCACTTCCAGAGCAAGGAAGACATCTTCCGAGAGGTCACGCGGAGCCTCTTGTCGAGCAACTCGAATGACGTTGCTGATGGTGCACGGGCGCACGGTGGCGGGGCTGTGCACGCGATCGACCGGGCCAATCGCCGGTACCTCGACACCTACCGGCGCAGCGCGCAGATGATGGCTGTCATCGAACAGTTTGGGACGTTCAATGAAGAGCTCAGATCCATCCGCCGCGAGCGAATGATGAGCTTCGTCCAGCGGATTGAGACAAGCATCGTCGAGTTGCAGCGCCAGGGGATCGCCGACCCGGAACTCGAGCCGCACTACGCCGCGGTCGCCCTGACTGGAATGGTCGGGAGGTTCGCGCACAGCGTCTACGTGCTTGACGAGCCACTCGAATTCGAGGCCGTCGTCTGGCATGCGACGCGCTTGTGGGCGAACGCGCTGAGACTTAGCATCCCCGAAGACATGCTGGAGACGCCGGCGCCAAAACGCGCCGCGGTCAAAGCCCCGAAGCGAGCAGGTGCGAGCGAAGTCATCGCGCGCAAAGACCGGACGTCGTGATGCCTGAGTACAAGGACATCAGCCTCACCACTTCGGCAGGTGTTTTGACCATCACGCTGGATCGACCTGAGCGGCTCAACGCGCTGACACTCGACTCCATCGACGAACTCATCGATGCGTTCGATGTCGCCGATGCCGACGACGATGTGCGCGCGGTGGTCGTCACGGGCAATGGCCGGGCATTTTGCGCCGGCGCGGACCTGTCCGGTGGCGGGGACACCTTTGATCCTGCAATCCATGAGGCGGTGCAGCGTGTCGAGGATCACCGAGACGGCGGCGGGAGGCTCGTCCTGAGAATCTTCAACTCGCTCAAGCCCGTGATCGCGGCCGTCAACGGTCCCGCGGTCGGGCTTGGCGCCACGATGACCTTGCCCATGGACATCCGTCTCGCAGCTGAAGACGCGCGGTTCGGGTTCGTCTTCGCGAGACGGGGAATCGTCCCCGACGCCTGCTCAAGCTGGTTCCTGCCAAGGGCTGTCGGCGTGAGCAGGGCTCTCGAGTGGGCGACCACCGGTCGCGTGTTCCCAGCAACCGAGGCGCTCTCGGCGGGACTGGTGCGAAGCCTGCATCCGGTATCGGTGGCGCTGACCCGCCAGATGATGTGGCGGCTGCCCAACTTCGCGGAGCCCACATCGGCGCATCTTGTGGACTCGGCACTCATGTTCGCGATGGGACAGTCGGTCGACTCACGTGAGGGTGTTGAGGCATTCCTCGAGAAACGGGCCCCTCATTTCCGCATGAAGGTATCCACGGATCTGCCTGAGTCCTTCCCGTGGTGGCAGGGGAGTGGGCTCCCCAAGAGTGACTAGACCGGCTGTGGCTGGATCAAAGGAGATGTGAGGGCGATGACAGAAACGGCGGCCGGAAAGCAGACGTCGGAGACTCTGTACGCAGTTGAGGATGGCATCGCGCGAATCACCCTCAACCGACCCCAGGCGCACAACGCATGGACCCTGTCGATGGAGGAAGAGTACTTCGATCTGCTCGAACAGGCCGCGGCTGATCGAGCAGTGCGCGTGATCCTCCTCTCCGGGTCCGGAACTGTCTTCTGTCCCGGCTATGACATGACGATCCTCGCCCAGGTTGCTGCGAGTGGCGCCGCAGACTACGTCGTCGGTCGAAGGCCGCAGACCTTCCCGCTTTCGATTCCGAAGCCGATCGTCTGCAGCATCAACGGAGCCTGCGCCGGCATCGGCCTCGTCCAGGCACTGATGTGTGATATCCGCTTTGCGGTCGCCAACGCGAAGATGACAACGTCGTTCTCACGCCGCGGTCTCATTGCCGAGCACGGGACGTCCTGGCTGGTTCCCCGTCTTGTCGGACTGCCCAACGCCCTGGACCTCCTGATCTCGGGCCGTGTCATCCTGGCTGACGAAGCCCTTGCCATGGGCCTGGTGAACTTTGTCGCTCCGGCCGATGAACTGGAAGCGCGCGCAATCGCATATGCGCGAGACCTGGCCGACAACGCCTCGCCCACTTCGATGATGACCATCAAGAGTCAGGTCTATCGTCACTCCGCCGACGTCGCACTGTCGACTGCGCTCGAGGAGTCTGATGAGCTGATGCGAGCGGCGTTCGATCGACCCGATTTCGACGAGGGTATCTCGAGCTTTCGTGAGCGGCGCGCACCGCACTTTCTCCCCATCGGGGGTGAGTGAGATGGCCGAGACAGTCTTGTTCGGCGTCTCGGACGGAGTGGCTACCGTGACGCTGAACCGGCCAGAACGCCTGAATGCGCTCGACACCCCGACGGGGGAACATGCCCTGTCCCTGTTCGAGCAGGTCGCGAGCGATGACTCCATACGGGTGCTTGTTCTGACAGGCGCCGGGCGTGGCTTCTGCGCGGGCGGCGACATGAAGGGTTTCGCCGCCGGCAGCCTGCACGAGGAGACGTCGTTGGCGCATCAGGTCGGTGATCTGCGCCGTCAGATGCGCTGTGCCGAACTCCTCCATTGCATGAACGCCATCACGATCGCTGCCGTGAACGGACCCTGTGCGGGGGCCGGGATGTCATGGGCCTGCGCAGCAGATCTGCGATTCGCAGCCGAGTCGGCCGTCTTTCGGACCGCCTTCCTGAGTGCGGGTCTCTCCGGCGACCATGGCGGCACCTGGTCGTTGACGACTCTTGTCGGAGCGGCAAAGGCTCGCGAGCTCTACTTTCTCGGCGACCGCTGCGATGCGAATGAGGCGCTCCGAATCGGCTTGGTGAGCGCGGTTGTTCCCGACTCCGAGCTCATGACACACGTGAATGGAATTGCACGTCGCCTGGCGGATTGCGCACCGCTCGCGTTGCAACGGATGAAACAGAATCTGAACGACGCACTCGAGATGGACTTCCTTTCAGTGCTCGCGCTGGAGGCCGACCGGCACATCCGTTGCGCACGGACAGAAGATCATCGCGAGGCGGCGGCGGCATTCGTCGAGAAGCGCGCCCCCGTTTTCCACGGCCGCTAGATCTTGACGCGCGTTTGAGCCCGGAGCCTCGAGAGTGATGGTTCGATGATCCGCGCGGTCCTCTTTGATGTGGGCGGGGTGATCACCGCGAGCCCATTTGATGCGTTCAATCGCTATGAGATGGAGCTCGGGATACCCAAAGGCTCGATATCCGGTGTGATTCGTCAGAACGCCGGAGCGAATGCCTGGGCCCGTTACGAACGTGGCGAGCTCGATCTGGATGCCTTCGCACTCCAGTTCGAGGCTGAGGCGCTCCGTGCCGGACTCACCCTCGACGCGAGGGCATGCGCAAAGATCATCCGCGGAGGGATCCGAAGTGAGATGGTGGATGCGATTCGTTCCGTCCGCGCACACGGGTTGCTCGTCGGCCTGCTCACGAACGATTTTCCAGGCGGCCCCGCGGTCGGCGCAAACGGCAGAAGCCTTGACCTTGGTGGCGCGATCATCGAGGTCGACGCCATCCTCGAGTCGAGCCGGCTCGGGTACCGCAAGCCGGAGCGACGCTTCTACGAGCTTGGGTGCGAAGCGCTTGCCGTTGCACCTCAGGAGGCGGTCTTTCTCGACGATCTGGGAACGAACCTCAAACCTGCGCGCGAGATGGGCATGACAACCATCAAGGTCGAAGATCCTGAGCGCGCGCTGGAGGCGCTTTCAGATGTGCTCGGTTTCTCCGTGACGGACCCGCAACCGCTGGACCAGAGGAGTGTGATGTGAGTGCTGAGGATTGTGATCCTCAACGGCTTCGATGATCGGTGGATTGACGCGTCCCGATGGCTCGGTGCCAAAGCGGATGTCCGCCCAGGTCATCCGCCAGGCGAGGTTCGGTGATCCAGGAACGGCCTTTGAGATAGAGGAGGTCGACGTTCCGGCGCCACAACCCACGGAAGTGCTCATTGGGGTGATGGCAGCCGGTGTCAACTTCAACAACGTGTGGGCGGCACGCGGGATCCCGGTCGATGTCATCGCGAATCGGCAGCGCGCGGGAGCTGTCGCCGATTTTCACATCGGTGGCTCAGATGCCTCGGGTTACGTGTATGCGGTTGGCAGTGCCGTTTCTGGAATGGCTGTCGGGGATGCTGTCGTCGTTCATCCGGGGTCCTGGGATCCGGATGATGCGTGGGTGACATCAGGACGCGATCCCATGCTGGCGCCCTCGGCCCGGATCTGGGGATACGACACCAACTACGGAGCGTTTGCCGAGTTCTGTGTGGCACAAGCGCATCAGGTGCTCCCAAAGGCTCCGCACCTCACGTGGGAGGAGTCCGCCGCACCCACGCTCGTCGGCGCGACGGCGTACCGGATGCTCCACGGCTGGAAAGGGAACGAAGTCGGACCCGACGATGTCGTGCTGGTCTGGGGTGGGGCAGGTGGGGTCGGATCGCAGGCGATTCAGCTGGCGAAGCTCGCCGGAGCACGGGTCGTTGCCGTGACTTCCAGCGCTGAACGGACCGAGTACTGCATCACCCTCGGCGCCGACGGCTGCGTCGATCGACGGGAGTTCGATCATTGGGGCATACCGCCGCACTGGACCGACGTCGAAGGACAGAGAACCTGGACGGACAGCGCTCGCCGTTTTGGCAAACGTATCTGGGGAATCCTCGGCGAACGCCGCAACCCGTCACTCGTCATCGAGCACCCCGGCGAAGCGACTGTGCCGACGAGCATCTTCGCGTGCGAGACCGGTGGGATGGTCGTCATCTGCGCTGGAACGACCGGGTACTCCGCAACCGTCGACCTCAGGTATCACTGGACGCGACAGAAACGGCTGCAGGGTTCCCATGGCGCGAACGACGAGCAGGCGATCGCCTACAACGAGCTGGTCGTCGCAGGAAAGCTGGATCCCTGCCTGGGACGCGTCATGCAATTCAGCGAGGTCGGAAAAGCCCACTACGAAATGGGGGATGGGAGCGCCGTTGCCGGGAACAGCGTCGTCCTCGTTGGCGCTCCGCGACCGGGGCTGGGCAGAGAGCCCGGATAAGCTCACGCTTGTCCGTGGGGGTCAGTGAGGATGCTGTTCGGCAGGCCATCTGCTGCTGTCGGCTGTCGCGCTGATCGTGCGTCGCCGCACGCTCACCATGAGTCCACGAATCGCCGCCGTGTGGCATCGCGCTCGGGCGCCGCACGTCCTGCGGACGCAGGTCGCAGCACCACCGCTGCAAGCAACGCCCGCGTCTCCGCGGGGTCGATCACGTCATCGATCTCGAAGTACGTGGCGGTGTTGAGCGCCGCCCCGTTCGCGTACGCCTCGGCGACCATGGAGTCGTATTTCGCGTGACGTGCCGCGGCGTCGGTGATCGCCTCCAGCTCCTTGCGATAGGCGAGCTTCACAGCCCCTTCGAGCCCCATCCCGCCGAATTCCCCGGTGGGCCAGGCGACGGTCATGAGCGGCGCGCGAAAGCTCCCGCCGGCCATCGCGTGGGCGCCAAGCCCGTATCCCTTGCGCAGCACCACGGTCATGAACGGCACGGTCAGCGCCGCACCCGCGAGGAACAGACGGCTGGCGTGGCGCACGAGTGCCGTTGTCTCGGCGTCGGGGCCGACCATGATGCCCGGGGTGTCGCACAGGAAGACCACCGGCAGCTGAAACGCCTCGCAGAGTTGCAGGAAGCGCGCCGCCTTGTCGGCGTTGTCGCTGGTGATGGCACCGGCGAGGTGCATGGGGTTGTTGGCGACGATCCCGATGGGCGTGCCCTCGATGCGCGCCAGCGCCGTGACCATGCCGCGCCCGAAGCGGGGACGCAGCTCGAGCACGGAGTCCGCGTCGGCGAGGATGTCGATCGCGCGATGCACGTCGTACGCGCGGCGCCGGTTGTCGGGGACGACGTCGCGGAGTCGAACCTGGTCCGGCGCCTCCCAGGTATCGATGGGTCCCTGGAAGAACGCGAGCGCCTTTTGCGCGAGACGAACCGCGTCGGCCTCGTCGACCGCGGCAATGTCGATCACCCCGTTCCGGACCTGCACATCGAAGGGGCCAACCTGGTCTGCGTCGACGATGCCGAGCCCCCCACCTTCGATCATCGCGGGACCGCCCATGCCGATGCTGGCGTCGGGGGTCGCGAGGATGAGGTCGCAGCACCCGAGGAGCAGCGCGTTGCCCGCGAAGCACCGGCCGGATGCGATCCCGATGCGCGGCACGAGGCCGGAAAGCCCCGCCCACAACGCAAAAGCAGTGAGGTCGAGCCCCGCGGCCATTGCGTAGTCCACGTCCCCAGGCCGACCGCCACCGCCTTCGGCGAACAGCACCACCGGGAGACGCCGGCGTTCGATGACATCGAAGATCCGGTCGTTCTTGCGATGGCCGGCCATGCCCTGCGTTCCGGCGAGCACCAGATAATCATATGAGAGGACCGCAGCGTCGGCGTGCTTGCTCCCGACAAGAGCGCTGTTCACACGAGCCGTACCGACGATCAACCCGTCAGCGGGGGTACGGCGAATCAGGTCATCAAGGTCACGGCGCCCCCGCTGCGCAGCGATCATGAGGCCGCCGTACTCAACGAACGATCCCTCATCGACGAGGTCGTCAAGATTCTCGCGTGCCGTCCTGCGTCCGGAGGCGTGTCGCGCAGCGACTGCTTCGGTGCGGCTCTCGTCGAGAGTCAGCCGGCGTCTCCGCATGGCCTCGGCGAGGTCGTGCCGTGTTGGCTCCGCGTCGAGCATGACGCTGTGAGTCTAAGGAAGGTCGAGTGCGTTCGGCAGGTCGCCGAAACGACGGCCCACGTCGAACACGGAGCGGCCGAAAAGTGGACCACTTAAGAAGGAGTATCAGCAGCAGTCAGGAGAGGCTTCAGGCCGCCCTCCGTTTATCTTGACGTCGACGTCATAGTCAGCTACTATGGCGCGGCTCACCCAAACAGTAGTGGCGGAGGTCAGCGGGAGTGGGACTCAAACTGTCGCAGGGTTTCGGCGTCAAGCTCAGGGCGCTCGCACTTCTTGTCGTAGTTGCGTCCGCCGCGGCGTGCGGCAGCGGATCGACAAGCTCAGGTGGAAGTACGGCAAAAAAGGTCGTCGGGATCGTCGAGATCACCCCGGACCCGTACACAACAATCACCGTCGACGCGATCAAGGCAGCAGCAGCAGCAGCCGGCTGGGATTCGCTGGTCGTGGACACCGAAGGAAGCGTCGATCAGGCGAACTCCACGATGGTCACCTTTGCCCACCGTCCAGTGACCGCAATGGTCGTCACGGTATATGCGACTACGTCCCTTGGTGAGGGCATCGCCGCCGCCAATGCAGCGCACGTACCCGTGATCTCGTTCTCGGGCGGTTACATCCCGACAATTGCGGGCGCAGTCGATGGGAATGGCGGGCCAGAGATGGTGGCTCGGATGCTGCAGGACATCGGTCAGGGCGGATCGGTCCTGGAGTTCACCTATCACCCCGGGCAGCCGTGCCTGCTGCGCGAGGAAGCCTTCAATGAGGCGACGGCGAACGATCCGACACTCAACCTCACAACGCACGAGGTCAACATCAACAACGCCATTGCGGACGCTGATACGACCGCTGCTGCGTGGATCGCTACCCATCCAAAGCCGCCACTGGCAATCTTCGCCTGCTACGACGACCCGGCTGTTGGCTCCATCGCAGCACTCAAGGCCGCTGGCTTCACACCCGGTCAGGTAAAGATCTACGGCTTCAACCTTTCGGCCAACGCTCAGCCTGAGATCAAGGATGGCTGGATGGAGGCGTCGATGTGGTTCGACGTGAAAGGCGCCGGTACCCTGTGCTTCCAGCTTGCCCAGCAGGCCGCTGCGGCCGGAAGCAAGTGGAAGTCGAAGGAAGTCCAGATTCCGAACGAGATCGTCGACGCAAATAACTTCGCCGCCTGGCAGGCGGCACATCCCAACGGCAACTAGGTCTCACTGAGTTGTCGCCGACGCTCAAGCCCGCTGGCGGCGTCGCGCATAACTCGGACGGGGAGGCTCACAGCTTCATCGAAGCTGTGGGCCTCTCCAAGCACTACGGCGCGATC
>Ga0307374_10015730_pt1 | contig 10137 bp, 8 predicted proteins | sample OX3MG_FD_202532 | JGI IMG/M metagenome (GOLD analysis project Ga0307374, IMG submission 202532) | Soil microbial communities from Risofladan, Vaasa, Finland - OX-3 | ecosystem: Environmental > Terrestrial > Soil > Coastal area > Acid sulfate soil | place: Finland: Risofladan, Vaasa | collected...
AGAGGGAATCGGCTTGGTAGTCGACAGCGCCCCCGACGAGTCCGATGAAGATGCTGAGGCCCACCAGGGCCACGGTGACGAACTGCAGCACCAGGCCACTTTGACGGAACCTTCTGGCCACCTCCATCAATCCGATCCCTAACGCAGGAACCGCCGGAAGTACATAGCGCGGACCGAAGCCACCGCCGGCGTACCACCCCCAGTAGGGGGCGAAGAACACGATCCGGGACAGCACGAGCAGCACCGCCACGGCCGTGATCACCCGTTCAGGGCGCCAGGCTGCCGGCAACCCGCAGACCGTCACCACTACCACCGGCACGTACAGGATGAGCCCCTTTCCCGGGGAGAGCACCAAGCCGTAGACCCCGGCGAGAAAGGAGTGGTTGAAGCGGAGGACGCCGCCGTAACCGAAGTTCCACGGCAACCCGTACCGGGCCGCGTTGTACCAGGTCCACAGGGCCAGAAACGGGAATCCCCCGAGCACCATGCGGACCAGCACGCCGAGGCGCCACCCGGAGGGCCCGAGCAGGAGGCCGCCCCCGATCAACCACGGGGCCACCAGCAGGGCTGAATCGTCGCGTACCACGATGGCTGCCCCGGCGGCGGCTCCGATGACAAGGGGGCCCCAGGCCCACCTCAGTGACGTGGCGCTCAGGCCGATCATGCCGACAATGGTGGCCGTGGCGAGTGCCACCTCGGCGAAACCGGTCGACGCAAAGGGCAGCATTCCCGCTCCGAGGCCGACGACGAGCGAGACCACCGCGGACACCTTCAGCGAGCAGTCCCGCAGGCGGCACCAGACAAAGGCGGCACCGGTCAGGAGCCCGAGGAGCCAGGAGTTGGTGAGCATGATCCCAGCGGCCTCGGACATACCGAGGACTTTGGCCACCAGTATTCCCGGGATCATCAGCAGCGACATTCCGATCCCATAGAAGGAATGCGGAGTGTTGAGATGGTAGGCGTCGAAGAGGACGATGATGGAATGGCGATCGACGACGCCGGTGGCCACCTGCCCCATGATCAATCCGTCGTAGTTGTCGATGCTCGTACGGGAGAGAAGGAAGGCGACGCCGGACACCACGAGCGAAATGCCGACGCCACAGGAGACGTCCAAAGATCGATCGCGCCACCACCCGGCGACCGCACTGCCCCGGGGATGGCCCGCAGGCTTCGTCCGGCTGGAGACGGTCGTCACTGCGCCGGTCCCGCCAACTCGGGGCCGGCTCCCACACCATGGCGCGCCGCCCTCTTGGCCATGAATCGCGGCCCGACCACCAGTGCGGTCAAGTGAATCCTCATGTGGCGGCGCAACATCCATACCCGCCGGGCCTGGGCCCTACGACCACCCGGGCCGTCCTGGAACGGCAGCCAACCCGGATGGACCAAACCGATGATGCTCCACATGAGCAAGGCCAGGGCATTGGCGCCCGCCCAGGTCCGGGCCGCTCCATCCGAATGGGCCAGGGCGAAGAAGTCATAGGAAGCCGGCAACCACCGCAGCGCCGGGTCCGGGCCCCAGGCCTGGGCGCCCGCCGCATTGCCGGTGTGGGTGACCTGCACGTCCGCTTCCAGCCGACGGCGCCATCCGGCCTCCTGCAGGCGCCGGCAAAGGTCCAGATCCTCCACGTACATGAACCAGCGCTCGCTGTAGGGAGGGGTGCCGCTTAGTGCGGCGCCCCGGATCACATGGACGGCACCGACGGCCCAGTCGATGTCCCCCGAGACATCATGGGGGGCGATCCCCGGAACCCACCAGCGGTCCGGGTGGTGGGCATGCCAGGACGCGGGCAGGAGCGACGCCGCCAGGGTGAGGCCCACGGAAGGGAAACGGTTGACCGAATGCTGCAGCGAGCCGTCGTCATTCCGCAGCTGGGGCACGACCAGTCCCAGGTCGGGCGCGTCCAAGAGCGCCTCGACCAGGCGGCGAAGCGAGCCCGGAGGCGCCTGGGTGTCCGGGTTGAGAGCCAGCAATGCCGGTGCGGTGGTGTCGGCGAGGGCCAGGTTCATGCCTCGGGCATAGCCCTCATTGGTGGCCTTGCGCACGACGACAACCCCCCGATGCCGTTCAGCCAAGTCGGCGCTGTTGTCCTGCGAAGCGTTGTCCACCACCACGATCTCGGCCTTGAGGCCGTCCAAGGCGGCGGGCAGGCCGGCCAGGCAGCGATCGAGTTCGGAGGCCGTGTTCCACGACACGATGCCTACTCGTACCACCGGCTCTATCCCCGCCATCAGCGAGAGCTGTGTGCCGGATGCGATGGGTGATCTTTCAACGCAGGTCCTTCCGGCTCGGCGCAATAGATGACTGCATGGTGCCCGTCAATTGGCGTCAAGCCAATGGATTCCTCCCACTCGCTCCTGAGCCGATCATGTCAGCCTATCGGCACACATAGCTCCTGGTCTCTCGCCGGGACGATGGATCTGACTACCACGAACTGTCGGAGTGCCCGCTCGGGAAGAGTGAGGGAATCTTCGAGGCACTACATTTGCCGGCGTGAAGTTGGCCATGACGCATCCCTACTCCTGGCCGGAGGTGCGCAGAGGGGCCGAGCGGATCGCCGCTGAGACCGCACGCTGCATGGCGGACCGGGGGCACAAGGTGACCGCCTTCACGGCCGGTGACCACTCGGAACGACGCACCGAGAACGGGGTTACCACGGTGAAGCTGCGCCGTCTCTTCAGCGATCGCCTCCGCCACGAGCGATGGTTCGCGCTCAGCTTGGTGCCCTACCTCTTACGGGGCCGCTTCGACGCCATTCATTCGATGATGCCCTACGACGCGCTGGCCGCCGTCCGGACCCGTCGTCTGGCCGGCCATCGTTCGATCTACTCGGAGATCGGGATTCCTCTGAAGTCGTGGTGGAGCCAGATTCCTGATGGCAAAGTGCGTCGTGACCTGGTGCGCCGTGTCGACGTCTTCGGCTGTATGTCCAGATTCAGCCTCGACGCGCTCCAACACGATTGGGGCCGCACGGGAGACCTGATCCCGTGCGGAGTGCGCATGAGCGAATTCGTTCCGTCCGGGGCGCGCCATCCCCGCCCCACCATCCTCTTCTCGGGGGCACTCACGGAGCGTCACAAAGGCCTGGGCGACCTCCTGGTGGCGTCCGATCTCCTGATGGACCAGCACCCGGACCTCCAGTTGTGGCTCAGCGGTCCGGGAAACCCCAACGCCATGTTGGCCCAGGCGTCGCCCCGCGTGCGCGAGCGGGTGACGTTGCTCCCGATGGGAGAGCCGAGAGAGCAGGCGCAGCGCTATTCCGATGCATGGGTGACAGCACTGCCTTCGGTCGGCGACTCCTTCGGAATGGTCCTGGTGGAGTCGTTGGCCTGTGGCACGCCCATCGTCGTCGCCGACGACAGTGCCCCACCCGAACTGGTGACGGACACCAATGGCGCCATCGCACAACCTCATGACCCACCCTCATTGGCCAAGGCCCTCGCGGCGGGATTGCACCTGGCCCGGGATCCGGCCACTCGAGACCACTGCCGGGTCTTCGCCCGGCAGTTCGATTGGGACGAGGTGATCGCCCCTCTCCTTGAGCGCTTGTATGGTGAGGCGCGGTGACTCAAGGGGCACGTGACAGGGAGGTCGTCCTCGCCGTGCCCGACATCGCCGTGGTGATCCCCACGTACCAGAGGGCGACCCGCCTGCCCGCCCTGCTCGACCATCTGGCCTGCCAGTCATTGGCCCCCGAGCGTTTCGAGGTCATCATCGTTGACGACTGCTCCACCGACGACACCGTGGCCGTGGCGAAGGACTTGGCCGGCTGCCTCCCTTACCGCCTGCGGGTCCTGCAGACAACGAGGAACAACGGCCCGGCGGCTGCCCGCAATCTCGGCTGGCAAGCGACCTCCGCCCCGGTGGTGGCCTTTCTGGACGACGATTGCTCACCCTCCAAGGGATGGCTGGAAGCGGGTCTTGGCGCGTGCGGAAGCACTCCCCACCCCGGAGTCGTCCAGGGAGCCACGCTGCTGCCCGAAGGTTCGAAAATCGGGGGGCTCACCGACTGGTGGAACTGGCGGGTCGTTCTCGGACCCACCCCGTTCTTCGAGGGCAACAACCTGTTCTTCCCTCGCTACGTTCTGGCGATCACCGGCGGGTTCGACGAGGACATCCGCTACTACGGCGAGGATTGTGCCGCTGGTTGGCGGGTGCGGGAGGCCGGCTTCGCGAGTGCGTTCTGCGCCGATGCCTCCGTAACGCACCCCGTGGAGCGGCGGGGGTTTGCCTGGTTCGTCCAGAACGGGTACTTGGAGAGCAGGATCGTCCACTGCGCCGCCAAACACCCGGGATTCCGACGGGCCGCACTCTGGCGGCCCTGGGCCTACCGGAGGGAGGACCCGGCCTTCCTAGCCGCCATCACCGGGGCCTTGGTCGGGCTCAAGTTCCGTCCCGCCCTCCTGCTGGTTCTGCCCTACCTCTTCCTGCAGCGACCTTCCTTGCGCCACCTCAATTTCTTCCGGCTCTGCCTTCAGGTTCCCGTTGTCGACGGCGCCCGCGTCGCCGGCCACGTTCTGGGATCCTTCCGCCACCGTGTATTCGTGATCTGACAGACCGGGACCATGGACCCATTCGCAGGGGGGGCGCCACCTCCGGAGATCTCCGTCGTGATCCCCACCTATCGCCGGTCGGGCGATCTGGCCGCGGTGCTCAAGAGCTTGAGCACCCAGGACCTTGATCCGGGCCGGTTCGAAGTCGTGGTGGTAGATGACTGCTCACCCGACGACACGGCGGAGGTGTTCGGATCCCTGGCCGCCACCCTTCCCTACCGCTCACGAATGGTCCGAACACCGAGGCAGGGCGGACCGGCGGGCGCCCGCAATCTGGGCTGGAGGATGGCCACGGCCCCACTTCTGGCGTTCCTCGACGACGACGTGACGCCCACTCCGGGTTGGCTGGCGGCCGGTTTGGCTGCCCTGGACGCACAGCCGACAGTCGGAGTCCTGCAGGGGTGCACCCGCGTGCCACCGGAGGACAACGACCCACCTCCCCGGTACGGACCCCCGGACTGGAAGCACTACCACGCCATTGAGGGTCCTACCCCTTTCTTCCAGTCGTGCAATATCTTCTACCGCCGCCAAGTCCTAGAGGAGACTGGCGGATTCGACGAGAGCATCGCCTGGTGGGGGGAGGACACCGCGGCCGGATGGAAAACGCTCCGGGCCGGATGGGACCGTGGATACTCAGCCGAAGCGATTGTCACCCATCCGGTCGAACTTCGGGGCTGGCGCTGGTTCGTGCGCCATGGTGTGCTCGAATGCACCATGATCCGGCTCGGTGCGGAATTTCCGGACTTCCGAGCCGCCGCTTTCTGGCGGCCGTGGGCTTACCGCAAATCGGACGCCGCCTTCAAGGTCGCCGTACTGGGTGTGGTCGTCGGCCTGCGCTTTCGCCCAGCCCTGGTGCTGGCGTTGCCCTATCTGTGGTGGCAACGTCCCTCCATGCGCCACCTCAACTTCTTCCGTCTTTGCTGGCAGATCCCCCTGGTCGACGCCGCCCGCTCGGCTGGGCACATCCGGGGGGCCATCGCCTACAGGATCTTCGTGATCTGAATGGTGCCATCGGTCGATGTCTCGGAGGACGTCGCGGTGTCTGTCATCGTGCCGGTGCGAAACCGGCGCGACATGTTGAGGGACCTGCTGCAGGGACTGGACAAGCAGACCTACCGGTCCTTCGAGGTTCTCATCGTCGACGACGGTTCCCGCGACGGGTCCGATGATCTGGCTCGCACCTCCATGGTGGCCGGCCGGCCGGTGATCGCGCTCCAGTCGGATGGCGAAGGCTCGCTGCGAGCCCGCCAGATGGGGGTCGAGCATGCCCGTGGCTGGATGCTCGCCTTCACCGACAGCGACTGCGTCCCCGACCCCGCCTGGCTCCAGAATGGGGTTGCCGCCCTGGCGGCAGGTGCGGAAATGGTGAACGGCTACACCAGGCCAATCCGGCCCCTCAAGCCGATGGAGCGCAGCGTGGCGTCGGGTACCGAAGGCCTGTTCCCGACCTGCAACATGTTCTACCGACGGGACCTTTGGGATCGGCTCGGCGGCTTCGATGCGGCCACGACGTCCCGATGGCATTTCCGTTCGCTCAGCCGCACGCGTGATTCGGCATTCGGGGAGGACACCCTTCTCGGTTGGCGGGCCATCCGGTCCGGTGCCGTGACGCGCTACGCGCCCGACGCGATCGTCGAACATCAGGTCTTCCCGCCCGACCTCCGGGACTTCCTCGTCCGCACGGCCAAGGCGGCGTCCTTCCCGGCGATGATCAAGGAGCTACCCGAGCTTCGGACCACCTTGATGCGGGGTGGCGTCTTCCTGGGCGATTACTCCAGAATTCCCCCGTACGCGACCGCAATCGCACTGGGGCTGCGGCGCCCACGCGCGGCCGCACTCACCCTCGCCTGGTGGATCGGCCTCCGGGTCCGGGCCATGCGGATGTCCCCCCACCCCACCGTGAAGCTGCTCCCCTGGGTCCCGGTCGAGATGGCGGCGGACGTCGCCACCGCGGGTGCGCTAGTGGCCGGAAGCGTCCGGTCCGGTGCACTCGTCCTGTAGCGGCGGCCCATCCGAGGTGTTCACCTGGGGCGTGCCACAAGGACGATCCTCTGGCTCACCTGCCGGAGTGGGCCGACGAGAAGGCGGCTGGCCAGGCGGCGCTTCCTGCTCTGCCCCCAGCCGACGGGAAGCCGGACCGTGATGACGAATTCCGGAAGCACCAGACGCTCGAACTCCCCCCAGGTGTACTCCCGCAGATGGCTGGTCGAGGCGAAGTAGTGCTGGGGCGGCCGGCGCACGCCGCGCCACCGGTCGAGCAGCTTCGCCTTCAGGGTGAGCGCATTGAGCCGGTTGGGAGTGGTCAGCACTACCGTCCCCTCCCGGGCGGCGACCCGAGCCAGTTCGCCCACCCCGGCGCGCGCATCGGGCAGGTGCTCAATGGTGTCATCGCACACCACCCCCGAGAAGCTTCCGGCGCCGAAAGGGAGGTGCTCCACGTCCGCCACCACACCGAGCACCCGTGCCCCCTGCCGCTCGGCCTCGGCCACCGCCACCCGTACCGTTCCCAACCCGATGTCCATCGCCACCGGTGTGCACCGTCCCGAGCGGGCCAGCCCGATCGACACCGCCGGGTTCGGGCCACAACCGGCGTCGAGGACCAGGCCCCGAACACTGTGGAACAGGGGGAGGACCGTGGGGGCTGCCTCGGGGGCTGAGAGCACCGGAATCTCCGCCTCGCCGGGGCGGTAGCTCTCCCACCAGTCCTGACCCAGTTCCTTGTAGAGGTCCTTGACCTCGCACGGAGCCGGACCGAGTCCCGGCCGGCCGAGGATCCGTTCGATCGACACCCGGTGCCGGTCCAGGGGTGCACACCCGACGACGTCACGCTGCGGTTCGTCGATCTCCAGATCGTCCAGGCGTCCCGCGGCCGCCGCCACGAGACACTGTTCATAGGCGTCGGCCATGTGGTCCACGTCGAACTGGTCGGCAGAGGCCCACCCGCCGCGGCGCAGCTGCTGGCGCAGGGTGCTGTCGCCGGCGATCCTCTGCACCGCCTTGGCCAGTGCCGCATCGTCACCCGCCGCGAATAGCAGGCAATTGGCGCCGTCGGTGAGGAACTCCGCCGAGCCCCCGACGCCGGTGGCCACCACCGGCGTACCGCACGCCATCGCCTCCAGGGGTACCAACCCGAAGGGCTCAGGCCACTCAGCGGGAAACACCAGGCAATCGTGTTCCTGGTAGACGCCGCCGGTCTCGCGGCGCGTCGCCCAGCTGAAGCGCACCCGGTCGGCGATCCCCAGGTCGGCAGCCAGTCGCTCCAGCCGGGCGCGTTCCGAGGGCTCTCCCCGCCCGACAATGGAGAGGGTTGCCTTCTCCGGCAGGCGGACCATGGCTCGCAACAAGGTGTCGGTTCCCTTGCGAGGATCGAGACGTCCCATGTAAAGCAGCCTCCAGTCCCAGGGTCGGGTCGGCACCTCTGCGGGTACGTCCACGGCGAACCCGCCCGCGCCCGGTCTCGGGTCTCCGCCGAAATAAAGCAGAAGCACCCGGTCGAACCCAGATCAGGCAAAACGGCAGGCAGCCTCAGGCCCCGTCCGACCATTCTGCCCATGCCGCGGCGAATCGGATCGGCGTCCCAATGCCGGGCCCAGGGATCGAGGGCCACTCCGTAGGTCAACCAGTCGTCACAGATGCCGTAGACCATCGGTATCCCGCGCCGTTGGATAGACGTCAGCAGGTTCAGCGAAAGGGCGCCCATGTGCCAGACGGAGACAACCTCGGGTGAGGTGCGGTCGAGCACCGCCTGCAGTTCCCGCTGGTTGGCCCGCTCCATCGCCACCTGCAGCTTGAGGCTCGGGCTCCACGGAGCCCCGTCCCGCCAGTACATCTTGAGCCGGCGGTCCACGGGAAAGGGCGGTGCCACCCCGTCCTCGACATCCGGGAGCTTCTCGTCGGTGCAGAGCACCTCCACCTGATGGCCCCGAGCATGGAGCCTGGTCACGACGTCATCGCAGAGGACCTCGTAGCCACCCCGGGAGTGCGGAGGGAACCAGTTGGTCAGTGTCAGTATCCGGGCCATGGGTGGTGGGGCATTTCGCCTCTGTGCCCCGGCCACGCTACTCGCCGGTGACGCCACGGCATCCTCTCGCGGCAAGCTGCGCCGTTCCTAAGGGACCATCCCCTCGACGAAGGGCACTTCGAACACCTTCTCGTGATTGATCGGCCCGTGCCCGAAGTAGCCCTCTTCCCCGAAAAGCTCCCCATGGTCCGACGTCACGACCAGCCAGGTGTTGCGGGGCACCCGCCGGAACAGCTCGGCGAACACGCCATCGAGGTACTCCAGCGCGTGGACCTGGCGCCGGCGGAGCTCGGCCAGCTGGTCGAGGTCGAACTGCCCCTGGCGTTCGGTCGGATCGGTGCCGTCGAGGGCGCGGACGACCCCGTGGACTCCCGAGATCCGGGGCCATTCTCCGGGCTCCTCGTCGGGAAGGGCGTACGGGTAGTGCGTTTCGCCGACGTTGAGGAGATGGAAGGACGGCGCATCGCCGGTGAAGTCGAGTTGTTCGAGCATGGCGTGCATGTCGTTGTGCCGGTCCATGAGCTCGTAGGTGTCGAAATCGGTATTGAGCAGCGTGCGGCTGTTGAGCACCGGCATGGAGACCATGGCGTGCGTCCGGTACCCCAGGGAATGCTTGAGGTACGTGGGCAGGAAAAGTGACGGCAGGAGCGATTGGAACTCTATGTCGGGCACACCCAGGCGCTCGGAGTAGCGGCGGAAGTCGTCCTTGTAGTACTCCGATGCGTAGACCCCTTTCGGGCTCGTGTGAGGCAGGAGCCCCATGAGAAGGTTGAAGTGGGAGGGAGCGGTCCAGGAGGCGTAGCTGAAGCGCCGCTGGACCGGCCCGAGCCTGGCTAACTCACTCGGTGCCGCCTCCAGCCAGGTGTCGTAGCGAAGGCTGTCGAGGACGACAACGACGAAATGGTTGGCCGACTCCGGCGGCACCGGCCGGCGCGGTCCGGATGGATCAGTGCGCGGCACCTGAGAACGATACCAACCAGGGGCTGCAGTATCCGCCGGCCGTGGCGCCGGGGATGGCGGCGGATGGGACTATTCTCGCCCGCCGTGCACCCCAACATCGTGCTGGTGGTCATGGATACCGCTCGAGCCGATGCCTTCGAACCCTGGGGTGCCGCTCCCGGAACAACTCCGGCGGTGGCCCAGCTCGCCAGCAGCGGCCAGTGCCTCACCAACGTGCGGAGCACGGCGAACTGGACCGTGCCCGGGCATGCCTCCATGTTCAGCGGGGAGCTGCCGCGCACCCTCGGGCTGTGCCAGCTGGGAAGCGACTCGCTCGACTGCCGACCACAGATTGCCACCGCCGGCGACAAATGGCTGCCCGAGGTTCTCCGCCGCAACGGGTATGAGACGTCCGCCGTGAGCACCAACCTGTGGATCTCGGAGCTGAGCGGATTCGACGCCGGATTCGACCGCTTCGAGAACGTGTACTCGCCCCGTGCGCGCAATATGGGCGACTCCGGTGTCCGGGCCCGATTGGGTTGGGCCCGTGAGATCGCTCTGGCACGCGCCGACGACGGTGCGACACAAGCCGACGCCCTGATCGGCCGCTGGCTGGAAGCAGAACG
>Ga0307374_10015732_pt1 | contig 10137 bp, 9 predicted proteins | sample OX3MG_FD_202532 | JGI IMG/M metagenome (GOLD analysis project Ga0307374, IMG submission 202532) | Soil microbial communities from Risofladan, Vaasa, Finland - OX-3 | ecosystem: Environmental > Terrestrial > Soil > Coastal area > Acid sulfate soil | place: Finland: Risofladan, Vaasa | collected...
ACTCGACCCCGAGCGGCACGCCTCCTCGGCCCGCCGGGCCAGAGAGATCATCTCGGCCGAAATGTCCACCCCGACCACGCGGGCTGCGCCCCATCGCCTGAGCTTCCGGGCGTAGATACCGTCACCGCAGGCCAGGTCCACCACCGAGAGCCCGGCCAGGTCGGGCAGCAGCCCGAAGGTGGTGTGCTCTTCGACATGGAGGCGGAAGGGGAGCAGTTTCGACTCCTGGTATTCGGGACCGATCCGGTCGTACTCCTCGGCCACGTGTTCGAAGTCGGTCACCGCCTTACCGTCCCGCTCATTTGCCCGGCAGGCGGGCGGCGACCGCCCTGATCACCGCGGCGCTGTCCATCACACACTGATGACTGACCAGGACGCCCAGAGGGTCGCTGAGCCCGGCCAGGGGCGGTGCCGCCGGGTCGATGAAGTTGGGTGAGGCGGAGGTTTTCGGCTGGCCGTCGGAGCCGACCAGAACCTGGGAGATCAGGCCGGCGGCCGGGTTGTCGGCGATCAGGTACACATTGTCGTTGGGCGTCCCCACCGGGACATAGACCGAGGTCTTGCCCTCCTTGGCCACGATGGCGGCGTCGTTGGCGGCGGCATTGTTCCAGGACGACTGGAACTGGTCGAGCAGGGCGGAGGAGGCGGGGAAATGGATGGAGGCGAGGAGAGAGGCGACCTCGGCCTCGTTCTTGATGCCGTTGATGGGGCTGTCCAGGGAGAAGATGCCGGCGACTTCGGCCTGCTGGGAACTGTTGAAATTGTTCAGGAAGTACTGCTCGGCGACGTATCCGCCCTCGCTGTGTCCGACCACGATGACCCGGGTCGCCGGCCACAGACGGTGGACCTGGTCGACCTCACTGGCGATCGCCGGCGCCACCGATTGGGGCAGGGAGGTCGAGGGCATGCTCGAGGGATAGGCGGCGACGGTGAGCGTCGGATGGGCCGCGGTGCCGGTGAGGTGCACGCCGTTGTAGCTGAACGGCAGGATGACCGCTCCCGCACTCCGCAGGGTGGTGACCATGTTGGGCTGGGCGTCACAGCCCGGCGGCTCGTTGGTCGGGTCGAAGGTCGATTCAGTGGTCGTGAGGGCGGCCGACGTCTGGGTCAACGGGTTGTAGGTGCTGGCCGGCAGTGAGCTGCCGAACCCGCCGATGAGAATGGCCACCGATGAGGGGCCGGGGCCAACGGACACCTTGGTCGCGGTCGAGCAACCGGTGAGGACGACGGCGAGGCCGGCCGCGATGGCTGCCGTCCCACGCCACCGCCACCCGGCCCGGCGGACCGCCGCCGACACCCGGCCAATCCCAGCCCCGTTCATCACGTACGAATGTAGCCATAGAACCGGTGAACCGCACCCAGGCGGGTGTCTCGGCGCTCGCAGCAGCCGCCTCGGTTCTTCGCCAACTCGGTGACGCCCCGGTGCGGGAGTGCTCACCGACCGCCAGGGCTCTCCGCTCCCTCGCTCGTCAGTGAGATGTGGGTGCGCTGCCGATGACCGGGTCCTCCCGTCCGGCCCGGGGAGCGGCCAACCTCCGGGTGAAGGCGCCGATGTGGTCGCGACCGAGATCCCCGATCCGGGTACAGGCGAACCACGGCTCGGTGGGGATGTCGTCGGTCACCGGAAACAGCTCGGCGATGCTGCCCCGGGCCAGTTCCTCGGTGCACACGTAGGTCGGGAGCAGGCTCATCCCGTGTCCCTGCTCGACGGCGTTGACCACCGCCCGGAGGTCGGGAGCGATGAGGCGTAGATCGGCCGCGAACGGGCGCCCGAGTCCGGACAGCCAGAACCGCCGGGTCATGGGCAGCTCGGCGCTGTAGGCCACCCAGGGCTTTCCCACCAGCCACGAGGCCAGCTGGTCGATCGATGCCGGCCGAGGGGTCGGGACCATCGGCGGGGGAGCCACCAGCACGAACCGTTTGGTGTCGATGGGGGTCGAGGCGATCGATCGACGCGCGGGGGTGGAGCTGGTCACCGCCACATCCAGCTCGCCGCGTTCGAGGAGGTCGATGATCTGGTCGTCGCTTCCGAAGGTGGCCACGATGGCCGGTCCGGACGGATCGAACCTGGGCACCAGTTCGAACGAGAAGTACTCGGCCGAGGACCCGAACCGGATGGTCGGCGAGGGCGCCACCGCCCGGCCGCCGTCGAGATCGACCAGCACCGGCTCGAGTCGATCGAGTTGGTCGGCCACTTGCGCGTACAGTTCCCGACCGCGTCGGGTCGGCTCCACGCCGCCGGCCGTGCGGACGAACAGAGGAGCGCCGACGTTGCGCTCGAGTCCGCTCAGATGCTGGCTGGCCGCCGGCTGGGAGAGACCACGGAGGGCGGCGCCGGCCGTCACCGATCCCGACCGGTAGATGGCGACAAAGGTCCGGAGCCACTCGGAGGCTGCCATTGGGGTAGCTTATAATAAGCGTTAGGAATACTTCTTTGCCAATGTGAGGAACCTGGCCCACACTGGGGGAATGGCGAACATCCCCTATACCCACGGCCATCACGACAGCGTGCTGCGCTCCCACCGCTGGCGCACCGCCGAGAACTCGGCCGGCTACCTGCTGCCCCATCTGGAACCGGGGATGTCCCTGCTCGACGTCGGGTGCGGGCCCGGGACCATCACCGCCGATCTGGCCACCCGGCTGGCCCCGGGTCGGGTGGTGGGCGTGGACGCCTCGGCCGAGGTGATCGCCGAAGCCCGCATGCTCGTCGCCCATCGACCGGACGGGCCGACCTTCGAGGTGGGGGACATCTCCAACCTGGACTACGAGGACGGGACCTTCGACGTGGTCCATGCCCACCAGGTGCTGCAGCACCTCGGGGACCCGGTGGCTGCGCTGGTGGAGATGAGACGGGTGTGCCGGCCGGGAGGCCTGGTGGCGGCCCGTGACGGTGACTACCCGGCCATGATCGCCTATCCCCCGTACCCCGAGCTGGAACGGAGCCTGGAGGCCTACCGGGCCGCCACCCTGGCCAACGGCGCCCAGTGCGACGCGGGCCGGAAGATTCTCGGTTGGGCCCACCGGGCCGGCTTCCGGGCGGTGGTCCCGTCGGCATCGGTCTGGTGCTTTGCCACCCCCGAGGACCGGAGCTGGTGGGGCGATCTCTGGGCCGACCGGGTGACCAGGTCGTCGTTGGCCGACCAGTTGGTGGCCCGCCAGATCGCCACCCGACAGGATCTGGATGGCTTCGCCGAGGCGTGGCGGGAGTGGTCGGCCGAGCCCGACGGTTGGTTCGCCGTCCTGCACGGCGAGGTCATCTGCACGGTGTGATCGAACCGCACCGTCCACCGGCACTGCCCCGCGTCAGGTCAACCCGCGCTGCACCCCGGCCAGAAACCGCTCCGGGGCCTCGAGCATCGGGAAGTGGCCGACCCCGTCGAGGATCTCGACGCCGGCATCGGGCCGGGCCTCGCGGAGGCGGTCGACCATGCCCACCACCGCGATGGGATCGTCGGCCCCCCACACCACGTGCAGCGGTGACGGGTGGTCTTCGATCGCCCCGGTGAACCTCGTCTCGCTCCGGCGGCGCTCCTCGATGTAGCGGATGGTCCGGGGCAGGAGCTGGAGCCCACCGGCCCGGGCGGCCAGTTCACAGGTTCCTGCCAGCTCCTCCGGGCTCACCGTGGACGACGAGCCGCAGATGGCGGCCAGACTCGTGGCCAGGGTGGTGGCGTCCATCGGCGCGCTGTCGTCCAGGCGCTGATCGGGCAGGCTCAACAGGAATTTCTGCCCGTCGCTCAGGTGGGCCATCTGGATGTAGATGCTGCCGTTGGTGATCACCCGGCGGACGATCTCCACCGGCCACCGGCCCTCCTCCTGGCGGGCCAGCAGCTCGCCGCCCACCGTGTCCCCGAAGTCGTGGGTGAGGAGGGAGATCCTGTCGAGGCCGAGCCGCTCGCAGAGGGCCACCGCCACCTCGGCCTGGATGTCGACGGTGTAGGCGAGGTCGGGTTTGGCCGACAGTCCGTAGCCCACCATGTCGAACAGGACGACCCGCCGATCCGCGGCCAGTTGGTCCACCACCAGGTGGAAGTCGAAGGACGAGGTGGGGAAGCCATGGATGACCAGCAACGGCTCCTGTCCACCGGAGCCGGCGTCGTCGATGTCGACCACGAAGACCTCGAAACCGGCGAGAGGAATCCGCCCGCCCCGCGACTCCCAGCGGTCGGAGGCGGCGGTCATGCCAGCAGCCGTTCGGTGAAGAAGGTCAGTACCTGGTCGAGCGCCGCCCGGGTCGGGGTGCCCTCCCGGTCGTCGAGGTCCTCGGTGAGGACCGAGTGGGCCATCGACTTGTGCCCGTACGGGTTCCCCGACGACGAGTCGATCTCCACGCCGATGAACCCGTCACCCAGCACCTCCCGCAGATGCTCGAACCGTTGCGGGGGACTCAACCGGTCGCCGGTGAAGCGCAGGCCGAGCACACAGGTCCCGGCAGCCACCCGATCCTGGACCTTTCGGAGATCGGCGTCGGAGATCCCGAGATCCCGATTGTGACGCTTGCTCACCGAGAACGGCACCGACGGCTGGCTGAGCACCGGGGCGACCACCACGTCGTCGACCATCATGCCCAGGGCGAACCCGCCGGTAAAGCACATCCCCACCACCCCGACCCCCGGCCCGCCACAGGTCTCGTGCTCGGCCTTGGCCAGCGCCCGCAGCCAGCTGGTGACGGGGCTGGTCTTCTTCAAGGCCAGAGTGGTGAATTCGCGGGAGATGCAGACCTGGGCCAGCGTTCCGAGGGTGTACCCGACGGTCGGTCGGCGCCCGTCCTCCCCGAAGAGGTGGGGCATCACCGCGGTGCACCCGACCGCCGCCACCTTCCGCCCGAAGTCGGCGACGTGGGGAGTGATGCCCGGCATTTCGCTGATGACGATCACCGCCGGTCCGGTTCCCATCCGGTACACCGTCCGGGTCTTGCCCTCGGCGGTGAAGCTGCCCTTCTCGAATCCCTCCAGTGGATCAACCATGCGATGACGCTAATGGCCCGGCGTCGTCCCCGTCGTGGACGCCGTCGTCACTTCGCCTGATGACCGGTATGACCGGTATGACCGGCCTGGCCCACGCTCTCGGGGGCCGGAGGTCGGGCGAGGGCGAGGGTGGCCCGCACCGGGAGATGGTCGGATCCGGTGCGCTCGGCGATCCGGGCGTCGACCACCGCGACCGACGGGGTCACCAGCAGGTGGTCGAGCTGGCTGTGCGGGCGGAAGGACGGCCAGGTGCGCCCCCGGATCACCCGCCGCCAGCCCGGGAAGAACACCGACAGGGGTGGGCCCCACATGTTCATGTCCCCGGTGAGGACGGCGGCGATGTCGCCGGGGTCGGGCAACGCCGCCCGGAGCCGTTTGAACTGCACCGGGGACCGCTGCAGGAGGTGGGACATATGGGTGCCGACGACCGTCATCGAGCCCTCGCCCACCGGGACGGTGGTGGCGATGGCCAACCGGCGGGAGGCGTCGGTCTTCAGCTGGCCCAGCGGGATCACGTCCCGGTGGGTGACCGGCACCCGGGTGAGCACCGCCAACCCGAAGGTGCCGAGGGCATACTCCGGGTGCAGTCGATCGAAGTTGCGCCCCGGCGGCCGGCGGGGATGGTCGAGACGGAAGACCACGCTGGCGCTGCGGGGCCGCGGCCCCCACCGGTGGTTGGCCGAGGGATGGGGAGGGAAGATCCGGCCGCTGGCCAATTGCTCTTCGTAGACCTGGTAGCCGAGTTGTTGGCCGACTGCTGCCGCGGTGCTCGGGCCACCGCCCGCCGGTGTCCACGATTCCTGGAGCACCAGGACGTCGGCGTCGAGGGCCGCACACTCCGCGGCCAGGTCGAAGGGGCGACCCCATCCGTCGACGCCGCAGTGGACGTTGAAGGTGGCCACGGTGAGCTGGGCCGGGGCGGTCACCAGGGCTCAGTGCCGGCCCAGGGTCGAGGCCGCGGCCTGGAGCTCACCCCGGTACGGGGGGGCGGCGATCTCGGCCAGCGCGTAGGCCCGCTCGCGGACGGTCAGGCCGTAGAGGTCGGCGGCCCCGTGCTCGGTGACGACCACCCCGGTGTGGTGGCGCGGGGTGGAGACCACCGTCCCCTCGGGGTGGGCGGCCACGATGCGCGATCGAAGCTCGCCGTTGACGGTGGCGGTGGAGCGCAGGCAGATCAACGAGTGGTCGTCGGCCCGGAGGGCAGCGGCCGACACGAAATCCTCGTGCCCGCCGACTCCGGAGATCTGGCGACCGTCGATACTGTCGGCCACCACCTGGCCGTAGAGGTCGAGGCTCAGGGCGCCGTTGATGGAGATCAGCTTCTGGTTCCGGGCGATCGTGGCGGGGTCGTTGACCACCTCGACGGGCAGGAAGGCGACATCGGGATTGTTGTCGAGCCACCGGTAGAGCTCGGCGGACCCGAGGGCGAACGTGGTCACCGACACCCCGTCGAAGATCCCCTTGGCCGTGTTGGTCACCTTGCCGGCCAGATGGAGGCCCATCATGCCGTCGGTGAACATCTCGCTGTGGATCCCGTACCCGCCACCGGTCCCGGCGGCCAGCTGGTGGGCCACGATGTTGGGGATGGCGCCGATCCCGATCTGGAGGGTGGCACCGTCGGTGATGAAACCCATGGCCAGGTCGGCGATGGCATGGTCGATCTCGTCGGGGGCGGCCTCGGCCAGGGCGTAGGGATGACCGTCGGTCTCCACCAGCACGTCGATCAGATCCACCGGCAGGGTGTTGGTGTACTCGGGGGGGAGCGACCCGGTCCGGGGAAAGTTGGGACTGACCTCGACCATCAGCACCCGCTCGGGATCCTTGCCGGCCAGGATCATCTCGTCGTAGGTGCCTCCGAGGTGGAGGGAGAGGTTGACATTGCCGTCCTTGTCGGGCGGGGCGCCGGCCGCGGTCATGATCCGGGGCGATAAGCGGCGGAGGATGGGGGCGAACTGGCGGAATCCGCCCGGCACCAGCTCGACGTTGTAGCCCTGGCCCAACAGCACCCGCTCGGACGGTCCGAAGAACCCGCACCGGTAGGACACCTTGGGGTGGGTGAACACCGTGTAGTACCCGAGCAACAGGGAGCCCCCGAGGACCAGGTCCTCCCAGTCGTCCCGGGTTCCGAGGGCGGTGAGCAAGGCGTCGGGATTGGCCGGACCCAGGCCGAATGCGAGGGTGTCGCGGGTCCGGACCAGGGCGGCGGCTTCGGCGGGGGTGCAGATTCGAGGGGGCATCGTCCCTCAGTGTGCCACCGGGCCGGAGGCTGGTGCAGGCCAGGCGGTGCGGAGGGAGGACGGGAAGCGACGGCGGGCCGTCGAAATCGGTTCAGCCGGCCACCAGAAGGTCGGCGTACCCGGGATTCCGGCTCACGTAGGAGGCCACGAACGAACAGGTGGGGACGACCATCAGCCCCCGGGCGCGGGCGTCGTCGAGGACCCCGGCCACCAGCCGACCGCCGAGGCCATGACCCTCCAGCTCCGGCTCGATCAGGGTGTGGAAGATGTCGATGGCCCCCGGGCGCTCCCGGAAGGCGGCGAAGCCGTCGAGCCGGTCGCCGGACCACAGTTCGTAGCGCAGCTCGTCCCGGTTGAGGATCACCCGGACCGAGCTCTCCGTATCTGGCATCGTTCTCCTCTCCCCGCCGGCCGGGACGTGGCGACCCACCGACCCTCCGACCCTCCGACCCTCCGACCCTCCGACCCTCCGACCCTCCGACCCTCCGACCCTCCGACCCTCCGACCCTCCGACCCTCCGACCCTCCGACCCTACCCACCCGGGGTGCCGGCCCGCCGGCCTTCCCGTAACGTCGGGCAGGACGAACCAAGCCAAGGAGGGCCGTGACGTGAGTGCCGAACCCGCGCGGGAGTACGACGAGTTCTCGATGTTCGCCGACAACGCATCCGAGGTCGGGCTCCCCTGGAAGGGCGACCCGGTGGTGCGACGCGAAACGGTCGAGGTCGGCCCCGGCCGGCAGCTCAGCGCCCTGGTGTGGGGCGACAAGCCGGCCGAGTTGGTGCTCATCCACGGCGGCGGGCAGAACGCCCACACCTGGGACACCGTGGCCCTGGCCCTCGACCGCCCGCTGGTGGCCATCGACCTGCCCGGCCACGGCCACTCCGACTGGCCCGGGGATTCGTGGGCGCTCGAGCCGGCCCTCATCGCCGACGACGTGGCCGTGGCCGTCCGCGCCCTGGCCCCAGAGGCCCGGATGGTGGTGGGTATGTCCCTCGGCGGGATCACCGCCATCGCCCTCGGCGCCCGCCACCCCGACCTGGTCCCCCGGCTGGTCCTGGTCGACGTGACCCCGGGGGTCGACGGGGAGAAGAGCTCGGACATCCGGGCGTTCCTGGCCGGTCCGGAGTCGTTCGCCAGCTTCGACGAGATCCTCCAGCGGACCATCGAGTTCAACCCGACCCGGTCGGAGTCGTCGCTCCGGCGCGGGGTCCTCCACAACGCCGTCGAACGCGACGACGGCACCTGGACCTGGCGCCACCAGCTGGGCCGGCCGGCGGGCTCCTCGGGCCTCCATGTCGAATCGGTGGAGTTCGGCTCGCTGTGGGACGACCTCGGGAGCATCACCGCGCCCACCTTGCTGGTGCGCGGGGCGCTCTCGCCGGTGGTCGACGACGCCGACGTGGCGGAGTTCCGCCGCCGGCGTCCCGACGCCGAGGTCATGGTGGTGGAAAAAGCCGGGCACAGCATCCAGGGAGACCAACCCCTGGAGCTGGCCCGGATACTCGGCAGCTACCTGGATGCAGGCTGAGCCTCAGGCGGCGGAGCCCACCAACTCGCCGGGGGCGTCGCCGAGCACATCGGCGACGGTGTCCGGCCCGTCCAGCGCCGCGGTGAGCACGTCACCGATCTCGGCCGCCAGATGGAACGTCATCTGGTCCCGAACCACTTCCGGCACGTCCTCGAGGTCCGGCCCGTTACGGGCAGGAAGCACGACCTCGGTGAGACCGGCCCGGTGGGCGGCGAGCACCTTCTGGCGCACACCACCGATGGGCAGGACCCGACCCTGGAGGGTGACCTCCCCGGTCATGGCCACCGTCGACCGCACCGGCACGCCCCGGAGCAGGCTGACCAGCGCGGTGGTCATGGTGACCCCGGCCGACGGCCCGTCCTTGGGGGTGGCCCCGGCGGGAACGTGGACGTGGAACCGCTTGCCTTCGAAGACGTGGCTGTCGATGCCCAACTCGGCGGCGTGGGAGCGGACGTAGGAGAGGGCGATCTCCGCCGACTCCTTCATCACGTCACCCAGCTGACCGGTGAGGGTCAGGCCTTCCGGCCCGTCGTTCACCGATGCCTCGACGTAGAGCACGTCGCCACCGACCCCGGTGACGGCCAGCCCGGTGGCCACGCCGGGAACCGCGGTCCGGTCGGCGGCCTCGAAGAAGAAGCGCGCCCGACCCAGCCAACCGGTGACATCGTCGGCGTCGACGGTGACCGGCGCGGTCTTCTCACCGGAGGCGATCCGGGTGGCCACCTTGCGCAGCAGCCGTCCCAGCTCGCGTTCGAGGGTCCGGACCCCGGCCTCCCGGGTGTAGTCGCCCACCACCTTGCGGAGGGCGTCGTCGGTGATGACGACCTCGTCCTCCCGCAGGGCGGAGCGCTCGAGTTGGCGGCCCACCAGATGATGCTTGGCGATGGCCACCTTCTCCTCCTCGGTGTAGCCGTCCAGCCGGATGATCTCCATCCGGTCCAGCAGTGGGCCGGGGATGGTGTCGACCATGTTGGCGGTGGCGATGAACAGCACCCGCGACAGATCCAGCTCCACCTCCAGGTAGTGATCCCGGAAGGTGTGGTTCTGGGCCGGGTCGAGCACCTCGAGCAGGGCCGACGACGGGTCGCCGCGGTAATCGGCGCCCAGCTTGTCGACCTCGTCGAGGACGATGACCGGGTTCATGGTCCCGGCCTCGCGCAGGGCGCGCACCAACCGGCCGGGCTGGGCGCCGACGTAGGTCCGGCGGTGCCCCCGGATCTCGGCCTCGTCGCGCACGCCACCCAGGGCGACCCGGACGAAGGAGCGGCCCAGGGCGCGGGCCACCGACTCACCCAGGGAGGTCTTGCCGACGCCGGGCGGGCCCACCAGGGCCAGGATGGCGCCACTGCCCCGTCCGGTCACCTCTTTCAGGCCGCGCTCGGCCTGCAGCTTGCGCACGGCCAG
>Ga0307374_10015733_pt1 | contig 10137 bp, 8 predicted proteins | sample OX3MG_FD_202532 | JGI IMG/M metagenome (GOLD analysis project Ga0307374, IMG submission 202532) | Soil microbial communities from Risofladan, Vaasa, Finland - OX-3 | ecosystem: Environmental > Terrestrial > Soil > Coastal area > Acid sulfate soil | place: Finland: Risofladan, Vaasa | collected...
GCCGAAGAGCTCGCCCATGTCACGAAACTTCTGATTGGATAGAGCCTTGAGCGGGGTGGTGTAGAAGAGGCGCTCGCCGCGCTGCAGCGCGAGATCCGCGGCGGCCTCGGCGATAAGGGTCTTGCCCGATCCGGTGGGCGCGCAGACGACGACGCTCTGTCCCTCCGTAATCTTACGGATTGCTTCCGCCTGAAAAGGATCAGGTACAACGCCGTGTGTCAGCTCTTCAGGCGCGGGCACCGGTCTTACCGACCGAAGCCGAGAGACGGCGCTGAAGAGTTAGCGGGAACCACTCGCGGCGTTCCTAAATGGAAGACGACACGCTGGCCTCGAACTCCCAGCCAGAGATCAACCGGGCCGATCGGGATGGCGCCTCGAAAGCGGAGGACCGCCAGGGCGTCTCCCGAAGCGAGCCGCTGCTGCAGTCGTTCGCCACCTGCGCCGGCGAAGGAGACCACCGCGGGAACGCGCGCCATGCCTGTCCATTCCCCGCCATCCAGGGTTGCGCCGGCAAGGCCCGCCTCATCCACCGGATCCCGATCGCCGGTCAACGTCGCGATCCGCCCGCGGAAGCGAACTACCGCTTCGCCGACGCGCCGCTCAGGGCAGTTCTCAATTTGCAGAAGATCAAAGGTCCCAAATCGGAGGTGTTCGGTGGCAATAATGGGGGGCGACGCATAATCGGGGACAGGCGCCGGCGCCGGAGTCCGCCGCGAGAACGCCAGGCTCAGAATCAGCGCGAAGACCGCTGTCACACCAATTATCTCGCGACGGGTGTCTCGCCGCTTCAGGAGTTGTTGGAAGGAATTCAATCAGAGGTCTTTCGATTTCACGACGAAGCTAACGCCTTCCGGATCAGCGGGGTCCAGTACGCCGCTGCGGTGGGCGCCGGCTCCCCCGTTACAGACTTGATCAGTTTGCCGTTGCGGCCCACCAGGTAACTCTGTGGAATCGCTGTGGCCGAATAGGCCTTCGTAACCGCCGGATTCGCTGTTAATAAGGGATAGGTGATGCCCTTCGCCTTGCGGACTGTCGCCACTTCGGCGGCGGAGTCCTGCGGCGGCTCCGTTATCCCCACGACCACCAGTCCCTGCTTCCCGAACTGTTTATGGAGCTTCTCGAGATCCGGCATCTCATGGACGCACGGGTTGCACCAGGTGGCCCAGAAATTCACCAGCGCCACCTTCCCCTTCAGCGATGCCAGCGAGAGCTTGCCGGATGAGCCAACTCGGGAAAGATCGAAGTGAGGCGCTGGCGAACCTTCCGCAGGTCCTCCGGTGAATAGCAGACCCGAACCGCTTCCCGACGCCGATGAGGTGGTTATCGCCGCAGGTTTTGAAACCGGCGCCGGTTTCTTCACGGCAGGCGCCGAGGCCATCTTCGGCGGCGTCGGCGCGGCCCCACCCGCCTCCGATCCGCCGTTATTCGCGCCGCCGCAAGCCGCCAGGCTCAGGCTGGCCGCCACGACCGCTAAAACCGCCCCCAATCGCAAAAAACATCGCAACTCTTTCATTCCCCTCCGGATAGACCCACTCTAACCCATTGCTCCTTCTCCAAGTATAGCAGGCGCGGGAGGACGAAGGACGGTGAGAGTGTGGGAAAGTGAGACGGTGGGACGGAAGACATTGAACCGCGGTCGACGGACCAATGCCGTTCAGATAAGACGCTGCTGGCCCCGTTCCAGGAGTCCACGCAGGTGGACTTGGTGCGGTTCTAGCCCGTGATTTCAATCGCTGGGCCCGTTATTTGAACGGTATTGGTCGACGGATGACGGACGAGTCAATCTAAAGTATTGGCCGGCCGCCGAAGTCCCGATGGGACGGCCGAACAGAGCGAAGGGCTTCAGCCCTGGTAACGCCTCCCCGCTCCATCTTTCGTCCTCCGTCGTCCCTTCGCCCCTCGCGCCCCGTTTCCCGCGCTCCTGACTCAACATCCAGCCTTCGTCCTCCATCCTCCGTCCTCCGTCCTCCATCCTCCGTCCTCCGTCCTCCATCCTCCGTCCTCCGTCCTCCATCCTCCGTCCTCCGTCCTCCGTCCGCGCCCATACAGTAGTGCGCTTAGCAGGCGGCGAAACGCATCCGTATGCCTCGAATCATTGATAACCTCGAGCACTCCCTCTTACCCGAACTCCAGCAGATCTTGGAGCTCTCGGACCGGTCCGATTTCTGCGTCGGGTATTTTAACCTGAGAGGCTGGAAATCCCTCGATTTGTTCGTAGAGCGGTGGCCGAGTTGTGAAGGTCAATCGCGAGGCGGAAGGTCCTCGCATGTTCGACTGGAGACTGTCGGGCTGTCTCGAACAACCGGGGGAGTACAACCGAGCTCCAATAGCTTTTGCGACCGATTCGTGCGCGGTCGATGTTCGGGAGCGCAGACCAGGCGAGAGATCGCCGCTGGCTCTCCCGCACGTGGTGGCGCTGCTGCCCGGAACCATGCGGGAGGCGGAGGCCCGGCGCAATCTGGATCTCCCCGCGCTGGCCACACGCCCACCCCAGCGTCTGCCCTACGCGGCTTTCCTCCCGTGGGAAGAGTCCCGCGCCGTACTGGAACCGTTCCTCCGGGACCCGGATCCCGACCTCCGTGCCATTGCCTGGCCGGCGCTCATCGGCGTGGTCCGCTACCACCGCGACCAGCTTCCCGACCTTCTCTCACTGATCCGCAGCCGCCTGAACGAGCAGGATCCCATCCGCGGCGCCATACTGCGGGGCATCGCCGACCTGCCGCCGGTGGTGTGGGGGCGAGGGACCGGCGAGCAGGCGGGGCAGCTTTCCGCCCTGGCCGAGATCATTCGCGGCGCTCTCAATGCCGCCGATCTGTCCGAGTCCACGGCCATCGCCGCCGAAGGAATCCTGTGGCGTTTGCTCCCGGTCTACCCCGATTGGGCGGTCGATCAGCTCCGTGTGGTTGTGGAGGAGCGCGGGCGGCTGCAGATCCAGTGCTGGCCGGCCCGTCCTGCCGAGCGGGATACCCTGCGGCTGGCGCAGTCGCTGATGCCTGTCCTGGCTTCCTGGCAGACGAAGGAGCGGGAGGGGGCTCTGCTCCAGGCCGCGGAGCACCTGGGCCATTGGCTCGACCGGCTGGACGGGCTGGCGGACATCCTGGCATCACTGGCCCACTCGAGCGCCAATGCCTACTATGGCGAGCATGCCCTCAAGATTCTGGCCCGGCATCGCAGGGAGCGCCTGGCAGACCTGGTCCCGGCGCTGCTGCGCGAAGACCCGAGCTGGATTACCCGGCCGGTTGTCTACCAGTACCTCAGCGACCGGCGGCAGGACCTGCTCACGCCGTTCCTGGGGCAGAAGCCGGTCCGGGGGCGCTTCGCCACCGGGCGGACGCGCTTCGCGCTGCCGGTCAACCGCGGGCTCTTCCGGTGGACCCCCGCCCAGCAGGAGGTCTTCGCCGCGACCCTGGCCGGGCTGATCGCGGAGCCCAATCGGGACACTCCCGCCGTGCTCCGCGCCATCGGCCAACTGGCCGCCATGCCGGCGATCTCCCCGGATCGGCTGGTGCGAGAGACCCGCACGAGCCACCCCAGGCCAGCGGTGCGCGATGCCGCCCTGCGGCAGATGGGTCGGCTGGACGCCGGGCAGGGCGTTCCGGCGCTGCTGGATGCGATGAGAGATGAGCGCGCCCGCATCGCCATCTACGCCCTGCGCCGCGCCCTCACCGAGATGCCCTCGTCCCGCGCCGTTGGAGTGCTGCGCCAGGTATCCCTCGAAAAGGTCACCGTGGCCAAGGAGGTCCTGCGCCTGCTGGGAGACCTGCGCTGCGAAGAGGCGTTCGCGGCGCTGCTGGCGCAGAGCGCCGCTGACCTGCACCGGGACGTCCGAGTCGCCCTTCTGCGGGCGCTCTGGGGCTACCTGGATCACGAGGAAAGCTGGGGCTTGCTGGAGGAGGCGGCTGCGTCGCCGGATCCCGCCATCGCTGCCAGCGTTGCCCGGGTCCCCGCCGATCGCCTGTCTCTGGACGGCCAGCGCCGCCTGGCGGATCTGCTCACGAAGCTGGTCGACCATCCGGAGTCCAGAGTCCGTTTGGACGCCCTGCGGCGCTGCCAGGACCTTCCGGTCTCGGATCCGGGCCGGCGCCTCCTGCCATCCGTGCTGCAGCGGCTGGGCTCGCCGCTCCCGGACGAGGTCACAGCCGCAGCCAATGCGGCGTTCTTCGGTCTCTCGGCGCCGGAGGACGCCGTAATGGTCGCGGCCGCGATGGAGAGCGTAGCTGCCGAGCGCAGGGCCTTCGCGGCCGCCATGCGCTCCCTCGAGACGGCCCTTCGGGGCAGCCGGCGGGCGCTGGTACCCGTGGCCCGGAGAGTCTGCGCCCGGCTCGCCGGTGACCCGCTGCTCGCGCAGCCAGTCCTCGCCCTGGCGGTCCAGGCCATCCCGTGGAACGAGCTGCCCGCGTTCCTGGAGCGGCTGCGCGCCGCGGGCGGCCTGCACGCGGATACATTGAGCGCCGCGATCACGGCGCTGCCGGGCGCCGCCGCGGACCGCCCGGATGCAGAGGGTCTGGAGTCACTCGAGCGCGTGCTGGCGGCGAGCGAGGAAGATCGACTACGCCGGCTGGCCCTCGCCGCGCTGGTGGCCCGCGCCCAATCCGGCGGCTGGACCCCGGAGCGCCGGGAGCGGCTGGAAGTCTACAGGTCCGATCCGTCGCCGCTCGTTGCCGGAGCCGCGCAGTTTACGTTTCCCCCGGCAGAGGCGCGGGCGGAGGCGAGTTCCGCGGCCGCCCCTCCGCGACCGCGCGGGTGACGCCCACCAGGGCTCCGGCAGCCGGCGCGCCACAGCCGGCACGCCGACCGGAGCCAGCGAAAGGTTGACCGATGGCACTTACGCATGAGACCACAATCCCGAACCCGGCCATCACTCGCTTCAACGCGAAGGATGGCGCCGTCGAAATCTATATCCCGCCCGGAGAATTCACCATGGGAGACGCCGATTCCGATGATACCGCCCCGCATAAGGTCTATCTCAGCGGATACTGGATCTATAAAACCCCGTTCATCGTCGATATGTATCGAAAGTTCTGCGCCGAGACCGGGAGAACCCTGCCGCCGGCGCCGGAGTGGGGCTGGAAAGAGGATCACCGGGTTGTGAACGTGACCTGGCACGACGCGAAAGCGTACTGCGACTGGTCCGGGATTGCGCCGCCAACGGAGGCGCAGTGGGAGAAGGCGGCGCGAGGCGCCGATGGGCGTACGTATCCATGGGGAAATGATTGGGACGAGAGCGCGGTCCGGAGCGACCACGATTTTGACAACGGGTCGGCGAGCGCCGCGCCAGTGGGCAGATTCCCCGAAGGATCCAGCCCCTATGGATGCCTGGACATGGCCGGTAATGTGCTGCAGTGGTGCGCGGACTGGTACGATAAAAACTATTACGGGTCCGGTCAGGATCACGACCCCACCGGGCCGGCGTCCGGTGAGGACCGGGTGATACGGGGCTGCTCGTGGATCACCAACTGCGAGAGCGACTTCCGCTGCGGCAGCCGCTACTACGACGATCCCGGGGGCTGTTCCGCCAACCTCGGGTTCCGCGGTGCGGCGCGTGCGGGCTCCTGACCCTCTGATCCTCTGGTCTTTTACCCCTTTCGGCAGAGCCGCCATAGAAGCGGCTCCGCCTCCGCTGCAGAGAAACCGGAGTTAATTCGATGCCCGCCGAAATCCGCGGCGCGACGTGAACGGCCGATCCCGCTGTGCGGCGGCCGTCGCACGCGGCAGGGCGCAGCATGCACCCCGCTCAGCGTGGAGTCAGATGCGGAGAAGATGGGGCGGCACAGGGCTCATTTGTTGGGTTTGAATCTCGGTCGTCCCTTCAGGATTTCACGGCCGGCCAAAACGCTGGCGCACATCCAGCACTGAGGCCCTCCGCTATATTCGGACGTCCCTGCGGGACTTCGGGGGCGGCAATGCGCGGCTTGGGTTCTACAAGGCGCCCTGGGACCTCAGAAGACGAGGGTCTGGGGCTGGCGCCGAGGCGAATCCTGCGCCCGCTTATGGTAAAATGAGAGTAACGCTCAGGATGCGGATATGCCGGCGCCAGGCCCCCCAGCCCCCAATAATGGGGTCGACTTTTGGCGTCGGGATGCGCCTAGCCGTTTGGCGGCCGTGAAGGCCGGCCCGGATGGCTGGAAGCAGCGAGAAGGGCCCGACCACCAATGGGATCGTCCGCTACCATCGTCGTTGGATTGATCATCTACGTCATCTCCACGACTCTTATTTCGGTTTTCATGATGACCCGGGTGAAGAAACCCGCCGATTACCTGCTGGCCGGGCGAGGACTCCCGTTTTGGGTGCTCACGGGAACCATTACCGGAACCTGCATTGGAACGGGATCGTTAATTGGCGGAGCCGCGCTGGCGTACCAGCATGGCTGGGCCGGATCTGCCTATGCGATCGGACTGGGCATCGGCACGCTGCTCACGGGACTATTCTTCGCCGGGGCGCGCCGCTATCGCTTCATGACAATCATCGAAGAGGTTTCCTGCTATTACGATGGAAACCAGCTCGTCGCGCAGTATTCCAACTTCACGTTGTTCCTGTCCCAGATCTGCTGGGTTGCAGTCCAGATCAAGGGCGGCGCCGCCCTGCTGGGGGCCGTGACGGGACTGGATCCGCAATTATGCGTCCTGCTGGCCGCTGCCGCTAAAGCTGCGATTTCCATCCCCGGCGGGCTGAAGGCCGTCGTTTATACGGACGTTCTCCAAACGGTCATCCTGTTTTGCGGCTTCGCCTTTCTGGCGCATTCCGCGCTGGATGCAGCGGGCGGGCTGACCGGGCTGCGCCATGCGATGCCGCCTGGTTACTTCTCGTTTTTAGGCGCCGCGTCGCTCGGTGGCTGGAACGTCGTAAGCTTGATACTGGTCCTGAGCCTGAATCCCGTCGCTGATCCGAGCCGCCGGTTGACGATGTACAGCGCTCGCAGCGAAAGCGCCGCGAAGTGGAGCATGGTCGTATCCGGACTGCTCGTGATCGTATTCTCCGCTGCCATCGGTATCGCTGGCATGTACGCGTTCCGGCTCAACCCGCACCTTGCGGTTCCGGACCAGTCGCTTCCCTGGCTGGCCGCAAAGGTCCTGACGCCCTGGCTCGCGGCTCTGGTGGTGGTAGCGATCGTTTCGGGAATGGCATCCGCGGCCAACGGTACTGCCGCTGCGGCCGGCACGTTCTTTGTGCGGCACATTTTCCCACTCTTGACGCGCCATTATCCCGTGCATCCGGTCGCCACCGCGCGATGGGCGCTGGTTCTCGTCTTTGCGGTTTCGACGGTGCTTGCGCTCTTCACCGGCAGTATCGTCGGGTTCGTGATCCAGTTCCTGCCACTGACGCAAAGCGGCATGGCGCTGATTCTCTTAGTGGGACGATTCTGGAGACGCGCCACATGGCAGGGCGCCGTGGCGGCGCTTATTGTCACGCCGATTGCGTCCGTGGCTGCGATGAGGTTCCTGCAAAATCCCGCGCTTCCGGCCGCATTGGCCGGCATCGCTGCTCTGATTGTCGTGAGTCTGTCGACGCCACGAAGCCGGCGCAGCTTCGAGGAGGTTGCCGAAGCGCTGAGCCGCGAACGGCAGGCAATCGAAGGCAAATCGGCCTAAAGCTCCTTGCCCGCGGCGCCCGGCCGCTGTCCAACGAAAGGATCCATTCTCCCATGCTTAAGCTTACAACGAACAGCGCTGCTGTCGATCCGCGCCTGGCCGTGATCGCGTTGCTCTTAGCGCTTGCCGTGGTCCCACCGGTACGGGCGAGCGATGTTCCCGGCCCCGAATACCATATCTACGCCGGCAACACGCACTCCCACACGTCCTTCACGTGGTCTCACGGCGCGCAGTGGGCTAAAGGGGCGAAGATGAAGGTTGTCGGCGCCACGTCATACCCCGGCGCCAACAACACCCTGAAGCCGGATTGGCAGAAGTACCAGGGCCCTCCGGCCCGGCATTATGCGCTGGCGAAGGCCAACGGCTATGACTTCTACGTCGTGACCGATCATTCGCAGGAAGCCGGCTTTCAGCCCGTCAGTGGCGCCAATCCCGACTGGCTGACCACGGAAAAGGCTGCGGCCGCCGCCACCGACGACCATTTCGTCGCCCTCCGCGGCTATGAGCATTCCGAAAACAACGGACCCGGCGGCAAAGGCCACATCAACGTCATCAACAGCGCCGAATATCTGAATGCCCTGTCGCCCGGTGTCGATCTGCCGTACCTGTACCGGTGGCTCAAGACGGCCAAGCCCAACGGCCAGGGTCCGGTGGTCGTCAGCTTCAACCACCCTGGTCCGCGCCAGTACAACGATTGGGCCTACCGTGATCCCGAGATTACCGACATCATCACGATGTTGGAAGTGATCAACTCGAACAACCATATCCACTATGAAGCGTTTGTGAACGCGCTGGATAAAGGGTGGAAGGTATCACCCATCTGCGGCAACGACAACCACGGCCTGGACGGAATCACGAGTCAGAAGTCGCGCACCTTCGTCCTGGCCACCAGCAGGACAAAAGTGGCGATCTTAGACGCCATGAAGAACCGCCGGACGTACGCCTCGCTCGACAACAACATCCAGTGCCGCTATTCGGTCAACGGCGCGATCATGGGCTCCACGCTCGCCCGGCCGCCCTCATTCCAGTTCAACATTGCGATCAGTGACCCGGATACGAAGAACCCGAACGACAAAATCACGAGGATAGATATTGTAAAAGATGGTGGCGCAGTGGTGCAGACCTATAGTCCGGCCCCGGCCTGGTCTGTTACCTGGAAGCCAACGATTCAGGACCCAACAGCCCGGTACTTCTTCGTCCGGGTGTGGAACGCCGGCGGCGGAGACGCGCCGGGCGCCGACCCGGCGAGGCCGGTCGCGTGGTTGGCCCCCGTTTGGACGGGACGGTAAGCCGGCCCTGCCATCTGGCTGCTGCCGGCGCAGGCCCATCGTCGTGGGACGCAGGATCGGGCGTTCGATCTCTTGAAACTCTTCTCATGTTCGCGCGGCGGCCCGCGCCCCACAGCTGGTAGGCGACCGGAGCCCGCGAAAGCTTGCCCGATGCCAGTTACGCATGAGACCCCAATCCCGAACCCGGCCATCACTCGCATCAACGCGAAGGACGGCGCCGTCGAAATCTATATCCCGCCCGGAGAGTTCACCATGGGAGACGCCGATTCCGATGATACCGTCCCGCATAAGGTTTATCTCAACGAAAGTTCCCCTGGGGCAATGACTTTGACACAAGCCGGCTCTGGTGCTCAAAGGCCGCATTCGGCGACGCGGGGAGTACAGCGCCCGTCGGAAGCGTTCCGGCGGGCGCGAGTCCCGATGGATGCCTGGACATGACTGGCAATGTAGGCGAGTGGTGCTCCGATTGGTACGACGCAACCTACTACAAACGGTCACCGAAGCGGGATCCCACGGGTCCAGGCGTTGGGGACGCCCGCGTCCTGCGGGGCGGCTTCCGGGGCACGTCCAGTGAAAATATCCTTTAGCCTCTGCTCTTTTACGCTCCTCCCCTTTTCGGCAAAGCCGCTGCAAAAACGGCTCTGCCTCCGCCGCGGAAAACCCGAGGTAACCCAATGCCCGCCGACATCTGCGTTGCCACGTGAACGGCCGATCCTGCTCTCTGACGACAGCGCGGCGCCGGACGCAGCCGTCTGCGCCCTTCAGCGTGGGGTTGGATAGGGAGAAGATGGGGCCGCAGAAGGATCGTTTGTTGGGTTTGAAGCTCAGTCGTCCTTCCAGGACTTTTCCGCCCGGGGATACGCTGGCGCACATCCAGGACTGAAGCCCTTCGCTATATTCGGCCTCTCTACCGCACTTCGGGCCCGGACGTTCCGTTGGTCTGACTCATCCTTTCGCCGGCCGTCCAATCTCCACTTAATAAACTTCCTCCTCCTCACAAAACCACCCCTCCCACCGCTTACAATTAGGGAGACGCAGCGTACCGCGCCACTTTCCGATCCCATCCGCTCGCCAACCCGCCCGTTTCCCAGCGAGCGCCATACATCGCGAATCTCACCTGAACTCCGCGCCTCGGCGGTGAAAATGAAAAACCGTCTCAAACTGTCTCATTTAAGCACGCCGGACCCTTTCAGAACCCTGGAGTCTCTCTCATGTCAAGCACAACGGAATCCCTCGACCATCGCAAACAAAAGCCAATT
>Ga0307374_10015734_pt1 | contig 10136 bp, 10 predicted proteins | sample OX3MG_FD_202532 | JGI IMG/M metagenome (GOLD analysis project Ga0307374, IMG submission 202532) | Soil microbial communities from Risofladan, Vaasa, Finland - OX-3 | ecosystem: Environmental > Terrestrial > Soil > Coastal area > Acid sulfate soil | place: Finland: Risofladan, Vaasa | collected...
TAGCACCCCCAGTTGCCGCAGTTAATGGGCAAGGCCCAACGCGCATTAATGATAACTTTTCGTCGATGAAGAATCTATGCTTAGCCCTGAGAATATGCAGGTTACAGGAATGGCTTATGCAAAATAAGTCATAGTACGGTCGCCAAACGCATACCCTCATCGATAGCACGTTTGGCATCCAGCTCAGTCGCCAACCTCGACCCTCCGATCAGATGTAGCGGTACTGAATAGGGCTTCAAGGCATCGTAAAGTTTAAGATTGGATTCTTGCCCCGCGCAGATAACTACGTTATCCACAGACAATAAATGTGGTTTATCGTTGATGCGGATATGCAGGCCGGTATCGTCAATTTTCTCGTAAATCACCCCGGCTAGCATCTGTACTTGTTTACGTCGTAATGAGGTACGATGGATCCAGCCAGTGGTTTTACCCAGTTTTTTACCAAAAGAACCAGGCTTACGCTGCAACAACGTGATATTGCGTATTGGCGGTTGCGGTTGAGGCGCTGTAATTCCGCCGCGCGCCTTGTAAGCCCTGTCCACACCCCACTCATGTAAAAACCCAGCGATGTCGAGTCCGGATGTTGCATCACCATCGGCAAGATATTCCGCAACATCAAATCCGATACCGCCCGCGCCAACGATGGCCACAGTCTTGCCCACTGGTTTGGTGTGCAACAATACATCAATGTAGGAAAGCACCTTAGGGTGATCCATTCCGGGAATGTGCGGATTCCGCGGCAGGACACCGGTGGCCAAAATAATCGTTTCGAACCCTTGCGCCCGTAGAGTTGCTGTCTCTGCCTGTTGGCCAAGCCGCAAATCAACTTTGCTCAACTCGAGTTGTCTTTTGAAGTAGCGCAGCGTCTCATGGAATTCCTGCTTGCCGGGAACGCGTTTGGCCATGTTGAACTGGCCGCCGATCTCGTTGGCTGCTTCAAACAAAGTCACGTGATGGCCTCGTTGCGCGGCGCTCACGGCTGCAGAAAGTCCGGCCGGTCCTGCGCCCACTACAGCGATACGTTTTGTGTTATCGGTGGGAGTGATAATCAGTTCAGTTTCATGACAGGCGCGCGGATTCACCAGACAGGATGCCAGCTGTTTCGCGAATATCTGATCCAGACAGGCTTGATTGCAGGCGATACAGGTATTTATTTCATCTTCGCGTCCGCTAGCGGCTTTTCGCACCCATGCCGGGTCTGCCAGCAGCGGTCTGGCCATGGACACCATATCGGCGTCGCCGTTCGCCAGTATCTTCTCTGCCATGTCAGGCATGTTGATGCGATTGGTGGTAATGAGAGGAACGTGCACTTCACTTTTGAGGCGGTGCGTTATCCATGTAAATGCGCCACGCGGCACCATGGTGGCGATGGTCGGTACACGCGCTTCGTGCCAACCGATACCCGTGTTGATCATGGTTGCGCCGGCAGCTTCCACTCCCTTGGCCAAGGCAACGACTTCCGTCCACTCACTGCCGTTCTCCACCAGGTCCAGCATCGACAGACGGTAAATGATGATGAAATCTGGACCAACGACCGCACGGGTACGGCGCATGATTTCAAGTGGGAACCGCAAACGGTTCTCGAGGTTGCCGCCCCACTCATCGCTGCGCTGATTGGTGCGCGGTACCGTGAACTCGTTGATGAAGTATCCTTCTGAACCCATGATCTCCACACCGTCATAACCCGCTTCCCGGGCCAATGCGGCACAACGCACGAAGTCATGGATCTGCTTTTCTATAGCTTTTTTGCCCAATGCATGCGGTGTAAACGGAGTAATCGGGGATTTGAGCGCCGATGGCGCAATTGAAAATGGATGGTAGGCATACCGCCCCGCATGCAGTATCTGCATGCAAATGCGCCCACCCTCTGTATGTACTGCGTGCGTAACCTTTTTATGCCTAGCCAGTTCCCAGCGGCCGGTAAGTTTGGATGCAAATGGCGCCAGGGAACCGCGCCGGTTGGGCGCGATGCCGCCGGTGACTATGAGCGCTACGCCGCCGCGGGCCCTTTCCGCGAAATACACCGCCAGCTTGTGATAGTCGCGTGCACGGTCTTCGAGGCCCGTATGCATGGAACCCATGAGCACGCGATTGGGTAGCTTTACAAAACCGAGATCTAGAGGCGCGAGAAGGTGTGGGAAGCGTTCTATGGGAATCACGCGCTATTGACGACTATTCGGCCCACAAACGCAATAGATTGGCATGGATTTTATTTGCCAGTCTTGCCTCGTCCGATTGCGGTACGCGATCCTGGACAGCACGCGCCAGTTTCATGACATCCGCCAATAATTCTCTTTTGTTTTCATCACGTATAAAACTCTGAATGGTAGTTATGGCAGCGAGGCGCGTACCTCGTGTTACTGGATTTGCCCGGTGCAACTGACCGGATGGATAGATGATTGCCTGGTTTTTATTCAGCTTGATATTCTGCTCACCATCGACGGATTCGACCACAAGTTCACCGCCATCGTATTCGTCAGTTCCGCTCAGAAACAATGTCATGGACAAATCCGTGCGGATCTTGCTGCCAGGACTGCCAACCAGTGAGAAATCCACATGATCCTGGTAATGCATGCCAACGTCGTAGCGGTTGAACATGGGCGGCATAATGTGCTTGGGTACCGCCAGAAACTGGAAAACCTGATGACGAGCCAACGCACCAAGGATGGTCTTTTGAAGACCCGCAAGGCAACTATCCTGCTCGGATATCTGCAAATTATGCTTACGCATCTTGGAGCCTTCGCCAGCAGAAACCGCGCCAGGTACATATTGGGCCCGGTCTACCGCCTGGCGGACCGCGATGATTTCCTCGGAAGTCAGGACATTTTCCAATACGATCAACATGTGTAATTTCCGCAATTGACTAACATGATGTACACCAGATGGTGGCTAAACCATATCATAAGGGCAAATCCAGGGCCCGCCATAGATACCAGCTGGCGGCGGAACGAAAGGGTTTCCATACCCGGGCGGCACGGCGCAGAGTGACGGCGGCCGGCAGACGCTTCATGCCATAGACGAGTTGAAAACCCTTGCGTATCCCGAGATCATCCACTGGCAGCACATCAGGCCGCCCCAGGGTGAACATCAGCAGCATTTCCACACTCCAGCGTCCGATACCGCGTACAACTGTGAGCCGCTCGATTATCTCATCATCTGTAAGTGCATCCATTACGGTAAAATCGGGAACACTCCCGTCCAGGGTCTTGGTGGCCAGATCCCGGACTGCCAATAGTTTATTGTGTGACAGACCGGCGCCACGCAATGCCGCTTCCGGCAGCGCTAGCAGACTTTCCGGCGCAAGCCCTTCGGGAAACAGATCAAGCAGCCGGCCGTGGATGGTGGCGGCAGCCTTACCCGACAGCTGTTGATAGGTGATGGCACGCAATAACGCTTCAAAAGGACTTAAGGCAGGACGCAAATTCATCCGCAAGGGCCCGACTCGGGCTATAAGAGCCGCCAATCGGTGATCTGCCCGTCGCAAATGCCGCACAGCCTGGCGTGTATCGAATAACATGCGTGTATGTATCACAAATAGCAGCGGCAGAAAGCGGACCGATACAAGTCGGGGCGTATTACTACTTGAAATGTCTGGGCCATAGGCGTCACGCTAGTCAGAATGTAGTTCTTTGAACCGTGGGGCAAAAGTATGCAAATGCACAATGAATTAATCAGCGCTCTGCTGGCAGCACTGGCTCAGGATGGCGATATCAACCTGCATGCTTACCCTATACATATATCTTACAAAGACACCCTGCGGCTAGAGGGTGAAGTGGCCAATATCATCGCCAAACGCAAGGCCCGGCGCATCGTCATGCAACTGTCAGGACTCTCGAACATCGAGGATCACCTACAACTGCGCCCAGGAGAACAACGTCATGGCAAGGTACTACTTGATGCGACTGTCGATGCACTATCCCAGGAACTGGCATTCCGCGATATGCGTGTGTATACGGGCCTCGCAGTGAAACCAGAAACCCCGCAATGGATCAGCGTAACCGTGGAAGGTTGTGTGGTGCGTCTCGATGGCCAGGTAAACAGCCTCTCACACCGGCGGCTCGCTGAGGTGATCAGCTGGTGGGTGCCAGGCACTTGCAATGTCCATAACCATCTACGCGTACATCCGTCCGAGCAGGATAGCGATGACGAGATCTCGGATGCCATCCGCCTGATACTGGAAAAAGATCCTCTGTTGCACGCAGAATCCATCAGCGCCAATACCCATGCTCGCGTCGTAACCCTGGAAGGTTATGTGCACAGCCAGGAACAGGGGCGTATGGCGGTATATGATTGCTGGTATGTACCCGGGGTGCATGATGTCAAAGATAACCTGCGTCTACTCCAGTAATTCTGCCATCTTCTGCTGGAATTTATACTTCATTCGCATTTCACACACACCTGCCAAATGAAAATCCTAGTCGGCGTTATCTACACACTGTTGCCGGAAATCGTGCTGCTTATCAGCGCTGTATTGATTGCGCACTACGCAATCTATTTTCCGAATGCGGGTGTCCTGGCCACCGAATTGGTGTCGCTATTCATCCTGTTGGTATCCCTGGCGCTGAGCATTCAATTTAATCGCAGCCGCATGTTCTTCGCGCTATTGACGCTGCTTATTGGATTCGGTGCCCTACTGGCGATTGCGGGTAACAGCGATAATCTTAGCAGACAGATCCTGGGTGGCAGTCTTTGTCTGTTTATGCCGCTTAACTTGGTTTGTATACATCCATTGGGAGAACGCGGCATTTTCACACGCTATGGCATCTGGCCATTCGGACTGCTGCTGCTGGAAATTGTTTTCAGCATGGCACTAATAGGCACCAGTGCCCAGGGTGTGGCAGATGCATTGTTTGTGAAATTCATCCAATGGCCGATATTTTCCGGCACCACCATCAGTCAACCAGGAATGTTGCTTCTGTTCATCGGCTTGCTGTGGATCAACGATCGCTTGATCAGGCAGCATAGCGCTGAGATTGCTGCATTTTTCTTTGCTTTGTTGGCGACAGCGGTGATGCTGGGGGCACGACAGCCTGTGACGGTGGCCATATTCGCAGCGGCATCTGCCTTGGCATTCGGTCTTGCCATCGTGCTCGAATCCTGGAGCATGGCCTATCTTGACGAACTCACTGGTCTGCCAGGGCGGCGCGCGCTGGAAGAGCATATGCGCCAACTGGGTGGCCGTTATGTCATCGCCATGCTGGATGTGGATCATTTCAAAAACTTCAACGATACCTATGGTCACGACATGGGTGATCAGGTTTTGCGGCTGGTGGCATCACGCTTACAGCAATGCGCTGGCGGTGGTAAAGCCTTTCGTTACGGCGGTGAGGAATTCGGTTTGCTCTACCCAGGCAAGAGCCTTAAGGAGACGGTCCCTGTTTTGGAAGATCTGCGCTCAGATATAGAATCATCCGGTTTCAATCCACGCCGAGGTGAACGGCGTGCCACTCCTGGAATCCAGGATACAGCAGATGATGGCGATCCCTTGCGCGTGACGGTGAGCATCGGAGCAGCCGAAAACAACGTATCCAGAGGAGATCCGTGGAGCGTACTCAAGAACGCGGACCAGGCGCTCTATGATGCTAAACACAACGGTCGAAACCAGGTCTGCATGCGCGGGAATTAATTGTTATGTACCTGGACTTCAGTAGCTTGCTTTCAATCCTGGCACTCATCAGCATCGCCGCTGGCATCTGGTTCTGGAATGACAGCCTGCGGGCACGCGAACGCATGACTACTACCTGTGCGCGCATCTGCGCCGACATGCATCTGCAATTCCTGGATGAAACCGTGGCTCTGGCATGGTTGCGGCTCACGCGCACAGCCACAGGCTGGCTTGTATGGCGGCGCATGTATATTTTCGAATTCAGTGAATCCGGCTCAGACCGCTGGAAGGGACGCGCCCTGCTGACTGGTCGGCGGGTGGAATCCGTGCAGCTTGATAACCCCCAAGGCGTGACCATCCTGAATGGCGCCTCGCCCCCTCCCACCGAGGCCTACACCAGGCACAATACCGATAGGGAGGCAGAAGATAACCAACGCCTGCACTGACTACACCCTGCTTGTCCCCGTGCGTAGGGTCGTCTAATATCCCCCATCCTTTCATAGGGACTATCAGGGACAGTTATTTTTTACTGGTGAGATTACTGATAATAAAATCGCGTACCCCTGCGGGTGACGCATAAAATCAACCCCCTGGCCGCAAGGCTTTACAGCGAGGCAGAATCATGAATCTTTTTCGTATCAAACCTGTAGTCGATGAAGGCGAAAAAAGTGGGCTTCGCAAGGTGCTGGGTCCTATCGATCTGACCCTCATGGGTATCGGTTGTATCGTCGGTGCAGGTATTTTTGTACTCACCGGTCAGGCGGCCGCACTGCATGCGGGTCCGGCCATCGTGTTATCTTTCGTTGTAGCCGGTATCGCCTGCGCCTTCGCAGCCCTATCCTATGCAGAAATGGCATCCACCATCGGCGGCTGCGGCAGCGCCTATGGTTACGGGTACGCCACCCTCGGGGAGATCGTCGGCTGGATCATCGGCTGGGACCTGATTCTCGAGTATGGTTTCGGTGTATCTACTGTCGCCGTGGGTTGGGCCGGTTACGTGAATAACGCCCTCACCGCCATGGGCATACATATGCCTGCGGCTCTCACCGCTGCCCCCGGCGCTGGAGGTGTCGTAAACATACTCGCCATACTGATCGTCGCAATCGTAACAATACTGCTGTGCCTTGGCACGAAAATTGGCGCACGTTTTAACGGCGTTATGGTCGGTATCAAACTCGCGGTACTGCTGATCTTTATCGCGGTTGCCATCTTCTACGTCAAGCCGGAATTGTGGCACCCCTTCATCCCGGCGCGCGGCGTCAATGCCCAGGGTCATGCCGCATATGGATGGGCGGGCATCATGACCGGCGCGGCCACGATCTTCTTCGCCTACATCGGCTTCGATTCGGTATCCACGGCGGCGGAAGAAACCCGCAATCCACAGCGTAATGTGCCCATCGGCATTCTAGCTTCGCTGGTGATCTGCACCTTGCTGTATATCGTGGTATCCGGTCTGCTCACCGGTATCGTGCCTTATACTGATCTCAATACCGCCTCGCCGGTCTCGGACGCCCTCATCCGTATCGGCCTGAAAGGCATGGCCGGCATCACCGCCGTCGGTGCAATCGCCGGCCTGACCACTGTGATCCTTGTGCTGTTCTTCGGGCTCACCCGTATATTCCTTGCTATGTCCCGCGATGGTCTCCTGCCGCCGATTTTTGCGGCAGTGAATAAAAAAACCGGAACTCCAGTGAGGATAATCATAATCAGTGGCGTCATCATGGCGATCGTGGCAGGTCTGACACCCATCGATAAACTGGCAAACTTAGTCAATATCGGCACACTTGCCGCCTTCACGGTGGTATGCGCTGGCGTCATTTGGCTGCGTTACAAGCGTCCTGACTTGCACCGTCCGTTCAGGACGCCGTTCTCACCCTTGTTTCCGGCATTGGGTGTGATCTGCTGTATTGCACTCATGGTCTTCCTGCCTGCCATCACCTGGATAGTATTCCTGGTATGGCTGATCATCGGCCTCGTCCTGTACGGCTTTTATGGCTATCGGAACAGTATGCTAGCCAAAGCCAAGTAAAAATAGACTTTATTCCAGGCTGTATAGATGCTGGCTCAAAGCCGGCATCTTTTTATCATTTACTAATCATCAGAACGGGTACGCAATCGTTTCTTATAACTATGACGACGCTTGTTTTCAAGCCGACGTCTCTTGGAAGCATACGTGGGTTTAGTGCGTTTGCGCACCTTCGGAATCTCTGCAGCCCGACGGATAAGTATCACCAGACGTTCGATTGCATCTGCGCGGTTGCGTTCCTGGGTACGGAAGCGCTGTGCAAATATCAATAATTGACCTTGCGAATTGATTTTATTGGCGGCCAGTTTAACTAAGCGGGCAAGTACAGCATCTGGCAATGAAATATTATTCTTCAAATCAAAGCGCAGTTCCGCAGCTGTGGCTACTTTGTTTACATTCTGCCCACCTGGACCTGAAGCGCGTACAAAACGGAATGCAAGCTCATCCTCATGCAATCGGATATGCGGGGTAATTTTAAGCATGCCCCGAAATGTTCCTGCTGTGTTCCATGATCGCCAAGCGGGATATGACTATCTGTTAGATGCCGGCTTCAAGTTCTGCAATGCGTCCCAAATTAATATCATATTCTTTTGAATCTACTACACGTTTGATAGACCACTTGGGTTCACCGCCTTTTGCTGATGGCGTGGCGAGATTGATAAGGGGACGGCGATCGTAGGGTTTACCCGCGGCGTCTCGAATCAACATGACGATCGGCCGCAACCGACTGGCGGGATTGGCAGACATCACGATACCCAGGGCATTGCTGTTCAATTCAACAAGGCTGCCGATAGGATAGATACCGATACAACGAATAAATTCCTGCATCAGGTCTTCACCAAAATCTCGTGGAGCCCAGTGGAACATCATGTTAAGGCAAGTATGTGGAGGGACGCCTTCGTGATATACACGGGTACTGGTGATGTCATCATAAACATCCGCGATGGCTACAATACGCACATGCACGGGTATCTCATCGTTCTTCAGTCCGAAGGGGTATCCCTGACCACTGATCCTCTCGTGGTGTAACTGAACAATTTCCAGGCACTTTTCAGAGATGTTCTTGTCCTTGCGCAGAATATTGAACCCATCCACCGGATGCTTCTTCATGATGTCAAATTCATCTTCTGTAAGAAGTCCGGGTTTGTCGAGGATGGAAACCGGAGTGCGCATCTTGCCGACGTCATGCAACAATGCGCCCAATGCCAGATCAGCGATGGAATCATTGGATAGACCAAGATGCAATCCAAAGACGATACTCAGAATGCATACATTCAGACAATGGGAAACGGTGTAGTCGTGTTTGGTCTCAAGATTGGTAAGCCACAGGGCGGCAGCGGGATTTGACATCGCTACGTCTATCAGTTCGAGGGTGAGAATACGGGCTTCACGGGTGTCGGCGCTGCGACCAAAGCGCACATCACTGAGTAGGCGCTGTACGTGCCGGTGTAATTTGCCCCGGCTGGCGAGGACCTTGCGCATGTCGTGACGGAAACTATCCCGCCCCCGCCAACCAAGGCCGGTGAGATCAGTGCGTTCCATGGTCAGCGTTATAGGCCGGTCGGAGGATCGCCCAGATGACTTTCGCCCCGAATCCGAGCTACTTGGGCCAGTAGCCCTTTCTTCATCGATGTATACGTACACACATGTTTTCTGCAAGGTAGCCAACTGCTCCTGCGCATCGACGGGGAAGCCCTGGAACGGGAAAGGGCTTTCCAGCCACGGGCGGTCCAGGGCCGTGACATACATGCCCAAGCGGAGTTCTGAAACGGGGATTTTCCTCATGGGGCCCATTATGCCAGCGCTTGGGGCCGCCTGGCAGGCCAGTATTGGCCGGTCCTGAGGGGGGGGTCTGAAAACCCTTATAAAATGGGCTGTTTCCCCCTATCTAATAGGACTGGGCCCAGTTAAACTGCGTAGCTCTCGGCAGGTCTGCCGGGGGGATCGGGCCCAGACCCTCTCCGAGGGATTGCATAAAATTTCAAGGGATTTTAGAACCAGAAATCTGGTTGATAAAGACACGCACGTTGTCTTTTGGTTCAGGCTGGAAATGAGTTACACCTTATTTTTTGCCGGGTTCATAAGCAACTGCAGTTATAATATAACTTAACCCTGTTACGGAGTACTCAGATGAAACGTCAGATGTTAATTGGTCTAGTTGCCGGTGCGCTGGTTGCATTCGCCGGTATGGCATTTGCCCAGGGTGCCCCGGCTTCAGCCGGTACCATGGCTCCTGCCAAGGCAGCCGCTGCCCCTGCGAAAAAGGAAGCTACCAAACGCGAAGAAAAGCATGAAATGATGATGCGTCATGAAAGAATGGAGCATAAAAAGATGATGGAGCATAAAAAGACTCATCACAAAATGATAAAAAAAGAGAAGAAAGAGAAGACTGCGGCTCCCGCAGCACACACCAAATAAAAGTAAGGACGAAATCAGCAGCGGCTATAGTATTGCCACTGCCTCTTACAAAGGCGCGGAGCGATCCGCGCCTTTTTCTTACCTAAA
>Ga0307374_10015739_pt1 | contig 10135 bp, 7 predicted proteins | sample OX3MG_FD_202532 | JGI IMG/M metagenome (GOLD analysis project Ga0307374, IMG submission 202532) | Soil microbial communities from Risofladan, Vaasa, Finland - OX-3 | ecosystem: Environmental > Terrestrial > Soil > Coastal area > Acid sulfate soil | place: Finland: Risofladan, Vaasa | collected...
TGGCGCTGTATCCCTTCTCTCTAGTATAGATTCAAGAGAACATCACGGGGCGACGAGCAAATAAATGATGGCGACGACAATGCCGCGGCTGCATCTCGAGGGGCGATGGTTCGTTGACGAATCCGGGCGGCGCGTGATTCTGCGCGGCGTCAACCTGGGCGGCGATTGCAAGGTCCCGTACCCGGAAGGCGGCACCAACTTTCCTTCCGACTTCTCCGACCATCGCGAGGTCTCATTCATCGGACGTCCCTTTCCATTAAACGAAGCCACCGAACATTTCGCGCGTCTGCGACATTGGGGGTTCAACTGCGTGCGGATGCTGACGACGTGGGAAGCCGTCGAGCATCGCGGACCCGGAGAATTCGATGGCGAGTACCTCGACTATTACGCCGAGTTATGCCGCCGCGCCGGTGACTACGGGCTCTACGTTTTCGTCGATTTTCATCAGGACGTATGGAGCCGGATGAGCGGCGGCGACGGCGCTCCGTGCTGGATGTTCGACAAGGTCGGAATCGATTACCGGCGCCTGGGAGAGTCGGAATCCGCGCATGTGATGCAAAATCTCTACGACTACGCGCACGGCGGCCGGCAGGAAGAACGCTACCCGACCATGAGCTGGTCGCAGAACGCGCATTGGCCGGCCAACGGAATCATGTGGACGCTGTTTTTCGCGGGCAGCGACTTTGCGCCCGGCCTCGTTATCGACGGGCTCAACGTGCAGGACTACATGCAGGAGCATTATCTTGCCTCGCAAGCCGAGATCGCGCGGCGGGTGCGCGACCTTCCCAACGTGATGGGCTTCGATACGCTGAACGAGCCCCACGAAGGATGGATCGGGCACTCGCTCAGCTATCGCCATCTTGGTCCGAGTGAGGAACATTCTTTTCCCGCGGGTGCGGGCCTCGCATGGTCGCCAATCGATGGGATGCTGGTCGCGCACGGAGCAACTCGGAAAATACCGGTTCTCGGCTACGACAAAGGGCTCAAGCGCACGGTCGTGCGGCGCGAACGCGCGATCAATGAGCGCGGCGTTTCGATCTGGCAGGACGGTCACGTCGATCCATTTGAGCAGGCGGGCGCGTGGCGGCGTGGCGTTGGCGGCAGCTACGAAATTTTGCGCGAAGACTTTTTTCAGCGCGTCGGCGATCGCAAGGTGAACTTTATCGAAGACTACATGGGTCCGTTTTTCACCCGTGTCGCCGAGAACATGCGCGCGATCAATCCGGACTGGATTCTGTTCGCCGAACTCGACCCGCTTTCCGGCTTCCTCGGACCCGGCTTTCCGGCAGAGACTCCGGAAAACAGCGTCAATGCGGGCCACTGGTACGATATCGTGACGCTGGGCACGAAAACCTTCCGCACCGATTTAAGTCTGGACGCGATGACCGGAGAAATGGCCGCCGTATCGGCACAGATTCAGACCCGCTACGAGCAGCAGCTCGGGCGACTGGCGAAAACCTCAGAGCGAATCGGCGACGGAGTTCCGACGATGGTCGGCGAGTTCGGAATTCCGTTCGACCTAAACGGCGCGCAGGCTTACCGCGCCTTCCGCGAGGGCGACCGCACCGATACGCCTTGGACCCCGCATATCGTCGCGCTCGACCTGATGTACAACGCGCTCGACGCGCTGCTGATCAACAGCACGCACTGGAACTACACCGCGTCCAATCGCAACGATCTTGCGATCGGTGACGGATGGAACCAGGAAGACTTGAGCATCTTCTCGCGCGATCAGCAGCTCGATCCCAAAGACCTCGACAGCGGCGGACGCGCGCTCGCTGGCTTCGTTCGCCCTTTCGCTCAGGTAACGCAGGGAACGCCGCGCAGGATGAAGTTCGATCGCCTGTCGGGCGCCTTTGAATTCGTCTTCGACGCCGCTCCAAACGCGTCGCCTGAGACCGAGATCTTCGTACCACGCCTGCAATATCCCCGCGGATACGATTTCGATATTTCGGGGGGCGAAGGCCGCGCTGACACCGAGCATCAGCGACTGCTCGTCACCGTTCGCCGTCCGGGCGAGGTTCGCGTGACGCTGCGCCGCCGCTAGACTGTAATCCAATGATGAGAGCCGATGACGCCGATTATTGATTTTCGCACCGAGCCTTCGCGCTACCGCCATTGGAAGCTTTCGATCTCGGGAGCAGTCGCCACACTCGCGATGGACGTGGACGAAACCGGCGGCCTGGTTCCGGGCTACGAGCTCAAGCTCAATTCCTATGACTTGGGCGTCGATATCGAACTCAACGACGCGATCCAGCGCCTGCGCTTCGAGCATCCGGAGGTCGGATGCGTGATGATCACGTCGGCGCGGGATCGGGTGTTCTCGGCCGGCGCGAACATCAGGATGCTCGCGCAGTCGAGTCATCCGTTCAAAGTAAATTTTTGCAAGTTCACCAATGAGACCAGGATCGCGATCGAGGACGCGACGCTCAATTCGCGGCAATTTTATATGACCGCGATCGGGGGACCGTGCGCGGGCGGAGGCTACGAACTCGCGCTCGCGACTGACTACATCATTATGGCCGACGACGGCTCGACCAGCGTTTCGCTTCCGGAGCTGCCATTGCTGGCGGTGCTGCCGGGAACGGGAGGGCTGACGCGCCTGGTGGACAAGCGGCACGTGCGGCGCGACCACGCGGATTTTTTCTGCACCACCGAAGAAGGCATCAAGGGCGCGCGCGCGGTCGATTGGCGGCTGGTCGATGAAGTTGCGCCGCGTTCCGCGCTTCAGGAAATCGCGGCGCGCAAGGCGGTTGAGTTCGCGGCGCGCTCGGATCGCGGCGCGGCGGCTCACGGCGGAATCGCGCTGCGCCCGCTCGCGCGAACGATCGAGGGCAACCGAATTAGCTATCCGCATATGACCATTGAGCTCGATCGCGCGCGCTCCGCTGCCGCCTTTCGTATCGAGGGTCCGGCAGAGTCTGCACCGGCGCAAATCGATCAGGCGATCGCGCTCGGGTGTGATTTCTGGCCTCTGGCTTTCGCGCGCGAGCTCGAGGACTCGATCCTTCATCTGCGCTTCAACGAAGACACGATTCACACCTGGATCTTCCGGACCGAGGGAGACCTCGCGCGGGTAAAGTCTCACGACGATTTTTTGTCCGCGCACGCCGGCGATTGGCTTATTCGTGAGATCGTTCTTTATCTGAAGCGCACCCTCAAGCGGCTCGACGTGAGCTCGCGCTCGATGTTTGCGTTCATCGAGCCGGGTTCGTGCTTCTGCGGATTTCTGATGGAACTCGCGCTCGCCGCGGATCGCACGTATATGATGCGCGGGAAACGCGGCGATGATGAACTCGGTCCGGCGCGAGTCGCGCTGTCCAAGATGAACTTCGGCGCGCTGCAGATGGGCAATGGCCTCGCGCGGCTGCAAACGCGCTTTCTGGCCGCTCCCGAGCAAGTCGAGGCCCTGCAGGGTCGTATCGGCGAGGAGCTTGATGGCGAAAGAGCCGACGCGCTTGGACTGGTCGGATTCACTCCCGACGATATCGACTGGGACGACGAGACCCGGCTTGCGATCGAAGAACGTGCCGCGTTTTCCTCTGACGCGCTCAGCGGATTGGAGGCGTCGCTGCGTTTCGCCGGACCCGAGACGATCGAATCGAAAATCTTCGCGCGCCTCTCGGCGTGGCAGAACTGGATCTTTCAGCGGCCCAACGCGATCGGTGAAAAAGGCGCGCTCAAACTTTACGGAACCGGACGCCGGCCCGAGTTCGATCCGAGGCGAGTGTAATGGCGATCGATTACTCCGAGCGGATTCCAAATAACGTCAACCTGGACGGTGATCGCCGCCTGCAACGCGCGCTTGAGGCGTGGCAGCCGGAGTTCCTTAAATGGTGGGGCGAGATGGGGCCCGAGGGTTTTCAGTCCTGCGACGTTTACCTGCGCACCGCAACTTCAGTGGACGCGAAAGGTTGGGCGACGTTTGGCTATGTGAAGATGCCCGAGTACAGGTGGGGAGTATTCCTCGCGGAGCACGCGTCAGACGAACGTATCGGCTTCGGCGAGCATAAGGGCGACCCAGTCTGGCGCGAGGTCCCGGGGGAGCATCGCGGCGTCCTGCGCCGCTTGATCGTGACACAGGGTGACACGGAACCCGCCTCCGTCGAGCAGCAGCGTCATCTCGGTCGCACCTGCCCGTCGCTCTACGATCTGCGCAATCTCTTCCAGGTGAACGTCGAGGAAGGGCGGCATCTGTGGGCGATGGTCTATTTGCTGCACGCGCATTTTGGACGCGATGGACGCGAAGAAGCCGATGCGCTGCTCAGGCGGCGCTCCGGCAGCGCCGATAATCCGCGCATCCTGGGCGCGTTCAATGAGCGCACCCCGGACTGGCTCGCGTATTTCATGTTCGCGCACTTCACCGATCGCGACGGCAAATTCCAGCTCGGCAGCCTGGCGGAATCCGGCTTCGATCCGCTCGCGCGGACCTGCCGCTTCATGCTGACCGAGGAAGCGCATCACCTGTTCGTCGGCGAAGCCGGAGTCGGACGCGTGATTGCGCGTACCTGCGAGCTCATGAAGCAGCACGACACCGATCGGGTAGGCGAGCTCGGCGGAATCGATCTGGCGATCATCCAGCGCTATCTGAATTTCCATTTTTCGGTCTCGCTGGATCTGTTCGGCTCCGAGCTTTCGACCAACGCCGCGAACTATTTCAGCGCCGGACTCAAAGGCCGTTTCAGAGAAACCGACCTGACCGACGATCATCGGCTAACCGAAAGCGTGCGGCGAATCTTGAAACCTCAGGATGGCGCGATCGTCGAAGTCGAACAGCCAGCTCTGGCCGCGCTCAACGAGACGCTGCGCGATTCGTACGTCGCCGATTGTGAGCGCGCGCTCGCGCGCTGGAACAAGATCATTCACGACGCGGAAGTTGATTACTCACTCGCGCTGCCGCATCGCGGCTTCAATCGCGCAATCGGGCACTTCAGCGCAACCAGCGTCACCCCGGCGGGTGAGGTCGTCACGCGCGAGGCGTGGCTCGAGCGCCAGGCCGAATGGCTGCCGACCCGCGCCGACCGCGAATTCGTAGCCTCTTTGATGAAGCCGGTTACCGAACAGGGAAGATTCTCCGGATGGATCGCGTCTCCGGTGCGCGGGATCAATCATCAACCGATTGAGTTCGACTACGTGACCGGACTCCCCGCCGCTTGAGCTGCAAGCCTGACCAGCCACGAATCCTCCTGTTCCTGAACTATATCCCTGCGCTGAAACTGCACTGCCATTCGTCGCGCGCAGCAGTGAAGATCGCATTGTTTGGCAATGCAAAGTGCAATCAACCACGATTCCACCGGGCGATAATAGGAGCATCCGCGGGCAGGTTGCAGATGGCACGGTGAGTGCACGGTAGGGTTGCATGTACGACCTGCTATCCATCCTCGGAACTTTCGCATTTTTCATCGTCTGCGTTGCATACGTCGCGGGATGCCAAAAGCTATGAGCACCCTGGATCTTGCAATGGGCGCGACCATCGCAATTGTTCTCTGCGTCTATCTGATCTATGCGCTGATCAATCCTGAAAAGTTCTAACCTCGCTCGTCTAACCTCGCTCAATTGAGTAATGACAATGCTTTTGAATGAAGTATTGCAACTGGGTATTTTCTGCCTGCTCATCCTGCTGCTGACCGTCCCGCTGGGGCGCTTCATCAAGCACGTCTTCTCGGATGAACGGACTTTTCTCGATCCGATCCTGCGCCCGATCGAGCGGATCGTTTATCGCGTCTGCCAAATCAATCCCGCCGCCGAAATGACCTGGGCCGAATACGCGATAGCGATGCTGGTGTTCAGCATGGCCGGGATGCTGCTGCTATACGCAATCGAGCGGTTGCAGGATTTCCTGCCGCTTAATCCGCAGGCGCTCGGCGCAGTGGGCCCGTCGCTCGCGTTCAACACCGCGGCAAGCTTCACCACCAATACCAACTGGCAGGCCTATGGCGGCGAATCGACCATGAGCTACCTGACCCAGATGGCAGGACTGGCGTTCCACAACTTCGTGTCGGCAGCCGCGGGAATCGCGGTCGCGATTGCGATTATCCGTGGTTTCGTCCGCCGCAGCGCGCGCACGCTCGGAAATTTCTGGTTCGATCTGACGCGCGCCACGCTATGGATTCTGCTCCCGCTCTCGATCGTGCTGGCGCTGGTGCTGGTCTGGCAGGGGGTGCCGGATAATTTCGAGCTTTACGTTCACGCGCGGACCGTCGAAGGCGCCGAGCAGATTATCGCCGAGGGGCCGGTCGCGTCACAGGAGGCGATCAAGGAGCTCGGCACCAACGGCGGCGGATTTTTCAACGCCAACTCCGCGCATCCGTATGAGAATCCGACGCCGCTGACCAATCTGCTCGAGATGCTAGCAATATTCGCGATCGCCGCCGGACTGACGCACACTTTCGGCTTGATGGCGGGAGACCCGCGCCAGGGCTGGGCGCTGTTCACCGCGATGGGACTTCTGTTCCTCGCCGGCGCGACCTCCGCGATGTGGGCCGAGCAACGCGGCAATCCTGAGCTGGCGCGAATTGGCGTGGATCAGCATGCGAGCGCAAATCAATCCGGCGGCAACATGGAGGGCAAGGAAGTTCGCTTCGGGATCGTCAACTCCGCGCTGTGGGCGACAGTCACCACCGATACCTCCTGCGGCGCGGTCAACGCGATGCACGACAGTTTCACGCCGCTGGGCGGATTAGTGCCGATGGTCAATATGCAGATCGGCGAAATAATTTTCGGCGGCGTCGGCTCCGGGCTGTACGGAATGCTGGTGATGGCGGTGCTGTCGGTGTTTATCGCAGGACTGATGGTCGGGCGAACACCCGAATACTTGGGCAAGAAGATCGAATCACGCGAGATGAAGCTCGCGATGTTTTATGTGCTGATTTTTCCGGCGGCGATCCTGCTGCCGGCAGCGGTCGCGATCGCCACGAAGGCGGGACTGGCCGGAATCTCGAATCCGGGACCGCATGGATTCTCGCAAATCCTCTATGCGTACACGGAAGGCGCGGCGAACAACGGCTCGGCGTTTGCCGGCCTTAACGCCAACACCGCGTTTTTCAACATCACGCTCGCGCTCTCGATGCTGTTCGGGCGGTTCATGATGAAGGTTCCCGCGCTGGCGCTGGCGGGATCTCTCGCCGGCAAACGCGTGGTGCCGCAAAGCGCAGGCACTTTTCCAACCACCGGCACAGTCTTCGTAGTCCTGCTGGTTGGCGTGATCCTGATCGTCGCCGCGCTCACTTTTTTCCCGGCGGATGCGCTCGGACCGATCGTCGAACACTTGTCGATGATTTCCGGCAAACTTTACTGAATCGCGCCGGTTACCTACGGAGGAATGCTCGGATGGCTGAACGAAAAGCGCCCGTACTCTGGGACCGCGACATCGTGGGGCGCGCGCTGGTTGATTCTTTTCGCAAGCTCGACCCTCGCGTCCAGTTGCGCAACCCGGTGATGTTCGTGGTCGAGGTTACCGCACTTGCGGTCACGGTTATCCTGCTGCGCGACTGGTTTGCCGCGCGCGCAGCCTTGGTGAAGTTCGAGCTGCAAATCGCGCTGTGGCTGTGGTTCACCGTCGTGTTCGCGAACTTCGCGGAGGCGATGGCGGAAGGACGCGGCAAAGCGCAGGCCGACAATCTGCGCAAAACCCGCACCGAGACCTTCGCCAAGCTGGTCGCCGCCGACGGTTCGATCTCGACCGTGCCGGCAACCAACCTGCGGCGCGGCGACGTGGTGATGGTCGAAGCAGGCGACGTGATTCCCGGCGACGGCGAGGTTATCGAAGGTATCGCCGCGGTTAACGAAGCCGCGATCACCGGAGAATCCGCCCCCGTCATCCGTGAGAGCGGCGGCGACCGCAGCGCCGTGACCGGAGGCACCACGGTGATATCGGATTTCATCAAGGTCAAAATCACGGCGAACCCGGGCGAGACCTTTATGGACCGCATGATCGGGCTGGTCGAGGGCGCGCAACGCCAGAAAACGCCAAACGAGATCGCGCTGAGCATCCTGCTCTCGGGTCTGACCATAATCTTTCTGCTCGTGTGCGTAACGCTGTATCCATTCGCGCTGTATGGCGGAACGGTCCTGTCGCTGCCGGTGATCGTCGCGCTGCTGGTGTGCCTGATTCCGACCACGATCGGCGGACTGCTCTCCGCGATCGGAATCGCCGGGATGGATCGCCTGGTGCAGCACAACGTGCTCGCGATGTCCGGACGCGCGGTCGAAGCGGCGGGCGACGTTGACACTCTACTGCTCGACAAAACCGGGACCATCACGCTCGGCAACCGGATGGCCACGGAATTCCTGCCGGTGCCGGGTGTCGCGGTCGCTGAACTAGCCGAAGCCGCGCAACTCGCGTCGCTGGCCGACGAAACCCCTGAGGGCCGCTCGATCACGGTGCTCGCGAAGCGCGAATTCAATCTGCGCGGACACGATCTGGCGGAGCACGACGCGACGTTCATCGCATTCTCGGCGCAAACCCGAATGAGCGGCGTCGATATTGACGACCGGATGATCCGCAAGGGCGCCAGCGAGCAGGTGCTCGAGTTCGCGCGGCAAAACGGCGGCGTGGTGCCGGCGGAGATTGCCGGGATCGTCGAGGCGATCGCAAAGGCGGGCGGAACTCCGCTGGCCGTCGCCGATCGCGGACGCGTGCTCGGCGTCATTCATCTGAAAGACGTCGTGAAAGAGGGTATCCGCGAACGTTTCGAGCGCCTGCGCGCGATGGGCCTGCGCACCGTCATGATCACCGGCGACAACCCGCTCACCGCCGCCGCAATCGCGCGCGAAGCGGGAGTGGACGACTTTCGCGCCGAGGCGACACCCGAAACCAAGCTGCGCCTGATTCGCGAGGAACAGGCGCAGGGCAAGCTGGTCGCGATGATCGGCGACGGCACCAACGACGCCCCCGCGCTCGCGCAGGCGGATGTCGGCGTCGCGATGAATGCGGGCACCCAGGCCGCGCGCGAAGCCGGCAACATGATCGACCTCGACTCGAATCCGACCAAGATCATGGAAGTGGTCGAGATTGGGAAACAACTGCTCATCACGCGCGGCGCGCTGACCACCTTCTCGATCGCCAACGACGTCGCGAAATATTTCGCGATCATCCCCGCGATGTTCGTGCTCGGCTATCCGCAGCTCCAGGCGCTCAACGTGATGCATCTGTCCACGCCGCAAAGCGCGATCCTGTCGGCCGTCATCTTCAACGCACTAATCATTATCGCGCTGATTCCGCTGGCGCTGCGCGGCGTGGCCTATCGCCCGGTGGGAGCGGCCGCGATCCTGACCCGCAATCTGCTGATCTATGGCCTGGGCGGCGTGATCATTCCGTTTATCGGGATCAAAGCGATCGACATGATCGTCGCAGCGATGCATCTGGCATGAGGTGATTCGAGGTGTTCCAATGATACGCAACCAAATCAAACCCGCGATCATCATGACGATCCTCCTTACCGTGCTGACCGGGTTCATCTATCCCGCCGTGGTATGGGGAATCGCGCAAATTGTTTTCCCCGCGCAGGCTAATGGCAGTCTGGTGATGCGCGGCGGCCATCCAATCGGCTCGACCCTGATCGGCCAGAATTTTTCCCAGGACAGGTATTTTCATCCTCGCCCTTCGGCGGCCGGCGACAAAGGCTACGACGCGACGAACTCCGGCGGCTCGAATCTCGGGCCCACCAATCAGGCGCTGAACGACGCGGTGCGCGCGCGCGTGTCCGCGGTATCAAAAGAGGACGCTCCGATCGCGTCCGGCGGCGTTCCCGCCGATCTGGTGACCGCGTCCGGCAGCGGGCTCGATCCGGAGATCAGTCCAGCCGCCGCCGAACTTCAGGTGGCCCGGGTGGCTCGCACGCGCGGAATCGGAGAGGATGCGGTTCGCGCGGTCGTGCGTCAGAATACTCGTCAGAGATGGGCGGGGGTGCTGGGCGAGCCCGGGGTTAACGTCCTGGAACTGAATCTCGCTCTGGACGATTTGCCGGGTGCCCGAAGATGAACCGCCGTCTCCGAGGAGCACTGCCGTCCCAATATGACGTTTCGGCGAAAGGAAAATTTCGGCGTATGGTTCAAGCGCAACGCGCCACGCGCGGCATTGGCCGCCGCGCCGATCGCGCGCGTTGCGGTGGCGGAGCGCAGGGAACCGATACCG
>Ga0307374_10015740_pt1 | contig 10134 bp, 9 predicted proteins | sample OX3MG_FD_202532 | JGI IMG/M metagenome (GOLD analysis project Ga0307374, IMG submission 202532) | Soil microbial communities from Risofladan, Vaasa, Finland - OX-3 | ecosystem: Environmental > Terrestrial > Soil > Coastal area > Acid sulfate soil | place: Finland: Risofladan, Vaasa | collected...
CGGGCGTGGAACGCTTCGTGCACGTCTCCACCGACGAGGTCTACGGATCTATTGACGAAGGCGCGTGGCGCGAAGACCACGTCCTCGAACCCAATTCGCCGTACTCGTCGAGCAAGGCTGGCTCGGACTTGGCGGCGCTCGCGTACCAGCGCACGTACGGGCTGAACGTCATGGTGACGCGTTGTTCGAACAACTACGGGCCACGTCAGTTCCCAGAGAAACTCATTCCGCTCTTCGTGACCAATCTCTTCGACGGCGTGAAGGTCCCGCTCTACGGCGACGGACTGAACGTCCGAGACTGGCTCTTCGTGGACGACCACTGTCGGGGCATCCTGCGCGTACTCGAGGAGGGACGCGCGGGCGAGATCTACAACATCGGCGGGGGGACCGAACTGACGAACGTCGCCATCACGCGCCTGCTCTTGGAACTCTGTGGGGCGGACGAGTCCATGATCGAACCGGTCGCCGATCGACTCGGACACGACCGTCGCTACAGCGTTGATTGGACGAAGATCCGCGACGAGCTCGGCTACCAACCCGAGGTCAACTTCGAAGAGGGCCTCGCGCGCACGGTGAAGTGGTACCGCGAGAACGAACCGTGGTGGCGACCCTTGAAGGACCGCTCGTCGTGAAGTTGACGGCGCTGTCCATCCCGGGCGCGTTCGTACTCGAGTCGCCCGTCTGGAGTGACGATCGGGGCTACTTCCGAGAGTGGTTCAAGCGATCCGACTTCGATGAGAGTGGGATTAGCTTTCCCATTCAGCAGGCCAATCTTTCGATGTCCAAGCGCGGCGTCGTGCGCGGACTTCACTACTCGATCGCGCCCGAAGGACAGGCGAAACTCGTGGCCTGCGCGTACGGGGAGCTCGATGACGTCATCGTCGACGTCCGAGTGAGTTCTCCGACCTACGGCCTCGTCGAGGTGATTCACCTGTCGGCCGAGGAGGAGCGATCGGTGTTCGTCCCCGCCGGCACGGCGCACGGCTTTTGCGTGACGAGCCACTTAGGTGCACTCACGTATCTCCTGTCGTCACCGTTCAATCCGGAGATGGAGTTCGAGATCAACCCCTTCGACACCGTGCTCCAGGTGCCGTGGCCCCTCTCGGGCGAAGCCGTCGTGAGCCCGAAGGACGCCGAAGCACCGTCGATGATGCAGCGTCTGTGGGCCGGTCAACTGCCTCGCTACGTCGAATAGCCGTTTCGGGTGGGCTTCACCCTCGATTGCTAGCGTGAGACTGGTGAGTACGGCCCCACTTCGCTTGGTAACCAGTAACGAGCGTGAGGTGCAACTACCGAGCGACTCAACGGTGCCCGTCATCGAAAATGAGTCCCAGTTGCGGGTGCTGCTCTCGGGACTTTCGGGCGTCGACGCCGTCGGCGCCGAAGCCCGCGCCGCCAAGCTCGGGACTCGCTCGCTCAAGAAATCGACCAAGCTCACCGCGTTGGATCTCGCCATCTCCATGGTGGACCTCACGACCTTGGAGGGTGGCGACACCCCAGGGCGAGTCAGGTCACTCTGCACGAAGGCCATGCACCCCGACCCGAGCGACGCGAGCGTGCCCAGTGTCGCGGCGGTGTGCGTCTATCCCGACCTCGTCGCGCACGCCCGTCACGTCCTCGGGACGTCGCCCGTCAAAGTGGCGTCGGTCGCGACGGCGTTCCCGTCCGGGCGTGCGTCGCTCAAGGTCAAACTGCTCGACGTGCGCGAGGCGGTCGACGCCGGCGCCGACGAGATCGACATGGTGATCGATCGCGGGGCCTTCCTGTCGGGTCGTGTCGGACAGGTCTTCGACGAGGTGGTCGCCGTGAAAGCGGCCTGTGGGTCGGCGCACCTGAAGGTCATCCTCGAGACCGGCGAACTCGCGACGTACGACAACGCGCGCAAGGCGAGCTGGATCGCCATGCTCGGCGGCGCCGACTTCATCAAGACCTCGACGGGCAAGGTGGGGGTCAACGCGACGTTGACCTCTGCGCTCATCATGCTCGAGGCCGTGCGCGACTACGCCGAGATGACGGGCGTCGTCGTCGGTGTCAAGGTCGCCGGCGGGATTCGCAGCGCGAAGGACGCACTTCGCTACCTCGTCGTCATCAACGAGACGGCCGGATCGCAGTGGTTGAGCCCGGATCGCTTCCGCTTCGGCGCGTCGTCGTTGCTCAACGATCTCTTGATGCAGCGACTCAAGCAGCGACGTGGCGTGTACGTGCGCCCCGACGAGTTCAGCGGTGACTGATGAGTGACGATCTGACGAGTTCACGCCTGGGCGCGATGGCGTACGACCCCGCACCCGAGTCGTCCGCGATCGCGCGGTTGAAGCCCGCCTACGGACTCTTCGTCAACGGCGAGTTCAGCGACCCTTCGGCGCACGAGTCCTTCGTCACGGTCAATCCCGCCAACGAGGAAGCGCTCGCCACCGTGGCTCAGGCGTCCGTCGCCGACGTCGACCGGGCCGTCTACGCCGCGCGTCGCGCTTACGACACCGTGTGGTCGAAGACGACAGGCGCCGAGCGCTCCAAGTACCTCTTTCGCATCGCACGACTGATCCAGGAGCGTTCGCGAGAGTTGGCCGTCGTTGAGACCCTCGACAACGGCAAACCCATCCGCGAGTCGCGCGACGTCGACATCCCCTTGGTTGCGGCGCACTTCTTCTACTACGCGGGATGGGCCGACAAGCTCGATCACGCGGGTTTCGGTCCCGATCCGAAGCCGCTCGGCGTCGCCGGTCAGATCATCCCGTGGAACTTTCCGCTCCTCATGGCGGCCTGGAAGTTGGCGCCGGCGCTCGCCGCGGGGAACACGTGCGTCCTGAAGCCCGCCGAGACGACGCCGCTCTCGGCGCTGGTACTCGCCGAGATCCTCCAGCAAGCGGAGCTCCCCGAAGGCGTCGTCAACATCATCACGGGCGACGGCGCCACGGGCGCCGCGTTGGTGGACCATCCCGGCGTCGACAAGATCGCGTTCACCGGTTCGACGGAGGTCGGTCGACTCATCCAACAGCGCGTGGCGACGAGTCACAAGCACCTGACGTTGGAGCTCGGCGGCAAGGGCGCGAACATCGTCTTCGACGACGCGCCGATCGACGAGATGATCGAAGGCATCATCGACGGCATCTTTTTCAACCAAGGACACGTCTGTTGCGCCGGGTCGCGACTCTTGGTCCAAGAGTCCATCGCCGACGACGTACTGCGTCGCTTGATCCGTCGCGTCGATCAACTGCGCGTGGGTGATCCGCTGGACAAGAACACTGACGTCGGCGCCATCAACTCGGCCGCGCAGCTCGCGCGCATCAGAGAGCTCACCGCCTACGGCGACGAAGAGGGCGCAACGCGCTACACGAGTTCGTGTCCATTGCCCGACAAGGGTTACTGGTTCGCGCCCACGGTATTCGCCGACGTCGCCCAGTCCCACCGGATCGCCCGTGAGGAGATCTTCGGCCCCGTGCTCTCGGTGCTGACCTTTCGCACGCCGGAAGAGGCCGTCGCGAAGGCCAACAACTCGAACTACGGACTCGCCTGTGGTGTGTGGAGTGAGAAGGGCTCGCGCACCCTCTGGGTCGCCGAGCGCCTTCGCGCCGGGGTCATCTGGGCGAACACTTACAACCGCTTCGATCCGGCGAGTCCCTTCGGCGGCGTGCGTGAGTCGGGATTCGGTCGCGAAGGTGGACGGCACGGCCTGGAGGCGTACCTCGATGTCTGAGGACCGCCTCGACGTTCGTAAGACCTACAAGCTTCTGATCAACGGCGCGTTCCCGCGCTCGGAGTCCGGACGGAGCTACGAAGTCGCGTCGGCGAAGGGTGAGTTCCTCGCCAACGTCGCGCAGGGTTCGCGCAAGGACGTCCGCGACGCCGTGGTCGCGGCGCGCGGCGCGCAGGCGAAGTGGTGGGCCCAGAGCGCCTACAACCGTGGTCAGGTCGTCTATCGACTCGCCGAGATGGCCGAGTCGAGGCGCGACGAGCTCGCCGAACACGTCCGACTCGCGGAGGGTCTCTCGTCGAAGAAGGCGCAGGCGAGCGTTTCAAGGGCCGTCGACCGGATCGTCTGGTACGCGGGGTGGACGGACAAGATCGCTCAAATCCTCGGATCGTCCAATCCCGTCGCCGGGCCCTTCTTCAACTTCTCGGTGCCCGTGCCGAGCGGGGTGGTGGGCGTCCTCTGCGAGCAGGACTCATCGCTCGAGGCCTTCGTCAACGCCGTGCTCGCGCCCATCGCGGTCGGCAACACCGTCGTCGCCGTGGCCAGTGAGAAGCGACCCACGCCCGCGGTGCTGCTCGGAGAGATGACCGCGACTGCGGACTTTCCGGCGGGTCTGCTCAATATCGTGACGGGTTTCATCGGCGAGGTCGCGCCCACCCTCGCGTCGCACGAAGACGTCGACGGACTCGACCTCGCGGGCGTTGACGAGGCGTTCGCCAACGAACTCGCGCAACTCGCCGCCGGCTCTATCAAGCGAGTCCTGCGTCCAGGTGCCAATGAGGACACCTCGCTTCGTCGACTTCGCGCCTTCGTCGAGACCTCCACAGTGTGGCACACGATCGGACAGTAGCGATGAATCCCTACGAACTCGCAAAGGTCGCGGCGAACGAACTTCGGGAGAAGAGTGGCGTCGACCACTATGACGTCGCGGTGGTTCTCGGTTCGGGGTGGCGCGAGGGTGCGGCCGCGCTCGGCACGCCGTCGAGCGTCGTCGCGACGAATTCACTCAGTGGCTTCATGGCGCCCACCGTGGCAGGTCACTCGGGACAGATCCTCTCGATCGTCGTGGGCGGCGTGAACGTCGCCCTGGTTGCGGGTCGCGTACACCTCTACGAAGGTCACAGCGCCAGAGAAGTCGTCCATCCTGTGCGGACGGTGATCGCGGCCGGCGCGAAGAAGGTGGTCCTCACGAACGCCTGCGGCGGGCTCGACCTCATCGTGCGCCCCGGCAACGTCGCGGTGATCCGAGACCACCTCAACTTCACCGGCACGTCACCCATGGAGGGCGCCCCACCGCCCCACGGGTACGGCTCGAGGTTCGTTGACCTCACCGATCTCTACAGCGCGCGACTTCGCGGTGTCGTGCACGCCACCGTCCCTGATCTGCACGAGGGCGTCTACTTCGGCTTTCGTGGACCGCACTACGAGACGCCCGCCGAGATTGAGATGGCGCGCACCCTGGGCGCCACGCTGGTCGGTATGTCCACGGTGCTCGAGGCCATCGCCGCTCGACACCTCGACGCCGAGGTGCTGGGGCTGAGTCTTGTCTCGAACTTCGCCGCCGGCGTGTCGACGGACCCCTTGAGTCACCTTGAAGTGCTCGAGGCCGGGCAGGCGGCCGCCGCCTCCCTCGGGGCACTCCTCGCTCAGATACTTCCGGTCCTGTGAAGACGTCACTGCGTGACGACGTCGTCGCGTGGCTGGCTCTCGACCCTGACGAGAACGATCGCCGCACGCTGCAGGACTTGCTCGACGCGGACGACGAGGTTGAACTCGAACGTCGCTTCGCGACACCCTTGACCTTCGGCACGGCCGGGCTTCGAGGTCCTGAGATGGCCGGGCCAGCGGGCATGAACCGCGCGACGGTGCGTCGGGCCACCCAGGGTGTGCTCTCGTGGCTGGAAGAGATCGGCGTGGACGCGAAACGCGGTGTCGTCGTTGGTCGTGACGCGCGACACGGCTCGGAGACTTTCAACGACGAAGTCGTCCGGGTCTTGTTGGGCGCGGGGGCCGTCGTCTACGAGCTACCCTCGCCGCTGCCAACGCCCTTCGTGCCCTACTGCGTGAAGGCGCTCGGCGCCGCGGCGGGCGTCATGATCACCGCCAGTCACAATCCGCCCGAGGACAACGGCTACAAGCTCTACGCGCGCGACGGTGCCCAGATCATTCCGCCCGACGACGAGATCGTCGAGCGCTACGCTCGTCGGGCCGGACCGGCGACGCTGGCCGACCGTTCGGCGCCCGGACACGTCACCGTGTCGCCTTCGACGCTCGACGAGTACCGTGCGCACTTCCTCGAGCGTTTTCGCGTCGAAGGGGGGAGTGACCTACGAATCACGTACACGCCGCTGCACGGCGTGGGCGGCGAAACGATGATGAACCTCTTCGCCGACGCCGGCTACGCGCACGTCACGCCCGTCGCCTCACAGTTCAAGCCCGACGGCGCGTTCCCGACGCTGCCCTTCCCCAATCCCGAAGAGCCTGGTGCGCTCGACCGCGCGGTCCAGACGGCCAACGACTCGAGTTCGACGTTCATCATCGCCAACGACCCCGACGCCGATCGTCTCGGCGCCGCAGTGAGGACCGACGAGGGATGGCATCTCCTGCGCGGCGACGAGATCGGTTGGCTCTTGGCGTCGGCGCTCCTCGACGAGATCGGCGCCGCGAACCAGATGGTCGCGACGACGATCGTGTCTTCCACGATGCTCGAGAAGATGGCGGCGGCGTCGGACGTTCCCTTCGCGACGACGTTGACGGGCTTCAAGTGGATCGCGCGAGCCGCGCCACTTGATGCGTTGGGCTTCGGGTACGAGGAGGCGCTGGGCTTCGCCGTCGACGCACGGGTCGCCGACAAGGACGGGTTGTCCGCCGCGCTCGCCCTGGCGCGCCTCGCTCACGAACTGGCGCAGCAGGGTCACTCGGTCCTTGATCGGCTCGACGAACTCGAGACACGCTTCGGCGTGCACGCGACGTCGCAGGTCGCCCTGCGCGCGACGGGCCCCGAAGGTCCCGCCGTCATACGAAAGGTGGTGGCGGCGCTCGCCGCCGAGCCGCCCACGATGCTCGGGATGCTGGACGTGCGCGAGGTGATCGACCTCAACGACGGTTGGCGCGGACTGCTCCCCACGGAGGGCCTGTACTTAAGTCTCGGTGAGTGGGGTCGGGTCATCGTGCGTCCTTCGGGTACCGAACCCAAGGTGAAGGCCTACATCGAGGTGACGCCGCCGCAAGAACGATCGCTCGCCGACCAGCGCGCGCACGCTGTCAAACTGGTCGACGGCATTCGCGCGAACCTGACCTCGTTGCTACGGTTCTAGGTTTCGCAGCGCGGCGTACCCGGGCTTGATGACGTTGTTGATCATCGACAAACGCTGGTCGAACTCATAGAACGTGCTCTTCGCCGCGTTGAGGGTCAACCACTCCATGTCGTCCAAGGACCAACCGAAGGTGTTGGCGCACGTCTCGAACTCGCCGCTCAGCGTGATGCCGCTCATGAGGCGATTGTCCGTGTTGAGCGTGACGCGAAAGCGCAGGCGCTTGAGCAGATCGATTGGGTGCGTGGCGATCGACGCCGCGGCGCCGGTGTGCACGTTCGAGGTGGGACAGACCTCCAGGGGAATCCGCCGGTCACGCACGTAGTTCGCGAGTCGGCCCAGTTCGTAGTGGCCGTCGACCTCGTGGATATCGTCGACGATGCGCACGCCGTGGCCGAGGCGCTCCGCGTTGCAGAACTGGACGGCCTCCCAGATCGAAGGGAGCCCGAAGGCCTCGCCGGCGTGAATCGTGAGGTGAAAGTCCTCACGCTGGATGAGGTGAAAGGCGCGCAGGTGGTCCGTCGGGCGAAAGCCGTCCTCGGGTCCGGCGATGTCGAACCCGCACACCCCTTCGTCGCGAAAGCTCACCGCGAGCTGGGCGATCGTCTCACTGAGACGAGCTTGGCGCATCGCCGAAAGAATCGTGCGAACGACGACGCGGTGTCCCTCGTTCGCGGCCTCCTTCGTCCCGAGGGCGAAACCGTCCAGGACGGCACGCACGACTTCGGTCAACGTCAGTCCGGCGCTCAGGTGTAACTCGGGCGCGAATCGAACCTCGGCGTAGATAACGCCGTCGCGGGCCAGGTCGATCGCGCACTCGGCGGCGACGCGTTCCAACTGGTCGCGCGTCTGCATGACCGCGATGGTGTGCGCGAAGCCTTCGAGGTAGCGAACGAGGTCACTGCCCGGCGCGTCGACGATGAACCAGCGTCGAAGTTCGATGGCGTCCGCCGTCGGAAGACCCTGGTAGTTGTTCTCTCTCGCGAGTTCGAGAACCGTCTCGGGACGAAGTCCGCCGTCGAGGTGCTCATGCAAGAGCACCTTCGGCGCTCGCTTGATTGTCTCGAGCGTAAGTACAGTATTGGCCATCAAGTAAGGCTAGCGAGAGGGGACGGAATTGCAAATGTGAGCGGCGTGACGTCCGTGAAGCGCTCTGCGTCGCGCCGCGCAGCCGGCTTTCGAAACAACTCACTACACTTCGGTGACGATCGCGTGGCACCGAAGGGGAGACGTCCATGGTTGTTCCCGTGACTACCTTGTACCCGAAGTTCAGCGCGCCCGACGCCTCCGTCACCGAGTGGGACGAGACGCGCCACGTGCTCGAAGCGGCCGAGTTGTTTTGGATCACGTCGGTACGCGCGGACGCTCGGCCCCACGTCACGCCGCTCGTCGCGGTGTGGCTTGACGAGAAGCTGCACTTCTGCACTGGCGCCGACGAGCAAAAGGCAATCAACATCCGTGACAACGCTCACGTCGCCTTGACGACGGGCCGTAACAGCTGGGACCGTGGGCTGGACGTCGTCGTCGAGGGCGACGCGCGTCGCGTGAGCGACGATGAGGAACTTCAACACCTGAGTGACGCGTGGTCCACCAAGTGGGACGGACGATGGGACTACGAGGCGCGCGACGGTTCTTTCACCATTGAGGGTTCCGAACCGATCATCGTCTTCTCGGTCGCGCCCGCGAGGATCCTCGCGTTTGCCAAGGGCGACTTCGCCGTCACGCTCTATCGCTTCTAGACTCCGCCAACGCCTCGACGGGTCGTGTTCTCCTACTCGGTGATGAGATCGAGGAGCAACGAGGACGGTGCGGGCGCTTCGTTCCCCAGCACGACGGCGTGGGCGATAGTCACGCGACCGACGCCCAGGTGGGCTTCGTCGTCCGCGTGCAGCTCAAAGAGTGGTTGACCCTTTTCGACGCGGTCACCTTCGCGCACGAGACAGATCACGCCAGCCGCTGCGCTGACGGGGTCTTCCTTTCGGGCCCGACCCGCGCCGAGGCGCCACGCCGTGACGCCGACGGCTAGCGCGTCGATCGAGGTGACGACGCCGTCACTGGACGCTGTGACTTCCTCTCGCATGACCGCGAGGGGCATCGCCACGTCGGGGTCACCGCCCTGCGCTCGAATCATCTGCTCGAAGACGTCGTACGCCGACCCGTCGTCTAACTTCTCAGCCGGGTTCACGTCGAGTCCGACGAGTTCGGTCATCAGGGTGGCGAGCGCAATGGTGAGCTCGCGCACGTCACTCGGACCGCCGCCGCGAAGGACGGCAATCGATTCAGTGACTTCGAGAGCGTTGCCGACGGCGCGGCCCAACGGCACGTCCATCGACGTGAGTTGGGCGACGGTCTTCACGCCGTGCGCGCGACCGAGTCCCACCATGGTGGTGGCGAGGTCGCGCGCACGGGCCACGTCCTTGATGAACGCACCGCGACCGACCTTGACGTCGAGCACCAGTGCTTCAGTGCCCTCGGCGATCTTCTTCGACATGATGGACGACGAGATCAGGGGAATCGATTCGATGGTCGCGGTCACGTCGCGAAGTGCGTAGAGCTTGCGATCGACGGGCGCGAGTCCGGACCCCGCCGCGCAGATGACGGCGCCTACCTTCTCGAGTTGGACACGGATCTCGTCGTTCGTGAGAAACGCTCGCCATCCGGGATACGACTCGAGTTTGTCGAGCGTGCCCCCGGTGTGGCCGAGTCCGCGACCCGACAGTTGGGGCACCGCGGCACCGCACGCGGCGACCAGGGGAGCGAGGATGAGTGAGATCTTGTCGCCGACGCCGCCCGTCGAGTGTTTGTCCACGGTCGGACGCGACAGTCCCGAAAGATCAAGTCGCTCGCCGGTTTCGATCATGCGATCGGTCCAGGTGTCGAGTTCTTGGGCGCTGAGCCCGTTGAAGAAGATAGCCATCAGGAGCGCGGACATCTGCTCCTCCGCAACGTCACCGTGCTCGTAGGCGTCGAGCATCCAGGAGATCTCTTCCTCGCTCAACACCCCGCCGTCGCGTTTTCGGGTGATGACGTCCACCGCTGAGTACACGCTCACGGGTTTCGCCGTATCCCCAGATCCTCGGGTCCGAAGGCTCCGGGTAGCAGTTCGCTCAGCTTGAGTGGCGCGGCGCT
>Ga0307374_10015742_pt1 | contig 10133 bp, 11 predicted proteins | sample OX3MG_FD_202532 | JGI IMG/M metagenome (GOLD analysis project Ga0307374, IMG submission 202532) | Soil microbial communities from Risofladan, Vaasa, Finland - OX-3 | ecosystem: Environmental > Terrestrial > Soil > Coastal area > Acid sulfate soil | place: Finland: Risofladan, Vaasa | collected...
CGGCGAAGAAATCCTCCAGCCCGTGCAGGTCGGCGCGCATCTTCGGATTGTTGGCGACGTAGCCAAAATACTGCGGGCCGTTGTGATGGGCGATGTAGGACGCGTGCGTGCCTTCGGCGTCGGTCGGTCCGGGATCGGTCGGCTCGCGGTCGTAGCCCTCTTCGTACCAGCCGAAGGTGATGCGCTGCTTGCCGCTTGTGCTGATGGCCGGGATGTCGCGGCGGATGTCCGCGAGATCGTCGTCGGGATCGGTGTCGGACTTGGTCGTCGCCGCCAAGGTCGTGCCCTGGAATGTCAGCGGCAGCGTGGCGAAGGTCAGGTTGCGTTGGACGTCATAGACCGCGCCGCCTTTGATGTCCTTCGGACTCACCGGCATCTTGTGGAGCGAGTTGTCGAGCTGCGAGCCCCAGAACGGATCGGCGTCGTCGACGTCGGGCACGCCCATGCCCTTGTCGCCGTTGCCGCGATAGGCCTCCTGCGGATGCAGCACCCACTGCGTCTCGCCGGTTTGCGCCGCAATGATCGAGAGATTGCCCGGCGTCGACGGGCCGGTGGTGAGCTGGAAGATGTGGTCGAACAGCACGAAGCGGTCGGCGTAGCGCCACAGCAACGGAACCGTGTCGCAATCCTCGTAGGCCATGGCGAGCTCGCCGAACTGCTTGGCTGCGAGCGACGGTCGGCGGAACGGCGAATATTTGCGCTCCTCGACGACGGCGAAGCGGTCCATGCGCGGCGCGCCCGCAACGACGTGCATCTTGGCGACGATGCGGCTGTGCGAATGGTCGATGTCGTCGGTATCGGCGGCGTATTGCGCCGGGCCGATGCGGAACGGATGAAGCGTGGCGACGGTGCCGTCGGTGTTCAGCAGTGCCTGATCGAAGCCGGGCGTGTCCTTGGCGGGACGCGAGAACAACCCGTCGGCGCCGGGAAAGGTGCCGAAATAGGAATCGAAGGAGCGGTTCTCCTGATAGATCACGAAGACGTATTTGACGCGCTGACGCAGCAGCCGCCACAGCGCGTCACCCGCCAGCTTTGGCTCCTTCGCCGGCGGCACGACATAGGGCGCGATTTCGGCGCCGGGCGCGGCCGCGTGATAATCGACCGCGTCGGCGAGCGAGCCGCTTACCGGCACCGACGCCGCGAGCGCAGCCACCGTCGTCAGCAGGAACCGCCTGAGATTCATCGCTCCGCCCTCCCCGTTCCGGCGCCATTCTGCGGCGCGATCAACCGATAGCAGCCGTCCATGAACTTTTGGCGACAGAAACGGCCAGGGCGTTCGGCCGATGCACCGGCTAATCCGCCGCGAGCCAGCGCCGGGCCTCGGCCGCCTGGGCCGTGCCGAAGAGCCGGATTTCACCCGGCATGATGAAGCGGAACACGCTCATCGTCAGCCGAATCCACTCGACGTCGGTCACGACGGCAATCCGCTCCCAGCTCGCCAGATGCTCGATCCCGACCTTGAAGTCTTCCCACATCGCGGCCGGCGCCATGCCGGCAAATTCCGGACCGAGCTCGTAGAGGCAGCGCACCTTGCGGTGTTTGGCGAAGGCCTCCTTCACCTTCGGCACCAGGACGTCGTCGTAGTCTTTCCGGCTCACGTGGCCCTTGGCGCGGAACGCCACCACGTTGTCCGGCAATCCGGCGAGAATCTCGATCATGATCGCCTCCTTGTGCGGCACGCTCGACAACAACGAGCGGGCTCGCCGCATCACTGACATTCGCCGATGCCGCCGGCATTGACGTGGGTCAAGGCGGAGAGGTGCGAACGATGCACCATGACACCCCATCGCGGAAGGCCTCTCGCGTGGCGAATCCTCGACCGCCCCTGTTACTCCTGATTCCGCCGCCGATCCTCTATGCGGCGTTCTTCGGCGTCGGCCTCGCACTCGATCGACTGGCGCCCTGGTCCCCGAGCTGGATGCAAGGCGGGCTGGCGCATTGGATCGGCTCGCTCTGCTTGCTGGCGTCCGCGATCTTTGGTGTGGCCAGCCTCGGCCTGTTTGGGCTGCGGCGGACGACCGTGATTCCACAGGGTCACCCGGCGCGGCTAGTTACGGAAGGCCCGTTCGCGATTTCGCGCAATCCGATGTATGTCGCGCTCACGCTCCTATATTGCGGCGCCGCTATTTTGATCGCGCGTGCCTGGCCGCTGTTGCTGGCAGTCGGTCCCGTGGCCGTCATGCAGCTCGTCGTCATCCCCTTCGAAGAACGGCGGATGAGCGAGGCCTTCGGTCAGGCCTATGCCGATTATTGTCGCCGGGTCCGGCGATGGCTCTAGCCCGTCAGCCCCTACCGAAGCGTGCCTGGCGTCAATCGCTGTCGCCCTCGCCTGCCAGCGCCTCGCGCCCTTCCTGGACCACGAAATACAGAATCGCCAGCGCCGTGACAGCATCGACCCACCACGCGCCAAGCACGAGCTGGGCGAGCAGACCGACGCAGACCGCGAACGACAGATAGCCGCAAGCGGTCGACTGCGCAGCGTCGGCATGCAGCGCGCCGCTATCGAGCGCATCGGCGAGCGCCAGCTTGGCGTGCGCCAGCACGTACATCATCGGCACGGCGAGCGCGACGACGGCGAAACCGGCGAGCGAGAACGCCTGGCCGGTGCGGCTCCACAGCCGCCACGCCGCGCCAGCGACGATATAGGCCGCGAGCGCGAGCAGCAGGCCGCCGGCGATGCGTCGCGCCGTCTGCTCGGTGACATCGGCGAAGGCGGCATGTTGATGGAGCTCCGACAGCAGGCGCCACAGCAGCACGCCAGCCGAGGCGAGCTCGATCACGCTGTCGATGCCGAAGGCGACGATGCTCAGGCTGTTCACCCTGACGCCGGCCCAGACGCCGACCGCCGCCTCGATGAGCATCCACGCGACCGTGACCCATTCGAGCGCGATCGCGCGCCGGAGCAGCGCTGGACGGTCAGACGGCGTGGGCGCGGTAGCACTCATACAATTTATTCCTGTCACAGCGTCGCAGGCCGCAAGCCAGCGCAGTCTAGCGCGGCCGGGCGGCGGTGGGGCATAGTGACAACATGAAGACACTGTCTCCGCTCGAGATGATCCGCAAGCTGGTCGGCTTTGACACCACCAGCCGCGAAAGCAATCTCGCGCTGATCGAGTTCGCGCGCGACTGGCTCGACAGCTGCGACATCAAGTCCGAGCTCGTCTTCGATGCGTCACGGCGCAAGGCCAGCCTGTTCGCGACCATCGGACCGGAGGACAAGCCCGGGATTCTGCTGTCGGGCCACAGCGACGTCGTACCGGTCGACGGCCAGGACTGGCACAGCGAGCCGTTCAAGGCGACCGAGAAAGACGAACGGCTTTATGCACGCGGCAGCTCGGACATGAAGAGCTTCATCGCCGTCGCGCTCGCGCTGGTGCCCGAGTTCGCCGCCGCCAAGCCCAAGACGCCGATCCATCTGGGCATCACCTACGACGAGGAGGTCGGCTGCCTCGGCGTCCGGCCGTTGATCGCGGCGCTGGCGAAGCGCCGCGTGCGGCCGCGGCTCTGCATCATCGGCGAGCCCACCATGATGCAGCCGGTGATCGCGAACAAAGGCAAGCGCAGCTACGCCTGCCGCGTGCGCGGGCACGAAAGCCACTCGGCACTGGCGCATGCCGGCGTCAACGCGGTCGAGGCGGCGGCCGAGATCGTCGCCCACCTCAAAGCCATGGCGCGCCGGCGGCGCACGGAAGGTCCGTTCGACCGCGACTTCATGCCGCCCTACAGCACCATCCATGTCGGCACGATCCAGGGCGGCACGGCGCTCAACATCGTGCCGCGCGACTGCCGCTTCGAGTTCGAGATCCGCGACATGCCGGGCGACGATGCCGGCGCAATACGCGCCGAGATCGAGCGCTTCGCCGCAGGCCTGGTGCCCGAGATGCGCGCGGTCAGCGGTGACGCCGGTATTGCGTTCGACGAGCTCAACGTGACGCCGCCGCTCTCGACCGCGCCGGATGCCGAGGTGACGCAGCTGGCGCAGGCGCTATCGGGCGCCAACGCCACCGGCAAGGTCAGCTACACCACCGAAGGCGGCCTCTATCAGCAGGGCGGCATTCCGACCGTGATCTGCGGTCCGGGCTCGATCGAGCAGGCGCACCGCCCCAACGAGTTCGTGGCCTTGGACCAGGTGAAGCAGTGCGAGGCGTTCATGCGCCGGCTGTTGGAGCGCTGCGCGCGCTGAGCGGCATGGCCGAACGCGTTTCCATCGAGCTCGTTGCGCCCGACATCGCGCCCTACGCCGTCGGCAACACGGGCATTCCCTATGTCATGACCTTGCGCGCTACGGCGCCGGGTCCGCACCTCGTACTTTGCGGACTGATGCATGGCAACGAGGTTTGCGGCGCAATCGCCCTCGACCACCTGCTGCGCGCCGGCGTGAAGCCGGCATACGGCGCCCTCACCTTCGTCTTCTGCAACGTCGACGCTTATCGCCGCTTCGACCCCGCCGAACCGAACGCCTCGCGCTATATCGATGAGGACATGAACCGGGTGTGGAGCCGCGCCACGCTCGACGGCCCACGGCATAGCGCCGAGCTCAAGCGCGCTCGCGCGCTGCGTCCCGTGTTCGACACGGCCGATTTTCTGCTCGATCTCCATTCGATGCAGTTTGGCGGCGCGCCGCTGATCCTCGCCGGCCTCGTCGACAAGAGCGTTGCTTTGGCGCGGCAGATGGGCGCGCCGGACGTGATCGTGCGCGACCGCGGTCATGCCGCCGGGCCGCGGCTGCGCGACTACGGCGATTTCGGCGATCCGACCTCGCCGCGAACGGCGCTGCTGGTCGAATGCGGTCAGCACTGGGAAAAGCGCGCCGCCGAGGTGGCGACCATGACCGCCTATCGTTTCCTCGCGGCCTGCGGCGTGCTGTCGTCTGGCGACGCGGCGCGACACCTCACTCCGACGCCGCCACAGCGGGTGATCGAGGTCACCGAGGCGGTGATGGTGGCGAGCGACAATTTCCGTTTCGTCGCGCCTTATCATGGCCTCGAGGTGATCCCCCAGGCGGGCACGGAGATCGCGCGCGACGGCGGCCGCGCGGTTCTTACGCCCTACGACGACTGCGTGCTCGTGATGCCGTCCCTACGCCTCGTGCGCGGCCAGACGGCGGTGCGGCTGGGGCGTTACGCGCCATGACTAGCAAGCGGCCGCGCCGCGCGACCAGCCGCTGGTCGCAGCGAGTGACGCGCACCAGCAACGCGCTCGATCTCAACCACGAGGTTTTCACCTGGCGCGATCCGAAGCGCGTCGCGCGCTCGCTCAAGCGCTCAGCCGAGCGCAGCACGCGCCGCAAGGCCGGGCCATACCAATCGGCGATGTCGATGCTCAACTTCTACATCAACCGCGCCGGACGCAATCTGCCGGCGGTGCAGAAAAACGTGCTCGAGCGGGCGAAGTGCGAGCTGCGTAAACTCTATGGACGGGCGTAACCATAATTCCAGCATGCGCGTGCCGCAGTTGGCGCAGCAGCATCATCCCTTAGGCGAATTTCTCTTATCATTGTATTTGGGCAAAGCGCCATATCGTTCCGCGTAGTCGGCGAACGCAAGGTACTCGGCACGCACGACGGCACCCATACTCTCTAAATCTTTGCGCGCAATGGAAGACACATCGCACTTAAAGGGACAAATCGCCACGTAGAGCTTCTTGGCGAGGGCATCGCCATCGTCGTAATCATAACGAAATCTTTCCGCGCCAACGTGACCTGAGCCGGATTTTCCTCGGAGCGTGTTATTGAATGCATTGAGTCGGCCACGAAGCCCGCTCTTGGAATTGGTCATTCCGAAATAGACGACCTCTTTCCTGTAATTGAATGGCGTGCCGGCGATATTCTTGGTGGAGATCGCAATCGCATAGACGCCGGGGTATTTGGTATTCTTCATGCTCCCCCGTTGATCGAACTTTGACCACGTTGAAAACCTCAGACGAGACCTCACGGCTGCGCAAGCTCTACGGGCGCGACTGATCGAGCGCCTTCAGCTTCTCAGCCGCGAGCGCCTTCGCCGCGTCAGTTTTCTCGCCGAGCTTCACCGCGACGTGGCCGTTCTTCTGCGCAAAGCCGAGATAGCGATAGGAGAAGCCGCTGTCGCGGATGAATTCCTGGAACGCCTTGAACTCGTGACGCTCCCAGTTGGGATAATTGAAATACTCGTCGAAGACGACGACCGCGCCGGGAGCGAGACGCGGCGCGAGCTGCGCGAACACCGTCTTGGTCGACGAATAGATGTCGCAATCGACGTGCAGGAAGGCGACCGGCTCGGGATGCGCGCGCAGGAACTCGGGCAGCGTCGCGTCGAACCAACCCTTGTGCAGGACGACGTTGCTCGGCACCGGCGGCAGCGCACCCTTGCGCGAGAACTTGCCGGCGCGCTCGAAGGTGCCGGACCACGCCTCGGGCAGGCCCTCAAAGCTGTCGAAGCCGTGCAGCACACGACCGCTCGCGCCCAGATGCCGCAAGCTGGCGCCGTCGGCGACGCCGAATTCGAGCGCCAGGCCCTCCTTCGGCGCTTCGCTCAGCGCGAACGACAGCAAGTCCCAGCGGTCGGCAAAGATCGTCGCTTCGCCCATGTATTTCTCGATGTAGTCGAGGCTGCGCTCGCGCGCGCGCGCCTGCAGGCCGGTGATCAGGTAGCGGCCGTGATACTTGAGCGCGAAGCGGCGATAGAGCCGCTCGGTCAACGGCAGCGGACGGCGCTCGCTCATGCCTTATCTCCCAGCGTCGCCAGTTTGAGATCGATCAAGAGCGGATAAAGCGCCGAGAAGAGGGCGAGCGCGATGCCGTAAGCGCCTTCGCGATAGCCGCGCCGCGCGACATAAGACTTCCAGCCGCGGCTCCAGAAGCGGCGGAAGGCCTGCGCCACGTTCGGCTTGCGGCCGGCGTCACGCGCATCGAGGGCCGCCAAGTCGGTGTAGCGGTTGAGCCGGGCGAAGAGGTCGGAGAAATCGCGGTCGACGAAATGTAGCATCGGGTTCTCGAGGGTGCGGCTCTTGCCGTGGAGCTCGATCTTGGGATGGACGCGGCCGCCGAGCACGCGTTTCGTTCCCTTGCGGAACAGCACCGGCTTGGCGGCCACGCCGTTATAAGCGCCCCAGCCGTAGCGCACCAGCCGGCTACCGATGTGGTTGGCCATCGGCACCAGGAAATAATCGACCTTCGGCGCGGCCAGCGCGGCGACGATCTCGGCCGACAGTTCGGGCGTGACGCGCTCGTCGGCGTCGACCTCGAGGATCCACGGGCCGGCGCATGCCTCATAGCCGGCGTTGCGGCGCGGCCCTTCGAGGTCCCACGCGCCTTCGATCACCTTGGCGCCGGCGTCGCGCGCGATCGTCGCCGAGCCGTCGATCGAGCGGTCGAGTAGCACAACGACTTCGTCGGCAAAGCGCAGATGGTCAAGACAGGCGGCAAGCTGCGCCGCTTCGTTGCGCGCCACCACCAGCGCCGAGAGCTTTGCCGATTCCGCCATTCATCCCCCTGCCCCACCGAACATGGCCACGGGCCGACGCGTTCCGTCAATGCCCGGTCACTGTCGCCAGCAGCGCGGCGGAATCATCCGGCAGGCGATTGCCGCGCCAGGCGACGATCTGATCCGGCCGGATCAGCGCGAGGTCGGCCTCGTAGAGATCGCGGGCGCGATCCTCAGCGATATCGACGACCGCAAGCGGAACGCCGCGCGCGGTGGCGGCGGCGGCCAGCCGCTCACCATCAGCCGCGCGCTTGCCCAGCCGCAGCAGCGTGAACTCGAAGCCGAGCGCGTCGTAGAGCGAACGTCCGTCGTCGAGCCAGAGATGCGGCGCACGGCCGCCCGGCACCGACGACGGCACGTAGACGTTGGCCTCATCGGGCGGCGGATACGCGCCGTTGGCGACGATGAGCGGCGAACCGTCGTAGCGCGCGCCGAAGGTGACGCCGGGAATGTCGAACTCGGCGCGCGCATGATTATGCAGGTGCCGTCCGGCTTCGCGCCGCGCCGTCTCGCCTTCGGGCGTCGCGTCCTCGATCGTGTCGGGAATCTGGTAGAGCCCGACTGAATCCGCGAAGCCGCGCGCAAAGGCGGTGTTGCGCCGCGCCACCGGCTTGCGCTCGGCCTCGTAGCTCGCGAGTAAATCGCGACCGCCCCAGCCGCGCACCAGCGCCGCGAGCTTCCAGCCGAGATTGACGGCGTCCTCGACTGCGGTGTTGTAGCCGAGGCCGCCGGTCGGCGTGAACAGATGCACTGCGTCGCCGCCCAGGAGCACGCGGCCGGCGCCGAAGCGCTCTGCGACCAGCGTATAGCCTGCGATCCAGCTGCGGCGCTCGACCAGGTCCATGTCGCACTCCGAACCGAGCGCGGCGAAGAACAGCGCGCGCGCATCGTCGTCGCTGAACTCGCGGCCCGCCTCGTCGGATTTGAGCTGGGCGTGAAAGACGAAGCTCTGCGTGCCGTCGAGCGGCAGCAGAACGCCGCGGCGGTCGCGGTTGACACTGATGTATTGCCAAGCCTTCGCGCCGGCGATGCGCGCAAGGAGGTCGCCTGAGCGAAAGTGGATCGCGTGCTGCGGCCCGCCCATGTATTCGCGCACCGCGCCGCTCTCGCCGAGAAACGAAATGCCGAGCGCCTTGCGCGCAATGCTGCGCGGTCCGTCGGCGGCGACGAGATAACGGCTGGTGAAGACGCGCGGCGCGCCGCCGGTTACCGGCTCGGCCACGATTTCGACGCGGTCGCCGTGATCGGTGAAGGCGGTGACGCGCCAGCTAAATTGGAGCCGCACCGATGGATGCTTCTCCGCTTCCTCGCGCAGGATGCGCTCGATGTACATCTGCGAGCAGCGATGCGGCAGCTCGGCCGCGCTCCACGACCCGCCGAGACGCTTCACCAGATCCCGCGCCCGGCCGGAAGCCGGCAAGGCGAACCGTGCCAGCTCGTGGCTGACGAAGCGCGTCCAATAGGTGACGTCGGTCGGATAATCGGGCGGCAGGCCCAGCGCGCGCACCTGCGCGGCGAAACCCAGGCGCCGATAATGCTCCATCGTCCGCGCCTGCGTCGCGTTGGCCTGTGGAAAGGTCGTGGTCGACGGCTTCTCGGTCAGCAGCAGCGTCCGCACGCCGCGCCTGCCAAGCTCGTTCGCCAGCACCAGGCCGCAAGGCCCCCCGCCGGCGATCACGACATCGGCGTCAAAACTCTCCATCCCTCCTCCCCCTTCGCCAAACTACAGCGTACGCGATCCGCCGGGTGGTGCGCGACGGCGCGCGGCTGGCTAGCCGACAGCTCTGGCGCTGAGCCGCCCCGCGCCGGCGACCCCGGTTTGGTCACAGGGCTGGCGCGCGTCGGCCGCCCATATCCCGCGCAATAGCCGGTCGCGAGCGTGGCCGGCAACCACAGCGAAACGCAACGGGAGACAACCATGCGCAGATTGAAAGCAGCGACATGCGCCGTGCTCGCCGCGTTAGCGGTCAGCGCGCCGCTGAGCTTCGCGATCGCCGCAGGCGGCGGTGGCGGGGGTGGAGGCGGAGGCGGCGGAGCCGGTGGGGGCGGCCCGGGTGGCGGTGGAGGCTTCGGCAGCTTCGGCGGCAATTCTGCATCGCATGTCAGTCCGCAGGGTGCCACCAATAGCAACGGCCCCAATTCGCCCGACCGTGACTTCGGTACCAACCGAGCCGGGGACGTGATGAACTCGCAAGGGACTACGCACAACGAGATTCCGAGCGGCGTCGGCACGCCCACGCCGCCCTCGGAACCGGGTCGCTAAAACCAGAAGCCGTCGACCAGCCGCGCGTCCGGTCGGTGTACGGATGGCGGACGCGGAGTCTCGACGCGAGCCAAGCCGCTTCGCGCCGGCCGGACCGGAACTTTCAACCCGGACCGCTGGCGCGAAGTTTTATCTCCTCCCTCACCCCGGCCGCGTAATTCGCTAAGCCAGGTCGTCTTGCCGTTGTCATGCCCGGCGGGAGTTCCTACTCTCATGGCCGGGAGGCGGGCATCGGGCAATGTCGCTCGCGGACGTAACGCTAGAAGACAAATACACGCTGCGGTCCGGGCGGGTTTACCTGTCGGGCATTCAGGCGCTAGTGCGCTTGCCGATGATGCAGCAGGAACGCGACCGCGAAGCCGGACTCACGACGGCCGGATTCATCTCGGGATATCGCGGCTCGCCCCTCG
>Ga0307374_10015745_pt1 | contig 10133 bp, 5 predicted proteins | sample OX3MG_FD_202532 | JGI IMG/M metagenome (GOLD analysis project Ga0307374, IMG submission 202532) | Soil microbial communities from Risofladan, Vaasa, Finland - OX-3 | ecosystem: Environmental > Terrestrial > Soil > Coastal area > Acid sulfate soil | place: Finland: Risofladan, Vaasa | collected...
GACGGCGTTCTCCCCCGCCAGGCTGGAGGTGCCGAGGCCGGCCAGACCATTGACCAGGGTCACGGGTGGGCCAAGCGGACCCGAACCGCTGGAAAAGGTGACCGTGCCGCTGGGGGTGCCGGCTCCGGCAGCGGTGGTCCCGACAGTTGCCGACAGGGTGACCGATCCGTCACCCGCTGTTTGATCGGCGGTCAGGGTGAGAGTGGTGGGCGCCGGATTGACCGTGATCGTGACCAGGCCGGTGGCGGTGATGCCGGCGCCGTCGAGCGGAGTAAAGGCCGCCGCCAACTGCTGGCCGGCTCCCGCGTGGAGGATGGTTCCAGCCGAGGGTGAGTAGGCGATGGTTCCGGCCACGGGGGCGCCGTTGATGGTGGCCACGGCATCGAGTTGGGTGCTGTCCAGCGTCGTGCCGTAGGTGATGGCGGCGGGAGCGGCCCAGGCAAGGAGGGGTATCAGCACCGGCGCGGACCGAACCGGGGGCGACGACGCGGCCATGGTCTGATAGGCGCCGCTATCGCAGGTCGCGGTGGGCCGCGGCTCACCGCGTTGATCGAGGCCACTGATCGGAAACCCCTGGCAGATATCCGGCAGGCCCAGTCCGATCGCCGGACTACCGGGGAGCAAGGCCATGGTCTGGGTAGGGCCGCCGTTGTCGGCCAGGGGGGCGAGGCCGGGCGACGCGTAAGTGTGGCCGGGCCCTAACCCACAGGAGCCATCGCTGTCCAGATTGCCGCCGTTATCGGTGACGGGCGCTCCGCCGCAGTCAGCACTTCCAGGGGAACTGCCGGCCACGATACTGTTGATCAGGGTGAGCGGAGCATTGTTATAGAGCCCCCCTCCGCCCCCTGGCACACTCGTGCTGTTCCCGCTGAGCGTATCGTTGAGGAGGACCGCCGTGTTCATGGTATTATTATCCACGCCGCCCCCCTTGATCAGGGCTTGATTATTGGCAAGCGTGCTGTCGGCGAGCAAGAGATCGCCGTCATTCTCGATAGCGCCGCCGATCCCACCGGCCGTATTGTTGTTGAAGGTGCTGGCGATAGTGATCACCGCCCCGCTATCGGCATTGTAGATCGCCCCTCCGTACGTGGTAGCCGTGTTGTTGGTGAAGGTAGAGCCGCCGACAGCCAGGAATCCCGTATTGTTGATCGCGCCGCCGCTCACGCCGGCCGTGTTGTTGACGAAGGTATCCAGGGAGAGATTCATCAACCCGGCATTATCGATGGCCCCGCCGTTCCCCGACGAATTCCCATCGCTGAGGGTGAGGTCATTGAGACTCAGGGTGATGTCGCTGCTAACCGATAGGAGTTGCACCGTGCCGCCGCCGCTGATCGTCACCGAGTGCCCAGCCCCGTCAATGGTCAAGTCCTGGTTAATGGCCAGGGTGCTGGTCAGGTTGAAGCTACCGGAGCAGGCAAAGGCGACCGTGTCACCCGGCCCCGCGAGTCCGACCTCGGTCACGAAGCCGCCCGGCCCGTAGGGATTGGCGCAGTCGGTTACGGTCCAGGTAGTGGGCGGCGGGAGAGGGGTGGCGTGGACTGGCCCGACCGGGCCGCCCAGCAGCGCCGTCGAGATGCCGGCAAGGGCGATCGCGGCCCACCAGGTGCGTCGCCGGTGTGAGCCGGGTGTAGTCCGTGCGTGTGGTGCAAGTTGTCGCGACATGGTACTCCCATACAGAGCCGCCGCCCAGGAGCGATCAGCGGATAGTTCATCATTGATCCGAAGGCAATGCCAGGTAGTCCGCGGACATGCCGGCACGAGGAGGATATGGCCGCCGGGGATCGGGGGCGGGGCCATTTGCGTTTCTACTATAATGCAGGCGCCGAGGAGCGGCAAGTAGCAATTCTTTCCCTCCACCGCACCGGCCCCTACTGGTATGATGGTTGATAGCATCACGCGCGATACCGTCTGGCTCGGCGCGGGGCGGCGAGCGAGGCGGCGGGATGCTTTTCCGAGTTCGGTGGCCGCTGCCTTCGCGGCATCCCGGTACCCTCGCTACGCGCGTGACGTCCTTCCGGCACATGGCTCGCCGCGCCCGGACCTCCGGGGCGGCCGGCAAGAAGGAGGAGATGGATGAAAGCGGTGGTGATGGCTGGTGGCGAGGGATCCCGTTTGCGTCCGCTGACCGTGGGAAGGCCCAAGCCGATGGTGCCCTTGGTCAGCCGGCCGGTCATGGAGCATATCTTACTTTTGCTGAAGCGGCACGGGATCACCGAGGTGATCGTCACCGTCCAGTACCTGGCCGGGGTGATCCAGAGCTATTTCGGCGACGGCTCGCAACTGGGGATGCACATCGAGTATACGGTGGAGGATGTGCCGCTCGGCACCGCCGGGAGCGTCAAGCAGGCCCAGCACTTGCTCACCGAGACTTTTCTGGTGATCAGCGGCGACGCCCTCACCGACTACGATCTCACCGCGATCATCGAGCAACACCGGCAACGGGGCGCCATGGCCACCCTGACCCTGGCCCGCGTGACCAATCCGCTCGAATACGGGGTGGTGATCACCAACGACGACGGATCGGTGCGCCAGTTCCTGGAGAAGCCAAGCTGGAGCGAGGTCTTCTCGGATACGGTCAATACCGGCATCTATGTCCTGGAGCCAAAAGTCCTCAACTATTGCCCCACCTCCCAACCCTTCGACTTCAGCAGCGATCTGTTCCCCATTCTGATGCGGAACGGCGATCCGATCTTTGGCCATATCGCCGAGGGGTACTGGTGTGATATCGGGAATCTGGAGGAGTACGCCCGCGCCACCCGCGATATGCTGGAGGGCCATGTTGGGCTCGAAATGGTCGGCCGCGACATGGGGAACGGGATCTGGATGGGCGAACGGGTGGATATTGCCCCCGACGCCCGTCTGGTCGGGCCGCTCTGGATCGGCGACGAGGTGAAAATCGGTCCCGGCGCCGAGGTGATCGGCCCCAGCGTGCTGCGCGATAACGTGATCGTGGACCGCAGGGCCACCATCGAACGGAGTATCCTCTGGCGCTCCTGCTACGTGGGGGAACGGGCGGAGGTCCGCGGCGCCCTCCTGGCCCGCCAGGTCAGCGTCAAGAGCAACGCGGTCATTTTCGAGGGCGTGGTGATCGGCGATGGCAGCACGATCGAGGAAGGGGCAATCATCAGGGCCAACGTGAAGATCTGGCCCAACAAGCAGGTAGAGGCCGGCGCCACGGTCTCCAGCAGCATTATCTATGGCCAGCAGGGGCGACGCCTGCTCTTCGGGCGGAATGGGGTCACCGGGCTGGCCAATATCGATATGACCCCGGAGTTCGCCGCCAAGCTGGGCGCCGCCTACGGGGCGACCCTCCCCATGCACTCCACCGTCTCGGTCAACCGTGACCTCTTCCGTACCTCCCGCATGATCAAGCGTGGGATCATCTCCGGCCTTTCCTCGGCCGGGGTGAACGTCTGGGATCTCACGTCACTGCCCCTCCCGGTGGCCCGCTATTTTACCCAGGTCTCCACCGCCCTGGGGGGCGTGCACGTGCGAGTCTCGCTCACTGATCAGAGAATGATCGATGTCAAGCTGATCGACAAGCAGGGGCGCGATGCCGACCGCAACGTGGAACGGAAGGTGGAGGGGCTCTTTTTCCGCGAGGATTTCCGCCGCGCCCGTCTCGACGAAATCGGGATGATCTCCTACGCCGCCGAGGCCGAGTGGCGCTACCGCGAAGGCTTCTTGAAGTCGCTGGACGCCCAGGCGATCGGGATCGCCGCCCCCAATTTGGTGATCGATTACGGGCAGGGCGCGACCAGCGGGATGCTTCCCGGCTTGCTCGAGCAGTTGGGCTGCAAGGTGGTGGCGATCAACGGCGGCGTGCAGGAGAACCGCCCCATTACCGCCTCCGTGGATCCGCAGGATGCGGTAAAGCAATTACAGGCCATTACCGCCGCCCTGCCGGCCGAACTCGGGGTGAGCATGGAGATGAGCGGCGAACGGATCTCCATGGTCGATGGTCAAGGCCGCCTGGTCCCCCACATGACCGCTCTGGCGGCGATCGCCGCTCTGGTCTTCCAGGCGGAAAGCACGAGCGGAGAGGTCGGGCCGCCTCCGGTGGTCGCGGTCCCAGTTACCGCTCCCAGCATCCTGGAGACGATCGCCGAGAAGCACGGCGGGATCATTTTGCGCACCAAGGCTAACAGCCAGGCGATCATGACCGCCGCCGCCGGGGAGAACGTGGTCCTGGCCGGCGATGGCGATGGCGGGCTGATCTTCCCCCGCTTCCATGCCAGCTTCGACGGGATGTTCGCGGTGGCCAAGTTGCTGGAATTGTTGGCGACCGTGGGCACCTCCCTGGGCGCCGCCGTCTCCAGCCTCCCGCGCTACTACCAGAGCTCGACCAGCGTGACCTGCGCCTGGGAAATCAAGGGCAGGGTGATGCGCATGCTGAACGAGAACTATCGGGGACAGCGAGGAAAGCATATCGACGGAATCCGGATCGAACTGGGCGAGGAATGGGTGCTCGTCCTCCCGGACGCCGATCGCCCTATCTTTCACATCGTGGCCGAGGCACGGAGCGAGCAGGCGGCCAAATCGCTGGCCGAGAAGTATGCCCTGGTGGTGAACGGGCTTCAACGGTAAGCAGTGGGTCGGGCGACCACTCTCCCCGTGGGAGCGGTCGCCCAATGGTTCGATATAGGGAGTGTATGGAGCAGATCGAGTTACGCGGCGTGACCCTGGCCTTCAGCAAGGGCCGCAATCGGGTCGTGGCGGTGACCAATATCAATCTGGCCCTGCCGAAGGGTACCTTTCTCAGCATTACCGGCGCCTCCGGCTCCGGAAAATCGGCGCTGCTCCGCCTGTTTGGCGGCCTGGAGAAGCCGAGCGCCGGGACGGTCTGGCTGAACGGGAAGGATCCCTGGCGCATGAATTTCCTCAAGCGCCGTCGCTTTTGCCGGGAGACTATCGCCCACGTCCCACGATCCCTGGATGTGCGCCGCTACCGCACCGCTCTCGACGTGGTGGTCAAGAACTCGCCCGCCAAGCTCGACAAGGAAGCGAAGCGCCGCCACGCGGCCGAGATGCTGGATCGGGTGGGTTTGGCCCCGCGGACCAGCCACCGGCCCTTCACCCTTTCCGGCGGCGAGCAGCGCCGTCTGGCCCTGGCGCGCGCCCTGGCGGCCGACCGCCCGATCATCCTGGCCGAGGAGCCGACGGGCCAGGTGGATCCAACCACCGCGCGCGCCCTCCTGGCCCTCATTCGTGAGATCAACGAGGCATCGCATACCACCTTCGTGGTGGTGACCGACGATGAATCGCTGGCCCGCGAGGCGACCCGGAGCATCCGCCTGGAGGAAGGGCGGGTCGCCTACGACCATACCCGCACCTTCGCGCCCCTGGGCCAGCGTTCATGAGCCTGCCGGTCTTGGTCCGGCTTCTCCTCCTGGTAGCGCCCCAATGAACGGCACCCCCGCCTGGTGGATGTCGGGGCGCGGCAATTGATGCTGCCCATCGTCGGATCGGTCGGGATCCGCCCCGGACGATGTGTCGGTTGAATGGAGCAGAGGGCCCTTTCCGTGCTCTCGCGACTTCGAGGCGCTCTCGATGCTATTATTAGCGCGACAACAGCGGTACTGCCTCGCTCGTCACGCGGAACCGCCCACGGTGGACTATGGGTCTCGCCCACACAAGGAAGGATGTGATTGAGGCTGCCGCCTTGGAAGCCATTCTTGTAGAACTCGGCGAAGGCGCTTTCCAGGATCCGCCGCCGGGTGGGTTGGCGCGACAGGAACTGCATGTGGAACGATTGAAAGAATAGAGCGGAACGGGTTGGGTAGATAGCCCTGGTTATGCCAAGCCGCTGTCCTCCAGCGCGCGCGTCAGGAGGGCGGACACCGCAAGGCTGCTTGCCCATCTTCGTAAAGAAGCCCCGCTTCCTCCTCGGTGGCGTCTGGGTGCGCCTGGCGAATCGCAGTCCGTGACAGGCTCAGAACGGTCCGGCTCAAGGATTCAGCCAGTGCGAAGCGGCGCTCCGCTGTCGCGGCACGAAATAGGGCAATCCGTACCCTTTCAGCTTCGATGGTGGTATCGCTTGAGAGAGTCTTCATGCCCTCACCACCGCCACGGTGCGGATTCGTAGCCACACCTTGTTCAGTACTCATGGGCGGAGGTCCAAATCCTCACTCTCAGAACGTCCGCACTTCCGAGATCACTCCCTGGTAAAAGAGCCAGATCGTATGGTCGGTTCGCACCAGGAACGTGTGACCATCCTTGCGGTCGAAGAGCAGTTCGCCTTTCGTGGTCCGCTGCGAGGCGACCCTGCTGTTCGTGCTCTCATATTCGAGCCCCTGGCCAACCAGGGTAGGGGCTAGCTTATGGAACTCCTTGAAGGCGCCGACAAAGGGGTAGGTCTTGATCGGCTTCGGCTTCGGCTTGACCACCACCCGAGGCTTGGGGGTCGGAGTCGGCGAGGGCGTGGGGGTCGCGGTCGCCACTTGATTGCAGAGCAGGTTGAGGTGCTTGCAGCTATAACTTACCGCGTTATTCTTCAATGTGGCCCCATCGACACTCCCGCTGCCGTTCAGCGCGCGGAGGCCAACCAGGACCAGAATCAACAGAACCAGGAGAATGAAGATGTTGCGGAGCGGACGTAAGGTGCGGAACATCGGCTTATGGACCAATACCCCGGTCACCATTTTCGCCGCTCCATTGTCGGGCGATGCCTTGACCTGGAAGTCGAAGTTTTTCCGCGCCCCGACCAGCCAGTTCCGCCGCGGTTTCACGGTCACGGGCACGGTGCTCCGCATTCCGGCCACCAGGGTGACCTTTTGCGGCTGAAATTGAAATCGGCACTTGTTTCCGGGGTCGGTGGCGGAGAGTTCGACGTTGAGATCGGCGTTCCCGCCGTTGTTGAGATGCAGCATATACTTGCCGCGCCGTCCCACCAGCTTGCTAGGCGCGATCACCGTGTCGAAGGCACCCACCGAACCAACCTGCAACATCCCATCCACTCGCGTGGTTTGGGTGGAGTCGGCCCGGGAGAGCACGGTCACGCTGAAGGGATAGTTGCCCGCCTTGGCCGCCGCCCCTTTCGGGGGGTGCACCACCAGCTTTGCTTCTTCCTTGTCCTGCGGGAACAACGCGACGCTGGTATTGGAGAGCGTATACCAGGTAGTGGGCAGCTGGTCCAGCTCGACCGCGTACTGATCGACCGTGGCCCCGTTATTCTGAATGGTAATCGTGGTCTCGATCGGGTCGCTATCCGGCTGCACCACCAGCCGATCGGGGGTCAGAGTGACGCGAATCGCATCGGCCATCAGGACTGCCCGACCCGAGGCGTGGACACGGTGCCGACGGGAGCCGCCGCCGCGTGAACGGCGGCATGCCAGGCAATGTTCACCCCGAATTCCATGGCGGATCGGATGACTTCGCGCGCCAGAGGCTTCCCGGGCAGGCCGCCCTGCCAGCAGCCTCCGTAATCGTTCGCGCTGAGGAAGACATTATCCCTGGCCAGAATGGGCGCGCTTCCTCCCAGTCCCTCGGGCGGCGCGGCGAACAGATGGCGCGCGTTGAACAAGGGGTGCTCGGCTCCAATAGGCTCCAGATCATGCTTGAGATCGGCTAGCAGCCGTTGGAAACTGGCCGCGAAACGACCGCCTTCCTTTTGCTGGAGCTCTTGTTGGGTGGACGGCTCGGCGAACAGGATGCCGCCGCCCCGCAAAAAGGCGAGCAACTGCGCGCCCTCGCGTGGGGTGGGGCGGGGAGCGCCGGCGCCGCTGAAGTAGAGCAGGTCGCACTGGCCGACCGCTTGCTCGATCCGCACCTCACCCAAATACTGGACCAGGAAGGGAGCGCTCAGGCGCAACTCGCGCACCAGGTTCACCAATCCCTGATGATGCTGGCCGGTCGTGGCCTCGTCGGTCAGGGTAAGCTGACCGATCGTCAGGGCCTCGATCGGCGCCTCCCGCAGTTGGCGCCGGAAGCGTTGATCGATCTGATAGGGGCCTGGGGCCCAGTCGCTTGCCGGCGCCGTGATGGGCGCTGCCGTATCCGTCATCCTTACGCGCGCGACCTCAATATCGGTGGGGCGGAGGGGCGGCTCGCTGACCAGGAGACTGAAGTTCTCCGTGACCCGACTGGCCGGCGCCCCGCTCCCTGAATCCACCGGGGTTTCCGAGAAGCGGAGGACCACGCAGGCGGTACCGCCCGCCGGTTGCGGCAGGGCGATGCGCACCGGCTGGGGGACGCGGATCAAGTTCCCGTCCGCATCCAGCGCCACGCCAGGCTGCACGATCACCCCCCGAGTGGGGGGATCGACGGGCTGCGCCCTCAGGCCGCTGATAATGCCCCAGCCATGTAAGGCACGCAGGTGCAGCCGTTGCGTGGCCTGGTGATAGGTATGGGCATCGGTCCAGGTGGCCGCGTCGATCGCCAGTCCGTCGTACGCCGTCACCCGTTGAAGAGTAAACGACGCCAATTCCTCAATGTTCATTGGCCTGCCTTCCCTGTTGGTTGGCCGACGCGGCGCGCGCGGTTCTCGCCCGCCCGCGCCGCCCCGGCGAGAACCACGCGCAAGCGATACGTGGTATGCGCGGGCTTGTCTTCTTCAATAATCTGGCGCAAGATGGCGGCATTGATCGCCCGTGGATTATCCACCGGAGCGGTGACCACGAACAGCAAGGGATTGGGCGGCGTGTTGAGCAACTGGGTGGTCCAACCCATCCCACTTTCCTTTCCCAACACGAAGCCGGAGCGGTACTCGGCAATCAGGGGTTCATGACCCGTATAGGATTGTATATGCAGTTTGAGTCCGTATTTGGTCCCGCGCCAGCGATAGATCTCCACTGCGTTGGCGATCAAGGCCCGCTGCCGCTCCACCGGCCAGGCGCTATCGAGGGTCACCGCTACCCATTGAGCCAGCCAGGGGAGAAACTGCTCGGGAGCCAGTTCCGGCTCGGTGTAGATCGGCAAATTCGCGATCGAGCGGTCGATCGGGCCGAGCACCGATTCGAAGATCATCAGAAACCGCTTCAGGAACGGATCCTCTTGATACATCCCCGGCAGGAACTTTAAGTACATGCTTTCCTGCGCCGCTACCCCGCCGGGGCCGTTGGCGCGTCCCCGCGGAGTAGCTCCGAGCGCCTTGGCCATAAGCTGGCCTGCCGCGAGCTGGCTGGTCGCCATCAGTTTCCCCTCATATTCCCAGACCGGTCATTTCACCGATACCACATGCACGGCGCTGCACAATAAGTTGTCCGCCGGGACAACTGCCATGTCCCCCGTGACCGGCCGTTCGGCGCCGTGCGCGTCAATCACCACGAAATGCACTGAACTCAGATGATCCACGTTTGGCATCAATTGCAACAGCCCATAAATATCCGAGATGAAGAGGCCGCGCTCGAAGGGCCAGCCGGTGCCGTCCTCGCCCCCCACCGTGGGATGGACAAAGCGGTAGAGGGCCTTCTCCACCTCGGTTTTCACCAGGGCTTTGTTGGCCTTCGGCTTGGCGAACACTTCCAGGCGAACCGAGACCGCCTGATATTGCGGCGGACTGAGCACCATGCGAATGGTGATCATGCGGCGCGCGTCCAGAAAATCCTGCACGGTGGTGCGCAGCGTATCGGAGAGGGCCAACTCCTCCGGGGGAACCACGCTTTCGGTGGTCGGCATTTTCGGGACCAGGACCAGATGGACGCTTCCCGCCATCCCGTCGTCCTGTTCCTTCGCGTATTTGCAGCGGCAGCGGGCCACGTCTGGGCTGCCCTCGCGGGCCAAGCGCTCGAAATCCTCGGCCGTCACCGCGCGGGGACTGCTCCGCAGGACCAGCGGGCCGCGCATCAGGGCCGCGTCCAGGGTCTCGGCCTCGGTGCCGCCCACGGCGGGTTGCGGATTGGTGACCCAGGCGACATAGGGGAGGGATGTCTTGAGCTGCGTCAGGGTTTGCGCCCCCACGTTCCCCACTCGCCCCCCGCCCACCCGGTAGCGGGTGAACCGGATGGAACGGCCACGAGGGGGAACTGCCCCGTATTGGCGCTCGATTCCGTTGGCCAGGCGAATAGCCGGTCCGAACTGAATCTTCCCCTGCACGCTGTCACAGGTGAAGTGAAGATCGTTGGGCCCGGAGGCGGAGAAATCAGTTATCTCCTCCCAGGGATCGAAGATTCCCGGCGTCTCCCGCTCCACCTCGA
>Ga0307374_10015746_pt1 | contig 10133 bp, 8 predicted proteins | sample OX3MG_FD_202532 | JGI IMG/M metagenome (GOLD analysis project Ga0307374, IMG submission 202532) | Soil microbial communities from Risofladan, Vaasa, Finland - OX-3 | ecosystem: Environmental > Terrestrial > Soil > Coastal area > Acid sulfate soil | place: Finland: Risofladan, Vaasa | collected...
CAAGCCCCTGGCCGCGGCGTTGGAGGGCACCGTGGTGGTGTCGATGGCCAACGCCCTGGCCAAGGAGGGCCGGGAGTTCCTGGCCCTGGTTCCCCCCCGGGGTTCGGTGGCCGCCTCCATCCAGGCTGCGGTGCCCCGATCGCTGGTGTCGGCTGCGTTCCATCATCTCCCGGCCTCCGAGATGGAGAGGCTGACCACCCCGCTCGCCGCCGACGTGTTGGTCTGTTCCGATCACTCCGAGGCCACCGAGGCCACCGTGGCACTGGTCGACCGGATCGAGGGCTTGCGGGGGATCGATGCCGGCAGTCTGTCCCAGGCCGCTCCCATCGAAGCGTTCACTGCAGTGCTCGTCACCGTCAACATCCGACACAGGGTGCACGCCGCCGTGCAACTGTCCGGCTACGGAGAACGCTGAGGCGGAGGATGCGTACCGACCTGACGGGGAGCCGGTAGTGCGGCTCTATGACACCGCGCGCCAGGAGGTGGCACCGATCGAGGCGGGCCCGGTGGTCACGCTGTACTCGTGTGGCATCACACCATACGACTCGGCCCACCTCGGGCACGCCCAGGTCTACCTCACCTTCGACGTCCTGCAGCGCCGACTGAGGGACCTCGGACACGAGACCCGGTGCGTGCGGAACGTCACCGATGTGGACGACGACATTCTGCGCAAGGCGCGTGAGCTCGGCGTCCACTATCTCGACCTGGCCGCCGAGGAGATCGCCCGGTTCGACTCGGACATGGCGGCCCTGGGGCTCATCCCGGCCTGGTCGGAACCTCGGGCCACCTCCGCCATCGCCGAGATCCTCACCCTGATCGGTGCCGTCCTCGAGTCGGGCCGGGCCTACCAGTCGGGCGGATCGGTGTACTTCGACGTGACCACCTTCCCCGAGTTCGGATCGGTGAGCCACTTCGACCAACCGACCATGATGGCCATGGCCGCCGAGCACGGCGGGAATCCCGACGACCCCGACAAGCGACACCCGCTCGACTTCGTGCTGTGGCAGCGGTCGCTGCCCGACGAGCCGTCGTGGGAGTCGCGGTGGGGACCGGGACGACCCGGGTGGCACATCGAGTGCTCGGCCCTCGCCCTCCGCGAGCTCGGGGAGACCATCGACGTCCACGGTGGGGGTCGCGATCTCGTCTTCCCCCACCACGAGTGCGAGACGGCCCAGTCCGAGTCGGTGACCGGACGCCCCTTCGTCCGACACTGGCTTCACGTGGGACTGGTCGGCATGGGCGGCACGAAGATGTCGAAGTCCCTCGGCAACCTGGTCTTCGTCGGGGAGCTGCTGAAGGAGTGGGAGCCCGCCGTGCTGCGGCTGGCCCTGCTGGCTCACCACTACCGGGGCGACTGGGAGTGGGGCGAGGGCGACATGCCCGGGGCCGCCCGACGCCTGGAGCTCTGGCGCGCGGCCCCGCCGGGACCGGGCCGGGGTGCCCTCGACCGGGTGCGGTCCCTCCTCGACGAGGACCTCGACACACCGGGTGCCCTGGCCGCCCTGGACGAGGAGGCGGCGAGCGGCCGTCCGGTGGTCCGGGGGGCGGCCCTGCTGGGCATTACCCTGTAGGAGCCGCGACGGACCCGATGCACTCGGCGCCGCAGCCGGGGGAGGCCCGGCACCGTCATCGCGCCGGACACCACCCAGACCGCCACCGAGACCGCCACACAGACCGATGGAGAACGACAATCCCATGGCAGCCGTCACCGTCCGACTTCCCGATGGATCGACCAAGGAATTCGACGCCGGGACCACCGCCCTCCAGTTCGCCGAGTCCATCGGCCCCCGCCTGGCCCGGGCAGCCATCGCCGCCAGCTTCGACGGGGTGGAGGTGGACCTCGACACCGCGCTCCAGGACGGTGCCCAGGTCACCGTGGTCACCCCGGACTCCGAAGCCGGGCGTGCCGTGCTCCGGCACTCCACTGCCCACGTCCTGGCCCAGGCCGTGCTCCGCCTGTGGCCCGGCGCCCGCTTCGCCATCGGCCCGGTGATCGAGGACGGCTTCTACTACGACTTCGAGCTGCCCGGCGGAGCCCACTTCAGCGACGAGGACCTCGGGCGCATCGAGACCACCATGCGGGAGATCGTGGCCGAGGACCAACCCTTCGTCCGACACGAGCACACCATCGACGAAGGCCTGTCCCTCTTCGCCGACCAACCCTTCAAGAGGGAGATCATCGAGGCGGTGGGGGCGGGCCACGACGAGGTGGACGCGGCGGCCGAGGACGGCCCGATGTCCCAGGTCTCGACCTACTGGAACTCCCCGTCGTTCACCGACCTGTGCCGGGGGCCGCACGTCCCGTCCACCCGCCGGCTCGGTCACTTCGCACTGATGAGGGTGGCCGGTGCCTACTGGAGGGGCGACGAGAAGCGCCAGCAGCTCCAGCGCATCTACGGCACGGCCTGGGAGTCGGAGGAGGCCCTGGCCGGTCACCTCCACCGCCTGGCGGAGGCCGAACGGCGCGACCACCGCAAGCTCGGTGCCGAGCTGGATCTCTTCTCCTTCCCCGAGGAGATCGGATCGGGTCTGCCCGTCTTCCACCCCAAGGGTGGGACCGTGCGTCGCCTGATGGAGGACTACTCGTACCTGCGCCACCGCGCCGCCGGCTACGAGTTCGTGACCACACCCCACATCACCAAGGCTGAGCTGTTCGAGACCTCGGGCCACCTCGACTGGTTCGCCGACGGGATGTTCCCGCCCATGGAGCTCGACGGGGGCCAGGAGTACTACCTCAAGCCCATGAACTGCCCGTTCCATGTCCTGATCTACCAGAGCCGCCAGCGCTCCTACCGGGAGCTCCCGCTCCGGCTCTTCGAGTTCGGCACCGTCTACCGCTACGAGAAGTCCGGGGTGGTACACGGGCTCACCCGGGTCCGGGGCATGACCCAGGACGATGCCCACATCTTCTGCACCCGCGACCAGATGGCCGGTGAGCTCCACACCACCTTGGCCTTCGTGCTGTCCCTGCTCCGCGACTTCGGCCTCGAGGACTTCTTCCTCGAGCTGTCGACCCGGCCGGAGGGCAAGGCGGTGGGGTCCCCCGAGGAGTGGGAGGAAGCCACCGAGACGCTGCGCTCCACGGCCATGGCCATGGACCTCGACCTGGTGATGGACGAAGGCGGCGGTGCGTTCTACGGACCGAAGGTCTCGGTCCAGGCTCGGGACGCCATCGGTCGGACCCACCAGATGTCCACCATCCAGCTCGACTTCCAGACCCCGCAGCGCTTCGGGGCGGAGTACATCGGGGCCGACAACGGCCGGCATCGACCCATCATGATCCACCGGGCCCTGTTCGGGTCGGTGGAGCGGTTCTTGGCCATCCTGTTGGAGCACTATGCCGGGGCCCTGCCGACCTGGCTCTCACCGGAGCAGGTCCGCGTGCTCGGCGTGCGGGACGACCACGAGGACTATGCCCACAAGGTGGCGGCGCGGTTGCGCGCCGTGGGGGCCCGGGTGTCGGTCGATCCGGCCGACGAGCCCCTCGGGGCGCGGATCCGAAGGGCCAAGCTCCTCAAGATCCCCCACATCCTGGTGGTGGGGGACGACGATGTCGGCGCAGGAACGGTGGGCGTCAACCGACGGGGGAGCGAGCGGCCCGATCGCGGGGTGGCCCTCACCGACTTCACCGAGGTGCTGGAGGCGGAGATCGCCGAACGCCGGCTCCCCGAAGCCGAGACGTGACGCTCGAGCACCTCTGGGCCGGCTGGCGGGGCGAGTACGTCACGTCGGCGGGAGCCGGACCGGCGCCGGCCGACCGGCTCCCCGACGAGGGGTCTCCGCGTCCCGACGATCCCTCCCACTGCGTGTTCTGCCGGATCGCCGCCAGCGGGCCGCCCTCGGCCGAGAACGGCGTCCTGTGGGTGGGCACCGCGGCGTATGTGGTGTTGAACGCCTATCCCTATGCCAGCGGGCACCTGATGGCCGTCCCCACCCGGCACGCCGGCACCCTCGGGGAGCTCACCGTCGAGGAGGGGGCCGAGCTGTGGTCGGCCCTCCGCCGGGGCGTGGACGCGCTGGAGTCCGCCCTGCGCCCCGAGGGATTCAATCTCGGGGCCAACCTGGGCCGGGCGGCAGGTGCCGGAATCCCGCGGCACCTCCACCTGCACGCCGTGCCGCGCTGGACGGGCGACACCAACTTCATGACCGCGGTGGCCGGTGCCCGGGTCCTTCCCGAGACCCTGGCGGCCACGTGGCAGCGGCTGTTCGAGGTGTGGCCCGCCTGACCGTGCCGCAGGGGCGCCGGACCTGGCCGTGGGAGGGGGGCCGCCGCCGACGACCGGGGTGCGGGGTGGAGGAATCGAACGAGCGGCAGGGGTGTTGTCCTCTGCGAAGGCGACGAGGAGGGTGGCGATGGAGGTCAAGGAGCTCGGGCACCTGGTGCTCTACGTCCGGGACGTGCAGCGATCGGCGGCGTTCTACCGTGACGTGCTGGGCTGGCAGGTCGCCTTCCCCACGACGCTCGGGATTCCCGCCGCGGCGTTCTCGTCGGGGCGGACCCACCACGAGTTGCTGTTGATCGAGGTCGGCGAGGATGCCGCCCCACTACCGCGCCATCGGCACCTGGGCCTCTACCACTTCGGCCTCAAGATCGGCGACACCGACGAGGAGCTGCGGTCCGCCCTGGCCCGGCTGGAGGAGGCCGGGGTACCCATCGTGGGGACGAGCGATCACACGGTGACCCACAGTGTGTACATCCTCGATCCCGACGGCAACGAGATCGAGCTGTACATCGATGTTGCCGGCGTGGACTGGAAGTCCGACCCCAACTTGATCATGGCCCCGGTCAGGCCGCTGGCCCTCTAGCCCCGGCGTTCCGGGCGGCAACCGCACTGCTCACTCCGGCTAGCGGATGCTAGAGTGGGGGGACCCTTTTGGAGGATCCATATGTTCGACGGGCGATGGCGCGTTGCGGTGGACCGGAGCACCGGTCCCGTCGGCCGAAAACTGCAGCGCATCGGCGTCACCGCCGACATGCTCACTGCCACCGGGTTGATCTCGGCGACGGCCACCGCTGTGGCCGTCGGGACGGGCCACCTGCACCTGGCCATCGTGCTGCTGATCCTGACCGGGCTCCACGATCTGCTGGACGGCCCGGTGGCCAAGGCATCGGGCACCTCGTCGGTCCGCGGCGCCTTCTTCGACTCGGTGACCGATCGGGTGTCGGACGCCCTCATCCTCGGAGGAGTGGCCTGGTACCTGGCCTCGACCCACCCCGGTCATCTGGTCCTCCTGCCGTTCGCGGTGCTCGGGGCCACCTCCCTCGTCTCCTACCAGCGGGCAAAGGCGGAGTCGCTCGGGATCTCGGCCAAGGGCGGACTGATGGAGCGGGCCGAACGGATGATCCTGTTGGGCATCGGCTTCCTCTCCCCCTCGTTCCTCGTCCCGGTCCTGTGGGTGATGCTCGGCCTCACCATGGCCACCGCGGTAGGACGTTTCGTCAAGGTGTGGCGCCTGGCCGAGCCGCCGGAGCCGCTGGTGAGCGCTCGTCGACAGCGGCGCGTCCGCGCTGGCGCCCGCAGGTCGTCGACCTCTCCGTCGCGGTGGCGGGCCCGCCGGCAGGGAGAGTTGGCCAGCCGGTCGGGTCGGACCTGGCGGGCACGCCAGGCTCGCCAGGGCCTCCGGCAACGCACCGGTCGACGGCACGGCTGATCCGGACCGCCGGTCGATTCGTTCGGGGACGAGGGCTCATGAGCCAGGGACAGGCGTTGTTCCGCACCTATTCCTCCCTGGCCAGTTGCCTGGCAGCGATGCCGGAACCGGTGGCGATGGCGTTGGGCAACCGGGTGGGGGACGTGTTGTTCGCGGTGCGGGGCGAGCAGCGAAGGACGGTGTCGGCGAATCTCGCCCGCGTCCTTGACGCCGACCCGTCCGACCGGGCCCTCGTCGATCGCTGGGCACGGCGCTCGTTTCGGGCCTACGCTCGCTACTGGGTGGAAGGCGCCCGGTTGGGGCGCACCTCGCCGAGCGAGGTGGAGGAGCGGACCTTCGTACAGGGCCTCGAGTACCTGGCCGACGGGGTCGCAGCCGGCCAGGGCGTGATCATGGCGTTGCCGCACATCGGGAGTTGGGAGTATGGGGGCGCATTTCTGGCCACGCAGGACCTGCCGATGACCTCGGTGGCCGAGCGCATCGAGCCACCCGAGCTGTTCGAGTTCTTCGTGGAGCAACGCGCCGCCATGGGGCTGACCATCATCCCCCTCGATGCGGCGTCGGGAAGCGCGGTGATGTCGACCCTCCGCGGCGGGGGGCTGGTGGGCCTGCTCAGCGATCGGGACGTGGTCGGCAACGGGATCGAGGTCGAGTTCTTCGGCGAGGCCACCACCATGCCGGCGGGCCCGGCAACGCTGGCCCTCCGCACCGGAGCCCGGCTCGTGACCGGCGCGGTCTACAGCGGACCGGGCGCCGACCATCGTGCCATCGTGGAACCACCCCTCGACACGACCCGGCAGGGATCCCTGCGCAAAGACGTGGCCCGCCTGACCCAGCAGATCGCCACCCGGTTCGAGGGTCTGATCCGTCGTGCCCCCGAGCAGTGGCACGTGTTCCAACCACTGTGGCTGTCCGACCGCGACGAAGAAGCGGCATGACCAAATTCGAGAGCCGACCGGTGTCGACGGCAGCCGGGTTCGAGTGGATCAGGCCGCCGGTGGCGTCACCCGCTGGGGCGGACGGGGACGCGACCCCCCGGACCGGGTCGGAGGTCGCCGGCAACGGTCGAAGGGCCCCGAGCGGCGATCCGATCTTCCACTCGTTGCACGAGCACGACGTCGACGTGGTGGCGGTGGTCAGTGCCGAGGGCCGGTTCATCTTCGTCAGCGCATCGGCCGAGCGACTCTTCGGGTATGACATCGCCGGTGTGATCGGACAGGACGCATTCCGGCTCTTCGACTCGATGAGCCTCGAACCGGTGCGATCCCTCTTCCGCGATCTCGTGGCCCGTCGCCGGCTGTCGATCTCGCTCGAGATGCAGACGGTCCGAGCCGACGGGTCCATCATCGACCTGGACGTGGTGGCGGTGAACCATCTGGAGGATCCCATCGCGGGGATCGTGGTGAACATCCGCGACATCACCGACCGCAAGCGGCTCGAGCAGCGCATCAGCGAGGAGGACCGCCGCCACGCCGCCATCATCGACTCGCTGGCCGACGGGGTGATGATGGTGGACTCGGCCGGGACCGTGGTCAGGGTGAACGAGTCCTTCGAAGTGATGTTCGAGGCCCCTCGGGTCAGGGTGCTCGGTCAGCGCCTCGACACCCTTTTGGCCCGGGGGGAGTCGACCGGGGTTGCACTGGTCGACGAGGGGGGCGCCGCCGTCACCGTCGCCAACCACCCGGTACTGGTCAGCCTGCGGGTCGGCCGGCGCGCCGTCGGCGTTGTCCTCGGCATCAGGCGCGACGGTCGGGATCCCATGTGGGTCCGGGTCAACATCCAGCCCATGGTGGCCTCCGGTGGAGCCGTCTCGGGGGCCGTCGCCTCGTTCAGCGACATCACCGCCGCCCGCCGGGACGCCGCCGAACTCCGGAGGAAGGAGCAGTTCCTCCAGGTGCTCCTCGACACCCTCGAGGAGGGCATCGTGGCCTGCGACGACGAGGGCCGCATCACCGTGTTCAATCCGGCTGCCCGTCGGCTGCACGGACTTTCCGAGGACTCCGAGCCCATCGGGAGCATCCCCACCGACCAGGGGCTCCGCCGGGCCGACGGATCGCCAATGGAGCCGCGGGAGAACCCTCTGATCCGGGCCATGTCGGGGGAGCAGCTCCGCGACGTGGCCATCGTGTTGGAGTCGGAGTCCGGCGAGCAGCGCTTGGTGAGCGTCAACGGTCAGTCCCTGGTGGGGGACGCCGGCTGGATGCTGGGCGCCGTGGTGGCCATGCACGACGTCACCGAGCAGAAGCTCAACGAGGAGCGGTTGGCCGAGCTGGCCCTGCACGATCCCCTGACCGGGTTGGCCAACCGCATCCTGCTGGCCGAGCGCCTCCAGAGGGCCATCGACGGCCTGGCCCGATCGATCGAGTCGGGATCGGCCACGGGCGACGGTGGTGGCGACGGTCAGCGAGGTGTGGCCGTCTTCCTGCTGGACCTCGACGAGTTCAAGGAGATCAACGACGTGCTCGGCCACGACGTGGGCGACGACATGCTCATCGCCGTGGGCCGTCGCCTGTCGGCACTGGTGCGACCCTCGGACACCGTGGCACGGCTGGGTGGCGACGAGTTCGTCGTGGTCTGTGACATCGAGCGCGGCGAGGAGGAGATGCTCCGCATCAACGAGCGGATCTCCAACGCCCTGGCCCGGCCCTATCGGATCGACGGCCTGACGCTGACTGCGCTGGCCTCGGTGGGAGGGGTCTTCGTCGACAACCCCGACACCGACCCGTCCAAGCTGTTGAGCCGGGCCGATGACGCCATGTACGGCGTGAAGTGGAGTCGGCGACGCCAGCGCCGGTCCGCGGCGGACTGACCACCTGGTGGACTCGACCGGCCCGGTCCCCTCCACGTCGCTCGCCATCGCCATGGTCTGCCCCTACAGCCTGTCGCGCCCCGGGGGGGTCCAGGGCCAGGTGGTCGGTCTGGCCCGTGCCCTGTCGGAGCGGGGCCACCGGGTCGCCGTGTTCGCCCCCCTGGACGCTGTCGCCGACGCCCCTCCCCGGATCGACCTGGTCACCACCGGAAGGTCGGTCCCGCTCCCTGCCAATGGCTCGGTGGCCCCGGTCTCCCTGTCGGTCCCGGCCGTGGTGCGGGCCCTGCGGGCTCTCCGCGTCGGCCGGTTCGATGTGGTGCACGTCCACGAGCCGTTCAGCCCCGGCCTGCCCTTCGGGCTCCTGGTGGGCGCTGGGCTGCCCCCCTTGGTGGCTACCTTCCACCGCAGCGGGGGCAGCCCGTTCTACGCAGCCCTGCGCCCCCTCACCCGCCGGCTGGCCCGCCGTTTCGCCGTGCGGTGCGCGGTGTCACCCGCGGCCCGGGCCACCGCGGCGAATGCCCTCGGCGGTGAGTATGACGTGGGGTTCAACGGTGTGGAGATCGACCGGTTCCGTGAGGTGGAGCCCTGGCCGCGTCCGGGGCCGACCGTGCTGTTCCTCGGACGGCACGAGGAACGCAAGGGCCTCGGCATACTCCTCTCCAGCTTCGAGGGGCTACGTCGGTCGAGCGACGGGGTCGCGCCGCCCGACGGTGCCGCCACCCCGCCCACCCTGTGGGTGGCCGGGGACGGCCCCCTGACCGCCTCCCTCCGACAGCGCCATCCAGAGGCATCCGACCTCCACTGGCTCGGGGTCCTGACCGAGGAGGAGAAGGTGCGGCGCCTGGTGGCCGCCGACGTGGTCTGTGCGCCATCCCTCGGTGGCGAGTCGTTCGGCGTGGTCCTGCTGGAGGCCATGGCCGCCCGGGCCGTGGTGGTGGCCAGTGACATCGACGGCTACCGCCTGGCCGCCGGTGGTCACGCCGTGCTGGTGCCGCCGGGCGATGTGGCGCCGCTCACCGAGGGGCTGGTCCGGGCCCTGGGCGTCGTGGGGAGCCCAGCTGGCAGTCCCGCCGGCAGGCCGGGCGGCTCCCCCCTGGGCGAGGGGGGTGGAACCCCGGCCGACCGGAAGCTCTGGCTGGACGGTGGCGCCGAATGGGCCGCGCACTGGTCGATGGGGCGATTGGCCGAGTGGTACGAGGTGAGGTACCGGTCGGCGGTGGTCCGCCCCGGGGCCTGAGCGGCCGTACACTGCTCGCATCATGCACGCACCCGGACAGGACGGCCCCGCCGGGCCGGCAGGCGGACAGGACGGCCCCGCCGGGCCGGCAGGCGGACAGGACGGCCCCGCCGGGCCGGCAGGCGGACAGGACGGCCCCACAGGGTCCGGTCGGGTCGGTACCGGGAGCGGGAGCGGCTCGTCGGGCGGCAACCGGAACCGGAACCGCAGCCGGAACCGCAACCGGTCGGGGTCGTCCGGGAACAGCGGTGGGCGGGGGCCGGCCGGCGGTGGCGGTTCCCGATCCGGGGGCGGCTCCCGAGGAGCTGGAGGGTCCGGCCGCGGCGGGACGGGAAACCGCCCACCGTCACGGTCCGGCGCTTCGGGCTCGGCAAACAGGAGCCGGGGTCCGGCGGGACGGGACCGTGCACCGGGGACGGAGGCGGTGGCACCGGC
>Ga0307374_10015747_pt1 | contig 10133 bp, 10 predicted proteins | sample OX3MG_FD_202532 | JGI IMG/M metagenome (GOLD analysis project Ga0307374, IMG submission 202532) | Soil microbial communities from Risofladan, Vaasa, Finland - OX-3 | ecosystem: Environmental > Terrestrial > Soil > Coastal area > Acid sulfate soil | place: Finland: Risofladan, Vaasa | collected...
AAGCGCATTGTTTGGGTACGAGAAGGGGGCGTTCAGTGGTGCGGCGCGTCAAAAGGCGGGCTGGTTCGAAATGGCCGATGGTGGCACCCTCTTTCTCGACGAAATCGGCGAAATGCCCCCTAAGTCCCAGGTCGATCTCTTGCGCGTCCTGGAGCAGCGGGAAATCCGGCGATTAGGCGGCGAGCAAGTCGTGTCGGTGGACGTTCGGTTGGTCGCCGCGACCCATCGCGATATGGAGGAATTGGTGGCCGAGGGCAAGTTCCGCGAGGACCTTTACTATCGCATCAACGTCGTGCCGCTGCGTGTTCCGCCGCTCCGCGAACGCCGCGACGATATCCCGCTACTGGCCGAATACTTTCTCAATCAGGCGCAGGAGCGCCACGGCCGCGAGCCCAAGCAACTCACCGACGCGGCGATGCGCGTGCTTTGCGAGCATCCATGGCCGGGCAACGTCCGCCAACTGCGGAACTGCATGGAACGGCTCGTCGTGACCGTCGAAAGGCCATCGATTCATGGCGAGGATTTGCCCGCGGAGTTGTTCGTTACGGCTCGGCGCGAGGTTGCGACCTTGGAAGACGCTGTCGCGGACGCCGAAAAGGAAGCGATCCTCGCCGCGCTCGCCAAGTGCGGCCAGCACCGAGAACGCACGGCTCAGCTCCTCGGCATCAGCGTGCGGACGTTGCACTACAAGATGAACAGGTACGAACTGCAGTAAACTGCCGCGAGGGCAATCTGCAAATCATTGCGTGCGACCTGCAAATTTTTGCACGCCGTTGCTGACTCATCATCGGCCGTGTGGCCCCGTCCTGACCGGTGCCGACGCGTGGTATTCAATTTTCCGCGAGATTGAAGTAGCTGGTCGAGCTTGTACGGCGACCGGCATGGCCTTTGCAGGAGTCCCCGACGGAAACGAGAAGCCGGAACTTGGCGATCCGATCACCAACCACGACATGACATCCGCATTGGTCAACCGGGCCAAGATTTCAAGCGAGCCTCACTCAAATGCGGTCGTTGAGTCGAGCGCTCTGGGAATCGCGCGGTTCCAGCAGCGGCTGCAAAGGATTCTTGATCGATGCGGTTGCGACACGAACGACCGATTCGCCATTGGGTTGGCGGTCGCGGAAGCGCTCTGCAACGCGGCCATACATGGCAATCGGTGCTCAGGGATGAAAGACGTCCACGTCACGTTCGGCGTCACCGCAACTCAATTCTGGATTCGAGTTTCAGACGAGGGAACTGGCTTCGACCATACAGCTCTTCCCGTTCCTACCAACGGCGGATCACCCAACAGCCCGCCAGGGCTTGGATTATCTCGGATGCGGCAATCTATGCACGAGGTGCGCTTCAATCGCGACGGTAACGCCGTGACCATGCGCCGACGGCTGACACGTGGGAACTAGCGCAGACGGTTTGATTGATCATGGATAGCGAGGGCATCACCGATGGCCACCACAGCGCCAATCATTCGAATGAGCGACGTTTTCCCGGCGGAGTTGATCCTACTGGGGCTGAAGGAGCGCACCAGGCAGGCGGTCGTCGCCGAGCTGGTCGACAAGTTCGTTTGTGTCGGCCTCGTCGATTCGCGGAACAAGGCCTCACTCGCGCAAGTGATCATGGCACGCGAGACCATGGGGTCGACGGCCCTGGGAAAAGGTGTCGCGTTGCCGCACTGCCGGACGAACCTGACGGACCGCTTCATGGGTGTCATCGCAATCGATCCAGCGGGCGTCGACTTTCGCGCCGTGGATCTCGCGCTGGTGAATATCCTTTTTCTATTGGTCGGCCCCCTGGATGAGCGTTAGCGGTATTTTAACATCCTGCAGCGTATTCGCGGCCTGCTTGAAGACAAGTCCACCCGGCTGCAACTTGTGAGAGCTCGTTCGCCGGCGGATGTGGTCGCGATCCTCGAAGAATTTGACGCGGCGGGTGGTTTGACGACAGGGGAGCGCGCGCAGCATGCGTAACAACTTGCTGGATTGACGCCGTCGCGGACCGACTCTCAAACCACCACTGGAGACCATGGTGTCAAGCGAAACGTTCACTACCGCCAGCCTTGGCATGACGCGAAAGGAGACCGACCTGGCCATCGCCGGCGTCACCATGCTCTGGAATGCGCGCCGCTTTGACCGGGTGGATGAGAACGGCGATCCGTACCTGGTGCATCGCGACCTGCTGGAGCTGCTCGAGAAACTGAAGGGATTCTCCAAGTTGGCCTTTGCTCGAAGCTGAGACGCATGGCGCCCAAGGAAGGAGAGTGAGCCATGGAATTGACATTTCGCGACGTCGCCGGATTCTTCGATGTGTCGGAGTCAACAATCCGGCGATGGGTCAAGCGGCGTGACCTCCCAGCCCATCGTATCAACGGGCCTTTCCGTTTCAGCGCTGTCGAGGTCCTGGAATGGGCCAACGCGCGCCAGGTTCAAGTCTCGAGCGCCCTATTTGATGGTGTGGACGAACCGGCCACGCCGCGCGTCCTGTTGGCAAGCGCGCTGGAAGCAGGCGGAATTTTCCACGGTATCGCCGATTCCACGCGAGGGGCCGCATTGCGTGCCGTCGTCGACGTGATGCCGGTGCCCACTGGCATCGACCGGCAAGCGTTGCTTGAGCTGTTTCTGGCGAGGGAGGCGCTTGGGGCGACGGCGATTGGGGACGGGATTGCCATTCCACATATCCGCAGTCCGCTGGTCTTGAAGATCGCTTGCGCGAGCGTCACGCTTTGTTTTCTGCGACAGCCGGTCGACTTTGGAGCGTTGGACGGCCAACCCGTTGGAATTCTCTTTTCGGTGATGTGCCCCACCACCCGTGCCCACCAGCAGGTACTGGCTCGGCTTTCGTTTGCCTTGCACGACAAGAATTTCAGGCGCCTGATCGTCGGCCGGGCATCGGGGGGCGAGATTCTGGCGCAAGCGCGTCGGATTGATGAAGGCATTGAGCGAGTGGCCGCGCGTCACGTGAGGCGAATCGCCGGTTGACCGCCAACAGAGTGTATCGCACGTGACCAAGTGCGAGGAGAATTGCCAAATGCAAACGTTGCCTAAAGCTAAGCCGGGGGCATACGCCACATGTCGCGCCTTGCTGCGCAACTCAAATGGACTGCATCTGCGCTCAGCATCACTTTTGTCTGAGGCCGCGAATCGCTTTACTTCTCAAATCACCATTCGGCACGACGCCGTCGCCGCCGACGCGAAAAGCATCCTCGGCCTGCTGACCCTTCTGGCGCCATATGGCACGGAATTGACCATTGAAGCCGTAGGGCCCGACGCCGACAGCGCCGTCGTTGCGTTGGCCAGCCTCATCAGCCTCAGAGTCAAGGCCGACCGCGCGGCCTCGCCCTCGCCAGGTTGATCCATCCCTCGGCCGCCAAGACCACCCGCGAATTCCCGGACGACGGGCCTCGCAAAAAGGAAGTTCAAGTCATGGCGGCCGGCGCCGCTCAAGAACGAATTGGGCGCTGCCTACCGCAACATCACCATGCCGGTATTCGAGGAGGTTCCGAGATGCGTATGCACGACACCGCAGGTCTGGCGCGGCGTACCGGACTAAGTGGGTTCGTTCGCTTCATCCGCACGTACGGGAATGGGCGCCGCAGCGCAGCTCCCGCGGCGGCACGCGCCGCTAAGTTGCTCGAATCGCATAGCCTCGTCCCCGTACAGTCTCGATCAGCGAGTCGTGAAATTTGCGATCGAGTTTGCCGCGCAGACGGTTGATGTGAACTTCGATCACATTGGTGGTCCCTTCCCAATCCGATTCCCAGAGGTGCTCGCAGAGCATTTTGCGGGTGACCACCTGGCCGGCGTGCCGCATCAGCAGCTCGAGCAGGCTGAATTCCGTCGGCGTCAGCTCGACCTCGCCGTCGGGCCGGCTGACACGGCGCGTGGCGAGATCCAAGGTCAGCTCGCCGACCTGCATTACGGCGGTCGGCCGGGTGGCCGTGCGGCGGCAAACGGCCTCGATGCGGGCCATCAGTTCGGCGAAGGCGAATGGTTTCACCATGTAGTCGTCGGCGCCGGCGTTCAAACCGGCCACCCGCTCCTCGACCGAACCCAACGCCGTGAGCAGGATCACGGGCGTGTGGATTCCTTGCCCGCGCACGGCGCGAAGCAAGTCGAGCCCGTTGGTGCCTGGGAGCATGATGTCGAGCACGATCGCGTCGAATTTCTGGCTGGTGGCCAGGGTCAGCCCGCGGTCGCCCTGCTTGGCCCAGACGCAGCCGTGGCCGGCCTCGCAAAAACCCTGCCGCAGGGCCTTTCCGATCACCAGGTCGTCTTCGATCACCAGCAGTTCCACTCGATTTGCGCTCGCAATGAGAACCAACGATCCGCCGACTTCGTCGTCGGATAAAGAAGAGTTCACGATATTGCATTCTAGCGTCAAAATCGGGCTCGTGCGACAGGAGATTATCTTTTTGCGGCGTGAAAAGCTTGCTGATTCGTGGAGGGGATATGGGGCTAGGGAGCAGATCGGGGGCGGAATTCTCACGAATGATGCTACATGTTCAGCCCGCCCACGCAAGAGGCGGCCGGAGCTCAGGCGAGGCCGTCTTCGGTCTCGTCGTGGACCAGCGCCAAGTGGCAGATTTCACGATCGGTCGTGCCGTCTTCGGTCTCGTCGTGGACCAGCGCCAAGTGGCAGATTTCACGATCGGTCGTGTCAGGCTGCAAATTGCCCCGCGTCAGACCGAGCCAGCGCAGGTCTTCGACGACCGCGGCGCGTTTGGCGTCCGACGGCAGCAGCAGGTCGCTCCAGAGGCGCTTGGCGGATCGATTGAAAGCAATCATGGCAGTCTCCAAAATGAGGGTGAAAATGGGGTTGTGGTGGATGGTCGTGTCTTACGCTTCCTTGCTTTTGCGCTGCGGGTTAGTGTCTTACGTTTCCTTGCTTGCGCTGCGCTCTTAGTGTGGAAGCAGGCCGCTCGCAGCACCAGCCGGCGACGCGGCGTCTTCGCGAACCTCGTCGGGCAAGCCGAGCCGCATGCAGGTGGCAAACTCTGAGCGGCGGCACATGCGTTCCATACCGACGATCTCGACGCGCGCGCCTCCGTTGGCGTTGTGTTCCTCTGCGTAGTGGATCAGGTTGTCGCACGAGGTGTGGTCGACGAGTGTGACCGCGTCCGTCAGGTGCAGGAAGATGGCCCTTGCCTCGGGGGGGACGTGCGAAAGTTCCCGGCTGACGTGGAGCGAGTTGAAGCAGACCAGCGGCTTCCCGAAGTAGACGTGGTAGGCATCTCCCGTCAGCTCATGGCGCGTCACCGGGTTGCTGAATTCCTCGAACCAGCGCGACAGGCCGGCCGGTCCGCGGCGCGCCAAGGCGGCGTCGCCGACAGCCGCCCGTCGCCGGTCGACCGTCGAGGCGAACCAGACGTTGACCAGCAGCTTGGCCGCGATCCCGCAGCCAATGCCCACCAGCAAGTCGGTGTAGAGCGTGGTCAGCACCGTCACGGCGAACACCAGGCACTGCTCGCGGCCGACGTGGGTCACGTGTTTCCAGACCGACGGCTGGCAGAGCTTGTAGCCCGTGAAGATCAGCACCGCCGCCAGGGCGGCGAAGGGGATCAGGTTGATCATGCTACAGGCCAGCAGCAGGAAAACCAGCAGGAACACGGCATTGTAGAAGTTGGCCCACAGCGTCCGGCCGCCGGCCAGGATGCAGGTCGTGCTCTTGACGCCGCCGGGGATGATCGTGAGGCCGCCCACGACGCTCGAGCAAATGTTCGAAATGCCCATCGCCAGCAAAATGCGGTTGGGGTTCGACTTGCGATGGAACGGATCGATCTTGTCGATGGCCATCACCGTGGCCAGCGACTCGATGCCGTCGATCAAGGTCAGCGTGACGACCGTGGCGGCCGCGGTAAACCACAACGAATGATCGGCGAACAGCCCGGCGAAGTTGGGCAGCACCAGGCCGCGCTGCAGTGGGTTTTCGGGAAGATGGATGCGGTACTGGTCGTCGATCCCCATCAGCAACCCCAAGCCGGTACCGAGCGCGACGGCGAGCACCTGCGGCGGCACGACCTTGAGCCAGGTCGCCTTGGCCACCGACAACGCGAAGATGAACGCCAGGCAAACCACGCCGATGATCAACGCCTGGGGGTTCATCATCCCGATCGCCGACGGCACTTCGGCCAGGATGCCGAAGAACTCATGCGCTTCGAAAGCATGGCCGGTCAAGTGGGGGATTTCCTTGACGATGATCAACAGACCGATCGCGGCCAGCATGCCCTCGATCACCGACGACGGAAAGATCGCGCAGAAGCGGGCGGCCTTCAGCAGGCTGAGCACGATCTGCACGCAGCCCGCCATGCAGATCACGACCAACAACAGCGGATATCCTTTGGCCAGGTCCCCCCCGCCCAACGTCAGCATCGAAGCCAGCAGCACGGGCGCCAGTCCGGCGGCTGGTCCGCTGATCGTCACGTTGGCGCCTCCGAGGAAGGGAAAAATCAGCCCCGCTATGATCGACGAGGTCAGCCCGGCGATTGGCGGGGCGCCGGACGCCACCGCGATGCCCAGAGAAAACGGCAGCGAGATCAGCGATACCAACAGGCCGGCGCGGATGTCGTACCGCCATTGTTTCAGTCCCGCGACGCCGTTGACGGGTTTCTCCTCCGGTGCGGATTTACGAAGAGGCGCGTGCATTGCTCGGTTCCTTTGCGTGTTCGATGTTCCTTGACGGTCGTTCCGTGCGGTCTGGTGCGAAAATGGGCTTCGCTCTTATCGCTTGGTTCCTGGATCGGGAACATCGGGATGTTCTCCACGCCAACGTGGTCCAACGCACGAACCAGGCGTCCGCTTCGCGCTGAGCGTGACGTGCGGAAAACTCGTCGCCGGCACACATCCGAAAGCTGTCGCGATCCTAATGGAAAGGATGGTGGCGGCATCAGGATTATCCTGATATCACCGCTCGGCACCGCCGATGTATACTGGCCGCGAGCGATCGTTTTGCACGATCCCGTGCCGAGGAAATGGGTTCGGCGCTGGCAATCATCGCCTGGTTTTCCAGTGCGGGAAAAATCGGTAGGTTCACTATGTCAAGGTGGTCCAAAGGACGAACCCAGGCGTCGGCTTTGCCCTGGACGCCGAGCGATGAATCATCGCACACCGCCGGAAGCTGACGCAATTGTAATGGAATGGATGGTATCAGCATTATGCTGATGCCGCCGCTCGGCGCCGCCGTTGGTGTGCTGGCCGCGAGCGGGGCCGGTGCGTAGAATGAAGGTTGGAGTCCCCCAAGCGGATGATTATTGAAGAAAAAATGTCGTACGAGCCAACGAAAAGCGCCCGCGCCAGGAAAGTGCGGATCTTGATCGTCGACGACCACCCGTTGGTCCGAGAAGGGTTGATCGGGCTGATTGGCAGCCAGTCCGATTTCGAAGTCTGCGGCGAAGCCGCGGGCATGGACGATGCGCGCCGGCTCGTCGAATCGGCCCGTCCCGACGTGGCGATCATCGACTTGACGCTCAGCGACGGCAGCGGGATCGAGTTGATCAAGGAGCTCAAGGAGCGCCGCGCCGATTTGAAGCTGCTGGTGTTGTCGATGCACGAGGAGTCGTTGTTCGCCGAACGCGCGTTGCGGGCCGGCGCGGTGGGCTACGTCCACAAACACGAAGCCAGCCGCACGATTGTGCAGGCCGTGCGGACGGTGCTCGAGGGCCGGCTCTACCTGAGCCAGCGGCTGACGCAACGGATGTTGGAACGCGCCGTTCGGCCCGGCGGCGACACCGGCGCCTCGCCGATCGAGCGGCTGACCGACCGCGAGATGGAGGTCTTCGAGCTACTGGGCGAAGGGCTGACCAGCCGCCAGATCGCCACTCGACTGCAACTCAGCCCCAAGACCGTCGAAACCCACCGCGAGCACATCAAGGACAAGCTCGATCTCAAGAACGGCACCGAATTGACGAAACATGCGTTGCAGTGGGTGCTCGAAAGGCATTGACGATGAGCGCAGCCCGCCGCCGGAAACACCGCGCCGGCCGCCCGCGGTTACGGCCAAAGGCGACCACGATCGGCCTGGGGCTGATCATCGCGTTGCTGGTCGTGAACACGCTGGTTTCCGAACGGAGCACCAGCCGGCTGTTGCGCAACGAGCACCGCGTGGTCCACACCCAAAAGGCGCTGACCACGCTCGAAGAGGTGCTCTCACGCGTCACGGAGGCGGAAACGGCCGAACGGGGCTATTTGATCACCGACGACGCGGCCTACTTGCGGCCTTACGAGTTGGCCGTCGCCGGCGCCTGGGAGACCTTGGACCGCCTCAGCCAGCTCACCGCCGACGATGCGCCACAGCGCGGCAGCATCGCGGCCCTGCGCGAGCGTGTGGGCGACCGGTTCGACGAGCTGCGGCGGGCGATCGCCGCGCGGCAGTCGGGCGGGTTCGACGCCGCCCGGCAGTCGGTTTCGACCAATCACGGCCGCCAGTTGATGAACGACATGCGCCGCCTGGTCGGCCAGTTGCAGGCGCAAGAGCAGGAGACGCTGGCGGCGCAGGCGGCCGAGTCGCACCACAGCGCGCAGATGACGACGGTCACCAACCTGGTCGGGGCGGCGTGCGGGATCGGCCTGGTCGCGTTGGCCTTTTATCTTTTTCGCCGCGACCTGGCCCACCGCCAGCGTGCTGAAGACGCGATCCGCCGGCTGGCGGCCATCGTGCAGTCGTCGGAAGACGCGATCGTGAGCAAGTCGCTCGACGGCGTGATCGTGAGTTGGAATTCCGCAGCGCAAAGGCTCTACGGCTACACCGCCCTCGAGGCCATCGGCCGGCCGATCACGATGCTCTGCCCGAGCGAACGCGTCGAGGAGGTCTGGGAACACCTCAACGTCGTGCGCCGCGATCAGCGCCTCGAATGCTTCGAAACCACCCGCCTTCGCAAGGACGGACGCCGGATCGACGTCTCGTTGAGCATTTCGCCGATCAAGGACGCGGCGGGAAAGGTGATCGGCGCTTCGGCCATCGCCCGCGACGTCACCGAGCACAAGACCTTGCAGCGCGAGGTGCTGGAGATTGCCGCCAGCGAGCAGCGCCGCATCGGGCAGGATCTGCACGACGGCACGGGCCAGGAGCTGACGGGGCTGGCCATGTTGGCCCAACGCTTGTTCGGCTTGCTGAACCAGCAATCGCGCAGCGAAGCCCGGGCCGCCGCCAAGATCGTCGACGGGCTGGAACAAGCGCTGCGCAACGTCCGCGCGTTGTCGAGGGGGCTGCTGCCGGTCGAGGTCGACGCCGAGGGGTTGATGGTGGCCTTGGCCGACCTGACGGCGCGAACTGCGGAGCTGCACGGTATCGAGACTGTTTTCCACTGCGACGAGCCGGTGAGCATCGCCGACAACCAGACGGCGACGCACCTCTACCGGATGACGCAGGAGGCCTTGACGAACGCGGTCAAGCACGGCCGAGCCGGGCGCATCGACGTCAGCCTCGAGACCCACGCCGACCTGCTGACGCTTACGGTCGTCGACGATGGCCTGGGCATCCGCCAGGCGGTCGAGGAATCGAACGGCACCGGCCTGCGAATCATGCGGTACCGCGCCGACTTGATCCGCGCCAAGCTGTCGATCGAGCCCACGCAGCCCCACGGCACGCGGGTCACTTGCACCTTGCCGCACCGCCAGGCCTCGGTGGCTGCCGGCAGCAGCAGGATGTATACCGCACGTGGCCGTGGGTGAGAGATTTTCCTGGTTCTGCACAGTAACCCAAAGCTCAGGCGAGGCAACGCCTTACGCTTGCTTGCTTGCTTGCGCTGCGGGTTAGTGTCGAAGTAGGCCGCTCGCCGTATAGCGGAATTCCTGAGAATTGCCAGCGCCGTCGCCGCGGCTCGGGCAGCAACGTCATCGCTTGGCGGCGACGGTAATCCGCACGCCCCTCGACGTCGCGCGTCGCAGACGGCATGCTCGGAGGGGTGTAGGATGGGATTGTCGGCCATCTTTTCGGCGGCGCTTGGGCCGTGGGCGGCCCCCTTAAAAAAGCGCCCTTCCCGCGAGTTTTCCGTGCCGCTCTCCTTGACAGCCGGAGCCGATCCGGTAGGGTGCGAAATGTAGTGAGATCGGTGCGTTGAAGCGTGGGCGCCGACGTTCGGAATCTCGGCGCGCCGGGATTCCGCTACACCAACTCGGCCGGTGGAGTATCACCACGATGAAACA
>Ga0307374_10015749_pt1 | contig 10131 bp, 4 predicted proteins | sample OX3MG_FD_202532 | JGI IMG/M metagenome (GOLD analysis project Ga0307374, IMG submission 202532) | Soil microbial communities from Risofladan, Vaasa, Finland - OX-3 | ecosystem: Environmental > Terrestrial > Soil > Coastal area > Acid sulfate soil | place: Finland: Risofladan, Vaasa | collected...
TCGCTGCGTCAAGTGTCACGGGCCGGCAAAACAGGAAGGAAAACTCAACCTGGCGTCGTCGCGCGGACTGGCCCGCGGCGGACAGACCGGCTCGGCCATCGACCGCGAAATGCCCCTCGAAAGCCTGCTCTGGCAGCGGGTCGCCGACGACGAAATGCCGCCCGACGAACCGCTCTCGGACGACGAGCGCGCCACGATTCGTCGTTGGCTCGAAACCGGCGCGACCGACTTGCCGCCATTGGTGGACGGCTCGGAATCGTCAGATCATTGGGCGTTTGGACGGCTCACGCGCCCCCGGCCCCCACTCGTTCGCGACGCGACACGCATCCGCAACCCGGTCGATCAGTTCATCGTCGCCGCGCTCGAAGAGCGCGGGTTATCACTCTCGCCTGAGGCTGACCGGCATACAATCATCCGCAGGCTCACTTTCGACCTGACCGGATTGCCCCTCTCACCCGACGAGATTGCCCGCTTCGTCGACGACCCCGGGCCGGGGGCCTACGAGCAACTCGTCGAGCGGCTGCTGGCCTCGCCCCACTATGGCGAGCGATGGGGACGTCACTGGCTCGACGCCGCGGGCTACGCCGACTCGAACGGCTATTTCAGCGCCGACAGCGACCGGCCGCTGGCTTACCGCTATCGCGATTACGTCGTCGGCGCGCTGAACCGCGACAAACCGTTCGACCGTTTCATCCAGGAACAGCTTGCCGGCGATGAGCTGGCCGGCTATCGCCCCGGCGCCGACGTCATACCCGCGATGGCCGAGCTCCTGGTGGCCACGCACTTCTTGCGTAACGGCCAGGACGGCACCGGAGAGAGCGACGGTAACCCCGACGAAGTGCGCGCCGATCGTTACAGCGTTCTCGAAGGGGCCGTGCAGATCATGGGCTCCGCCCTGTTCGGCCTCACGTTCCAATGCGCACGCTGCCACGACCACAAGTTCGAGCCGGTGGCGCAGAGAGAGTACTACCAACTTCAGGCGATCCTATCCCCGGCGTTCGACCTTCAGCAATGGATCAAGCCAAACGACCGCCAACTGTGTACGGCATCGGCCGCGGAAATCGCCGCCTGGGAAGCCAGGATGCGCCATCTCGATGCCGAGGTCGGACGGTTGCGCGGCGAATTCGCCGCTTGGGTCCGCGAGCGCCGGCCGCGCGGCGACGTGCTGTTCGAGGACCAATTCGATTCGCCCGATCAACTCACGGCCCATTGGAGCAATACGGCCCCTGGCGACGACGGGCCGGGCGGTTCGCCCGCCGTCAACGTCGCGTCGTCGTCGCGGCCAGGGGCCGAAGCGATCGATGGCAGACTGCGAATCGCCGAGGCGGGGGGCGCGGGCAACCGCTGGCTTTCGTCCCTGCGGAGCTTCGATTGGACGCCCGACGAGCCGGGAAACTGGATCCAGGCCACCTTCGATCTGGCCGACGACAAGCTGCAAGCCGGCGAGGCGCCGGCGGCGCGGATCGGCTATTACATCGCGATGACCGATTTTCACGACAACGGCGGCACGGGCGGCGGCAACATCCTGATCGACGGCAACCCGGCCGGCGGCGCGCAGCTCCACGTCGATTATCCAGGCGACGACGCGCGATCGGTCGGCCAGGTCGGCACCTCGGGCTACTCGCCGGGCCATAGCTTCGGCGTGCGGATCAGCAACGCGGGTGAGGGAAAGTTTCTCGTCGAGCAGCTCGTTGACCAGATCGCCGAGGAGAAAACCGTCACGCTCACGGCCGCCGACTTGCCCGACGGCGGCTTCGGCTTCGAGTATTGCTGCGGCCGGAGCTTCATCGTCGACAACGTGATCGTCGAACGCGGGCGGCCCTCGGCGCCTGGCGCGGAGCACGGCGCGCCGAATTTTGCCGACGAGTTCCAAGTACGGCGCAAGCAGCTTGAAGAATCGGTGGCCGGTTTGAATGCCCTGCGGACCGACAAGCCGGGGAAAACGGCGATCGTCACCGATCTGTCGCCCTCGCCGCCCGACGTGTTCCTGTTGGTTCGGGGCAACTATGGCCAGCCGGGCGAGAAGGTGGAGCCGGGCGTGCCGGCCGCGCTGGCCGATGCGGACAATGCCTACGTGGTGGCACCGCCTTCATCGTCTTCGGCCACGACCGGCCGGCGGCTGGCGCTGGCTCAGTGGCTCACGCGGCCTGGTTCTCGCGCGGCGGCTTTACTGGCACGGGTAACGGTCAATCGCGTTTGGCAGCAGCACTTCGAAACCGCGCTGGCGGCGACGCCCGACAACCTCGGTTATAGCGGCGCACCGCCGTCGCATCCCGAGCTGCTCGACTGGTTGGCCGCCGAATTCACGGAAAGCAACTGGAGCCTGAAGGCCCTGCACCGGCAGATCGTCACGTCGGCCGCTTACCGGCAGTCGAGCCAGCCGCGCGACGATGCCCTGGGGCGCGATCCCGGCAATCGACTGTTGTGGCGTTATCCGCTTCGACGGCTCGACGCCGAAAGCGTGCGCGACGGAATGCTGGCCGCCGGCGGCGAACTCGACCTGACAGTGGGCGGACCCTACGTACCGACCCAGCGCAATGCGCAAGGCGAGGTGTTCGTCGACGAAACGCGGTCGGGGGCGAACCGCCGCAGCCTATACGTGCAACAGCGCCGCACCCAGGTGTTGAGCCTGCTGGAAGTGTTCGACGCGCCATCGATCGTGACCAACTGCACCCGCCGAAGTTCGGCGACGATCCCCTTGCAGTCGCTTACGGCGCTGAATTCCGAGTTCGCGCTGGCGCGGGCCCGCGCGCTGGCCGCGCGGCTGGCGCAAGAACCGCCGGATGACGCCGACTCGCGAATCGAGCGGGCAATTCTGCTCGTCGCCGGCCGCCCGCCCGTCGAAGCCGAGCGAGAAGCGTCGCGCCGTTTTCTGGCCGCGCAAGCCGCGAATTACCCCGACCGCGCCGACGCGGCCGAACAGGTTTGGATCGACTTTTGCCAGATGCTGATGGCCGGGAGCGCCTTTCTTTATGTGGAGTAACCCTGGCCTTCGCAACATCGGTGTGAATGGGACCGAATTGCCCCACGCTTTCAAACCCGTTTTTGTTCCGCAACGCCTGGTTGCGTTAGGAGATGCCATCGGCTTGCCCGATGGAGTTTCACGTTCGCAGCTACAAACGACCGGCCCTCGCTTTTCGCCTTCTTTCCCGGTCGCCGCCTGGCTCCCCGCTGCCTTCGGCAGCGGGGAGCCAGGCGGCAGGATCCAAGAAGAAGGGAAGTGGGGCGACTCGCCTTGTAGCGGCCAACGTCACGGACCACCGGGCAAGCCGGTGGCATGACAGCCCCACAGTATCCAATGGCAGTATCCCGACTACGATCGGCGAAGGAAAAAACGTGCCAAGACGCCGCGGCGTGGTGGCAGCGCGGCGAAGACATCATGTCGAAGCGATCGACCGCGCGGGAGTGCCGGTTCGCCGTACAGTGCTTTCGAAAGGCCGCCGCGGATGGGCACATCGAGGCAAAGTATTGCCTCGCGTGTTGCTACTCCGAGGGCCTCGGTGTGCGGAAGAGCCCCACGATGGAAGTACGGTGGCTTAAAAGGGCTGCCCAAGCGGGTCATGGATACGCGGCCCATAATCTTGGTTTCGCGTACATCGAAGGTCAAGGTATTCGTAAGGATCCCAAGAAGGCAATTCGTTGGTATCGAGTGGCCGCTCGAGCCGGCGTGGCGGAGGCACAATTCAATCTGGGCGCATGCTATGCGTGTGGGATCGGCGTCGGCCGGAACGCGCGGGTCGCCGCGAAATGGTACCGTACAGCCGCGGAGTTGGGCGACGTCGATGCGGAATTCAACATGGGATGCCTTTACCATGACGGTGGCGGCATGAAGAAGAACATGCACGAAGAATTGCGTTGGTATCGCCGTGCGGCGCGCCATGGCCATCCGCAAGCGCAATTCAACCTTGGTCTTCACTACGCGATGGGGTCAGGCGTCGCCCGCAATGTTCGCAGCGCGGTCATGTGGTATCGCAAGGCGGCAGATTTGGGCGACGCCTGGGCCCAGTGCAACCTTGGAGTCATGTATGAGGAAGGCAATGGTGTTCGAAAGGACATCAGGACCGCGCTCGCCTGGTACCGCAAGGCGGCGGCGCAAGGCGATGCGATCGCGGCTAATAACCTGGGAATATGTCATGAGTGTGGGACCGGTGTCGCCCGGAACGCGCGAGTTGCCGCGAAATGGTACCATCGCGCCGCGAAATCGGGGAACGTCCATGCGGAATACAACTTGGGGTGCCTTTACGATAACGGCGTCGAAATGAAGAAGAACGTGCGCGAAGCAGCGCGTTGGTATCGCCGCGCGGCGCGCCACGGCGATTCGGACGCGCAGTTCAACCTTGCCCTTTGCTACCACGACGGGTCGGGCGTCGCCCGCAATGCTCGCAGCGCGGTCATGTGGTATCGCAAGGCGGCAAGTTTGGGTCACGCTTGGGCCCAGTGCAACCTTGGAGTCATGTATGAGCATGGCGAAGGTGTTCGAAAGGACGTCAGGACCGCGCTCGCCTGGTACCGCAAGGCGGCGGCGCAGGGAGACTCGCTCGCCGCGCGGAATGTCGCGAGTATTGAATCAAAGGACGGCAAGCGTTGAGTCCATGGCACCTGCCCTCGCTGTTCTGCACATCTTTTGGCCGCTGGTGGCGAATTGGAAGTGTTCGGTGATTACGGTTTTCTTCGTACGAGGCCAGGGGCTTGCCCCCTGGAGTTTCACGTTGATCTCTAGCCTCCCAGCCGGCTGCACCGGCCAATGTCGGAAAGAAACATGTGGCCACTGGTGTCGAGGCCGTAGGGTGGGCACCGCCCACCATGATTCGATCTTGATACGATGCTGGTGGGCAGTGCCCACCCTACAAGACTTCACAGCCACGGGGACGCTGAGCGTCCGCAAAGGCGTACCCACGCAGAGCGTGGGAACGAGAGAATCTCATGCATAACTACGACAACCCTTTCTCCCTGAACCGCCGCGCCTTCCTCGGCCGTTACGCCGGCTGCTTGGGCATGCTGGCCCTGGCCGACCTGTTGGGCGATACAATCGCGGCCGGCGAACCACAGGCGGGCGCGCCGCGGCGCGTCGCCACGGCCAAGAGCGTGATTTGCTTGTTTCAACATGGCGGTCCGAGCCAGATGGACTTATTCGACGCCAAGCCGGAGTTGACCCGCCGGCACGGCGAACCCTACCCAGGCGAACTGGAAATCCACTTCGACAAACAGAAGGGAAACCTGCTGGCCTCGCCATTCAAGTTCGCGCCCCGCGGCCAGTCGGGGATCGAGCTGTCGGAAATTCTGCCGCACACCGCCGAGGTCGTCGACGACCTGACGCTGGTCCGTTCGATGACCACCGAGAGTGTCGATCACGAGGCGGCCTTGCGGCTGATCCACACCGGAAAACTTCAGGCCGGGCGACCGGCCTGGGGCTCGTGGGTCACCTACGCCTTGGGGTCCGAGAGCCGCGACCTCCCCAGCTACGTCGTGCTGGCCGACCCGGGCGGACTACCGGTGGACGGCGTGCGCAACTGGTCGAGCGGCTGGCTGCCGGCCGTTTATCAGGGCACGCCCTTCCGTTCGGGCGATTCGCCCGTCCTGAACCTCGTCTCTCCGCCAGGCGTGACCGCGGCCGCGCGCCGGGAGCAACTGCGATTTCTCGACGAGTTGAACCGGTCGCACCAGGCAAGGCACTCCGACAGCTCGGAACTGACCGCGCGGATCGCCAATTTCGAGACGGCGGCGCGCATGCAGACCGCCGTGCCGGGCGTGCTCGACTTCACGGGCGAGACCGACGCGACGCGAAAGCTCTATGGCCTCGACAACCCTGCCACGCATGAATATGGCGCGCGGTGCCTGTTGGCGCGGCGGCTGGTCGAGCGCGGCGTGCGCTTCGTGCAGGTGTTTCTTGGCGGACAGCCCTGGGACACGCACAGCAAGAACGCCGAGAGCCTCAAGGGGCTTTGCGCGCGGACCGATCAACCAAGCGCCGCGTTGGTGAAGGACCTCAAGCAGCGCGGCCTGTTGGAATCGACCGTCGTGCTCTGGACCGGCGAATTCGGCCGCTTGCCCGTCTCGCAGGGACCCGACGGCCGCGACCACAACCGCCACGCATTCTCGCTCTGGCTGGCCGGCGGCGGTTTCAAGGCCGGCTACTCTCACGGCCAAACCGACCCGTTCGGCTACGCCGCGGTCGAGCGCGTCGTCACGGTCCACGATCTGCATGCCACGCTGTTGGCCGCGTTGGGGCTCGATCATGCCCGGCTCACCTATCCGCACGAGGGCCGCAACGACAGCCTGACCGACGTCGAAGTCTCGCACGCGCGGGTGGCGACGGACCTTCTGGCGTAGAACGGAATTCATTCCGTTTGCGCCCCGAACTCGAGCCAAACGAAATGAATACCGTTCCACGGGCAAGTTCGCTCGATCGGGGGGGGGGGAACGGCACTCCACCACAGGCCCGGAGCCGTTATAATGAGGAGCGCGCCGTTTGCTCCTTGGAAGCGAGGGACCTCATGAGTGTTACGATTAACCTCCCAGCGGAATTGGAAAGGTCCGTTCGGCAGCACGCCGCGCGTACCGGGCAGGACGTGAGTGAGTTCGTTCTTCAGGCGGTCAAGGAGAAGGTCGCCAAGGCATGCAGCTTCGACGAGGTTTGCGCTCCTTTCGCCGAGGCGGTGGCGGCGAGCGGCGTTAGTGATCGGGAGTTCGATCATTTTTTCGAGCAGGTTCGTGACGAGGTTTGGCATGAGAAAGAGGGAAGCGGTGCATGAAACCTCGAGCGGTCTTTGGCTGCACGATGTTCTTGCAAGGGGACGCGCGCCCCGCTGGCCCTGCCCGGGCCTGTTTTCACATGGTCGCGCGGTGCGTGCTGCGCGGGGCACCCCGTTGGCAGCCGCCGCCGTGCTGCTCGCCCTCGGCGGGTCGTTGGCCGCGGCGCGGTTCGACGACGAAAAGACGGCGGCGGAGCCGCCCGCCCATGAAGCGGCGGTCCCAGAAAACGACTCGCCCACGAAGGGTCCGGCGGAAACGGACGATGCGGACCTCGCGCGCCGGTCGCGAGCATGGTACATTCTCGGCCAGAGCGACGCCGACTCGCTATGGTTCGGCCTGGCGCCGCGGCTGGGCAAGGCGATCGTACCGTCACGCCGATCGGGCCCGGCGTGGCAGGGCGTCGAAGGCGGCGGCAGCGTCGAGCTCGATATTGATTTTCAAGGCGAGGTGGATGGTGAGATCTTCGTCGGCTTTTTCGCCGATCCTCGCTGGTGGTTCGCCGATCCGGCGCAGGTCCGCCGGTTTCCCAAGGCGGGCCGTTACACAGTGGACCGATTGCCGCCGGGCAAGTTTCATGTGGCGGCCATGAAGGGCGACCCAATCCACCCCAAGGCGTTGGGCGTGCATCGCTCGTGGCCCGAGCCGATCGAGATCCGCGCCAACCAGTCGACGCGGGTCGAGTTGCGCGTTTCCGAGAAATTCCGCTTCTCATCGCGCCAAACGAGCGCGCCAGAGAAGCTTGATCCAACACGGTTGATCACAGTCCGCACCTTCGACGCGGAGGGGAACGTTTTGCCGTTCTCCAGCGTGACACTGGCCTCATTTCGCCGCGACGCCCCCGCGAAGATCGACCGCTTTTTCGAACTGACCAGCGACGACAAGGGGTACGCCTACTGCGACCAGATCGATGGCAGGTTCAAGCTGATGACCAGTCGTTTCGACACGGTGCCGGAGCAGTTCGCCAACCTGGGCGAATTCAAAGAGCTCGCGGGAGTGTTCGATGCCCAGGATCGGCCCGTCGTCACCGTCACCTGGGAGCCGTACCCGACCGGCAGGGGCGAGATTTCGGGCCGCGTCCACGACCAGAACGGCCGCCCGCTGACGGAGTATTTCCTCACGCTCACGTACCAGGAGGGCGACCCGCGTCGTGCGGGCCATACCTATTCGCACTGGTTGCACCTTCCGGTGACCGACGCCGAGGGCCGTTTCCAGGTCAACGGGCTCGCGCCCGGCGTCTACAAGGTCAGGGTCCGGCACTTCGATTATCCGACGCACGCTTGGTCGTTCGACGGGCCGGAAGTGACTGTGCCCGAGCAGCCCGACGCGACGGCCGAGATTGACGTGGAGGTCGAGGCCAAGGAGCTGCGCTACGGCCGCGCGGTGTTCAACGACGGCACGCCGGTCGCTCATGGCGGTTATATCGCCTGGTTCAAGCGGCACGATGCGGACCGTCGCGGCACAGGTTTTTCGCTGGGCACCGCGCGCGACGGCTCGTTCCGCGTGGCCCTATCGCGCGCAGAGCGGGAACAGCTTGCCGCGAATTCGAAGGGGTCGATCGAGGTTTATGACTACGGAAAGCAGGGCGACCGGCTGAAGGTCGAGATCCCGTTCGACGACTTATCGGCCGATCGCGAGCGCCCGATGAAAGTCGTCCTGCCCGGCACGGACGACGCGGCGGATGAAATACCGATGGGCGGGGACAACGAAAAGGACGGTGCGGCCCCGCGGGGCGATTCCGATCAAGTATCCGACTCGCCACGCCCTCGGGCACGCGACTTTGAGTTGGTCGACGTGACGGGGCGGACCCACAAGCTGTCGGACTATCGCGGCCGGGTCGTGTGGATGAATTTCTTCGGCACGTCGCGCGAACCGTGCGCCGCGGAATGGCCAAAGCTCGTTGAACTGCACAAGCGGCATGCCGAGGCCGGGCTTGTGGTACTGGCCGTCTCCGAAGGGGAACAGGCCGAAACGGTCGAAGCCTTCGCGAGCCGCCGCGAAGCGCCCTTCAGCGTGCTCGTCGACGCCGACCGGCAGGCCGCCCGACAGTTTTCCGACGATATAAGAGATCTGCCGCTGCCCACGAACGTGCTCGTCGACCGCAACGGCCGCGTTGCCATGACCAGTATGGGCTTCACCGAAGCGGAGTTCGCCAGGCTGACCGCGACGCTCGATGAGTTGCTTTCAGAGAAAAGAACTGCCCCCGCCGACGCGGCTGTGGACGGCAAACCGCCTGTGGAGGACCGTGCGCCCCGAGACGGCGCCATAAAGGTTCATCCACGATTCGTTCAAACCAACCACATGCTGTGCTTGGCGGTGTCGGACGACGGCGCGCTCTTGGCGGGGGGCGGCTTCGACTCGGCGGTTCGAATTTGGAACCTGCCCGGCGGCGAGCTCCGTCGCCGCCTGGCCATTGGCGGCACGGTCCGTTCGCTCGCCTTTGCCCCGCGAAGCACGCTTGTCGCCGCGGTTGAGGACCACGGCAAGATACGAATCTGGGACGCGGCGACGGGCGAGCTGAAACGGACGATTCAGGGACTCCAACCCACCCTCGACTCGGTCACCTTTTCACCAAATGGCCGACGCGTGGCTACTTGCAGTAATTCGATGCCGGCAAAGGGACAATGGACGGGCGAGGTGCTTGTCTTTGACGTGGCGTCGGGCGAGCTGATTCGAACGGTCGAAACGCCGGCCAACGGCTATTATCGCGGAGTGGCCTTTTCGCCCGACGGCACGCTGTTGGCGGCGGCTTTTGACTCCATCGAAGGCGACGTATCCACCACCGGAGTAAAACTCTGGGACACCACGTCATGGGAATTACGGCGGACGCTGCTGCGCCGGCGCGGCGGATCGACGTCGGTCGCCTTCTCGCCCGATGGGCGGCTCGTCGCCAACGGCGGCGGTTACGTCATTAAGAAAGATGGTCGGCCGGCGTTCGGCGAGGCGATGGTTTGGAACGTCGAGACCGGCGTCGTCGAACACACGCTACGGGTCCCCCTTCGGGACGCGGCACAAGCCGGCGCGCAGGACCGGGGCAGCGGTTATGTATGGGTTGTCTTCGCGGCCGACGGCAAGGCCCTGTTCGGAACTTGCTTTGTGGGACGCTCCCTTGGCTGGGACTTGCGCAGCGGGCTGCCGTTGTGGAGTGACGATGGCGCGCCTTTTTGCGAAGCCGCGCCCGCCGTCACGCCCAACGGCCACTTCGTAGCCATCAGCGACAGGGAAACCGTCCGGCTGCTGGATGCCACGAACGGCGAGACCGTGCGTGTTCTCATGCGCAAGGGCGCGCGGTAGGGTGGTGTTGGGTGCGCAGAATCGGGAGTCGGAAGACGTCGGACGTTATCCTGTTCTCGCTCCGCCACGACGGAGCTTGCCTACAGT
>Ga0307374_10015750_pt1 | contig 10131 bp, 8 predicted proteins | sample OX3MG_FD_202532 | JGI IMG/M metagenome (GOLD analysis project Ga0307374, IMG submission 202532) | Soil microbial communities from Risofladan, Vaasa, Finland - OX-3 | ecosystem: Environmental > Terrestrial > Soil > Coastal area > Acid sulfate soil | place: Finland: Risofladan, Vaasa | collected...
GCCAATGCCAGAAACTAATGGCTACCCTTAGATCGAAAAAGAAAACGAGTAGTAAAACTTAAAAAGGTGATTTTTGTTTTCGGGGGGTACTGAGTAGTTACAAATAAGTTGGAAATTCCGGGGGCAATTATTCTTATCTTAAACTTTCTTCTCTTAGCATTGAGGTTAGCCAAACATACGGGGGATTTTACAGGTTCTTATTCCTTCCATATTTTTCCCGATATGCGTGAGGCGTCATGGCTACATAGCGCTTGAAGATCTTACCGAAATAATCGACGTCTTCGTATCCGCAGCTTGAGGCGATCTGCGCTATCCCATCGTTTTTTCTTTCCAGCATTTTCTTGGCCCCCTCAATACGGACACGCTGAAGATATTCAAGCGGCGTATTTGTCGAAGCTCGCTCGAACCGCCTGATAAAATTGCGCACGCTCATATTGCACTGCGTTGCCAGCCCTTCAATGGTCAGCGATTGTTTATAATTATTTTCAATGTACAGCTGAACATTCGCAATGGTCTCATCGGCGTGATCGTGCTGAAATCGAAAAATAGAAAATGTGTTTTGAGGCAGATCGTGCACGTTGATCATTAAAACTTTGGAAGCAATAATGGACTCTTCGTGCCCGCAGAATTTCTCAATCAGGTATATCATAAAGCTAGTAAAGCTAAAGGCGCCTCCGCAGGAATACAATCTACCCTGGTCAACGATCACTTTATCATCCTCAAGGTCCACGTATGGGAAATGTATACGGAATTGATCGGCAAACAGCCAGTTTGTGGTTGCCTTTTTCCCCGTCAGCAATCCGGTAGCAGCCAGAATGAATGCACCCACGCAAATACTGGCCAATTCAGCGCCTTGCGCGTATTGGTGTTGTAACCATTTTATAAGTATCTGTTCGCGTTTAAGCACCAGTTGTATCCTTTCATACCGCATGGCCGGAATAATGACCAGGTCATACACATCTATGGAGGCTAATTTGTTTTTCTTTTGCGTGCCGAAGGGTGTCGCGCAGAATTCCTTACCGGAAGAGGAAACAAAATCGATCTGGATAAGCTTCTTCATAGGGCTTCCGGTAAGCACCGGATACATGCGGCTCATTCCGCTCCAGATATCCGCCGGCCCAGTTACGCAGGTTGGTACCGCATACGCATAATTTAAAATAGCTATACGCATTGAAAAGCGATGAATATGTTACAATATACTCTCAAAAATTAGAAGATGGCAAGATCATCCTGCTTTATTGTCATTTTTGCCATGAAGAGCCAACGGGTATCCTGTTTACTTTTGGTGTAGACAAACACAAAAAAATAAACCCATGAAAAGGCAAGATTTTACCACTACCATATTGGTAGATCAGACCCCGAAGCAAGCCTTCGATGCCATCAACAATGTCCGTGGATGGTGGTCGGGAGAAATTGAAGGACCTACGGACAAACTGGGGGAGGAGTTCACCTATCGCTATAAAGAATTTCACAACAGTAAACAGAAATTAACAGAGCTCATTCCGAACAAAAAAATCGTCTGGCTCGTGACGGAAAGTTCTATCAATTTCGTGAAGGACAAAAACGAATGGACGAACACAAAGATCATTTTTGACATTTCTAAAAAGGAGGACAAAACTCAGATCCGATTCACACATGAGGGCTTGATTCCTCCATGTGAATGTTTCGATGCCTGCTCCAATGCATGGACCGGACTTATAACCGATAATTTACGGAGGCTCATTTCTTCGATCCGTTCCGGAAATCAGGATTTCAAAACCGTTATTCTAGTAGACCAAACGCCACAAGAAGCATTTGATGCCATCAATAATGTCCGCGGATGGTGGTCCGAAAATATAGTTGGGAGTACGGACAAGCTGGAGAGCGAATTCGACTACCACTATAAAGACGCCCATCGCTGCAAGATCAAGATCATTGAGCTTATCCCTGAACAAAAAGTGGTCTGGCTCGTGATGGACAATTATTTCAATTTCATCAAAGATAAAAACGAATGGAAAGACACAAGAATAATATTCGAGATCGATAAAAAAGATGCGCAAACTGAAGTCCGCTTTACTCATAAAGGGTTGGTGCCCGATTACGAATGCTTTGACGTATGCAATGAGGCTTGGAGCAATTATATAAACAATAGTTTACGAAGTCTGATCGCTACGGGCAAAGGAAGTCCCACCCTCATGGACGGCGGCGAATTTGACACGAAGTGGGTAGAAAAACGGGGTTTTCAATAATAACAAGTTCACACATTATTAATTAAATATATGAAAATGGAAAACAAAAATATCCTATTGACCGGTTCCATCCGCGGAATTGGGCGCGCCCGGACAATAAAGCAATGAAGTTAGGAGTTAAGTGGGTATATACCGGAACTTGCACCCCCTTGACGCATCCTGATCCAAGTGTAACGCCGCTGATGCTGGATCTGACGAACGTGGAACAGATCCAAAAAACTGCCGCGAAAGTGGGGTCATTGGATATCCTGATCAACAACGCCGGTGTAGCGTATTATGGCGATTTGAGCTATCGTACTATGCTCGATCGACATCTCCCCGTCAAACTCTTTGGTACCTACGGACTGACAGAGGCTTTCCTGCCATCGTTGATGCGTTCACTTGGAGTGATTGTCAACTTGCTATCGGGATTTGTAGTATTATATACTCATTGTCATCCCAAGCAGCGAAGAATTTCCAGGAATATCTATTTTTTTAGTCTGAAATGGGGCGGAAATATACTTAATCACAATGCATGGGTTTTAAGGGGAAAATAGGAAAATCCATCCACTCTACATGACAAAAACCAGACTTAAAATATTAACTATATGTATGTTATAAGTTACACAGAAACCCCAATTGCAGCAGTGATGCTTGGGTTTCTGGATTCCCCCTAAACTCTTTAGCCTAGTCCAATTATTCTAATCTCATTAACCTATCAAAAAACGTAGGACTAAAGAGTGAGATCGGAATTCTTGAATATGCAGAATGCGGAAGTCAGGAAAAGAGATATCATTAGTTCGATGTTTCCTGAAAAATTGTATAATGAAAAAAGTTTATTTCGAACTGGCAGGATCAATAAAGCAATCAAATATATTGGAATGATGAACTGTAATTTAGCTGAAAATAAGAGAGGACAAAACAGATTTGACTCCGTTTTGTCCTCTCAAGTCGGGATGACTGGATTCGAACCAGCGGCCTCTTCGTCCCGAACGAAGCGCGCTACCGGGCTGCGCTACATCCCGAAATGGGAAGCAAAGTTAATCCTTAGAAATGGATATTAAAATTTATAGTTTTAAGTTTGAACAAGGCACAATGATAAATCAAGGAACAGTGTACCGGTAAATCAGTTCATTGGGTATCTCCAGGATTTTTTGCATTATTTACCGGATGCTCTTCCGCATCTGGTTTCTGAATTGGTTGAATAAAGCGGAGATTTCTTTTCATCCCCTTAAATCCCGTCCTTTTGATCGGCGACTTCCCGAAAATCATTCGGAATGCTTCCCCGGAAAGTTCTTCCCAATCTGCAGTGGTAAAATTTAGGATTTCAGGAATGGGCGAAAAAGCTGGTTCATGATGAACTTTTGAAAACCTGTTCCATGGACATACATCCTGACAAATATCACATCCGAATACCCAGTTTTCCATATGATCCCTGAACTCCTCAGGTATCATTGCGTCCTTCAGTTCAATGGTAAAATACGATATACACCGGGATCCATCAATTTCCCGGGGAGAAAGAATGGCACCAGTCGGACAGGCATCCAGACAACGGGTACAATTGCCACAATAGTCTCCGGCGAATGGATCGTCATAACCTAAAGGAAGATCAACGATCAGGGTGGCGATAAAAAGGAATGAACCTGTTTGCCGGTTAATCAGATTTCCGTTCTTCCCCACCCATCCCAAGCCGCTCTTATTTGCCCAGGTTCTTTCCAAAACAGGGGCCGAATCGACAAAGCCCCTCCCATGAACCTCACCAATCTCCTGCTGAATAAAAAAAAGCAATTCCTTAAGTCGGGCTTTAATCACCTCATGATAATCTTCCCCAAAGGCATATTTGGAAACCTTGGGTGCCTCATTAACCTGACGGTCTGCCGGAAAATAATTGAACAGCAGGGTGATTACTGAACGGGCATCCTCTACTAACTTTCTGGGATCTATACGGAGATCAAAATAATGCTCCATGTACTGCATTTTACCCTGTCTGCCATTTTTTAACCAGGTGTCCAACCTGACTGCATCAGCTTCCAGTTTTTCCGCTCTGGCAATCCCACATAAGTCAAACCCCAGCCTCCGGGCTTCAGTCTTGATCAACCTGCTATATATAAATGGATCCCCCATACCTGGGTAATTTACTCCATAAAATGCGTAATCCCTGATAATCCCCTTAAAAGTCAGGGGCATTTTCTCCCAATAAAATCGGGCTCAATCTCCTTTCACTTGTTTAAAATTGCTTTCCCCCGGAAATGATGAATTAAGTTCATCTTTTTAATAACTCTTTGTCTCAGGGTAATTTTATCTAATAATTCTGTAATTTGCAGGCTGCTCAAAGACTAAAGACTTCAAAGAATCGGCTGAAATGAATTTAAAGAATTCCGTTTTCCTGATTACCGGAATAATAGTCGTTCTATTTTGTCTGAAGTCAGATGCCCGTTCCTCCTTCCCAGGGCAACGGATACCCCCGCAGACCCATTCCATCATACCCGTTCATCCTAATGGATTAACAGCCACCCATAAAATCGGCCTTCCCGGATATTACACTGCCCATGACTATCCCATTCTTGGTTTCATCCCTATAAAAAGAATAACTAATTCCAGGTTCCCGGCACGGACCATCCTGCTTACCCTGTTAATCGGAGCAATAGTCGGATTTCTTTCCGGAATGCTGGGGAAGGGGGGAAGCGCCATCACCACTCCGGCCTTACAGATCTTCGTAGGCATTACCCCGCTTTCTGCCCTGGCTTCTCCGCTACCTGCCACCCTGCCAACGACCATTTCAGCTTCAATGGCTTATAAAAGCAAAAAACTGATTAACCGATATGTAATCCGCACCTCTGTCCTGCTGGGTATTCCAGCGACCATAATCGGTTCCTTTTTCAGTGATTGGGTAGGAGGTAAGATGCTAATGGTACTGACTGCATTATTTGTATTGATCCTCGGGATATCCTTTTTCATCCCCCGCAAACCACTGATTCAAGACCGGCCCATCGAAAGGCCTCCATTCTGGAAAATTTCAGTGGTAGCGTTACTCGTGGGAACTTTATCAGGACTACTGGCTAACAGTGGAGGCATTTTGTTTGGGCCCTTGTTTATCCGGTTCCTGAAATTACCGACAAAGCAAGCATTCGCCTGCAGCCTGATCGTTTCAGCTTGTTTGGCCATACCAGGCACACTAGCCCATTGGTACCTGGGACATATTGACTGGTACCTTGTCCTGTATCTGTCCATTGGTTCTATTCCTTTTTCTTATCTGGGGGCCCGGTTTGCCCTGACCCTGACCAATGATTTGCTGGAAAGAATATTCGGGATCATGCTGGTCCTCTTCGGGTCTTATGACCTGTATTTTTCCCTGATACACTGATTGCGAAGATTGGAACCAATAAATTAAAACAGAAAATCTCGCTCTTTTCCTTCAAAATTCCCGGTTCAAAAATAATACCAGCAGAGAAGTCAGGATTGCTATGGCAAAACTGAATGAAGTCCCAATCAGTATATATTCCGTTATGGTAAGTTCAGTCCAGCTTTTCAGGTCTCCGAAACGAAAAATGGATTTCGCAGTCAGGATAAAACCCACGGCTTCTCAATGATTGGTCAGGATAAAAACAAAAATCAATGTTCTCTCCAGGTACCCGATATAGGTTCCGGCATGGTCCCTGGAAGTACTCAGTCCAATATTTTCTTGCGGAGTCCATTGGAGATCATATGCTTAATAACCAGGGAGTATGGCTTCATCTGAAATATCCAGCCGTTGCATAAAGGATATTGCTCAGGTTTAGGCAGCGGACCTGTTTCGAAACCAGGCACCCGGTTGGCTGGCCCGTTTGCAGGCCAATATCCTGATGGGAGTTCCGGGGAAACCAGTTCGACCCTGGAAAACCTGAGGGGAAAGCATCCCAATTTATCAGGTTATCGGCTATGAAGGGCTCCGGGAGCATCTCGCCCTTTTCCTGGAAGCTGTGGTCCATGTTTGTGAGGAATTGGGGATCCAAATGGTCATTCATCTGGATGACTCCCCATTTGATATCCTCGGTCTCCACAGGATTGCGAGCAATCTGGAGGACCTGCGTAAAAAAGGGGCAGACCAAAGTCCACCCCTTAAAATTACTGGAAATGATTATTTCGGATTATAATCATCCGTTTTTATTGCTTGACAACTTTCCAACTTTGCCGGACCGAGCCATTGGACCAGACCATCAAATATATGCCAGAAGCCAAATGGCTTATATCTATTTGCTGGTTGGTCTTGTTATTGCTGAGCTGCTTGGCAAGCACCGATTTGCCCTGGCAATCAAAGATCTCCAGGTAGGAGACTCCTTTAAACTCGGGCAGCACCAGGTGAATATTGTCGGTAGCCGGATTCGGATATAGCTGGAAGAGGGATTCGCTACCAGAATAATTCACAGCAATGACTTTGGAGAAATCAGATTTGCCGTCGAAATCCACCTGTCTCAACCGGTAGTAATTGGTGCCAAAGGCAGGATTCAGGTCATTGAAATCATACTGGTGTGGCAGGGAGGTTGTCCCATTACCCGCTACTTTGCCAATCGGCAGGAATGAAAGCCCGTCGGCGGAGTGTTGCACCTCGAAAAATCTATTGTTTTGCTCAGAAACAGTGGTCCAGTTCAGCGTAACCACATCTTTGACTAAGCGACCGCTAAATGAGGTTAAGTTTACCGGAAGATCTGTGAAAGTGGATGAAATAATGGAATAGGCGGCGAATTGGCCATAAAAATGGGCGGTTAAAGCCATATAATAATGTCCCTGAGGGATGCCACTAAAGGCAACTTGATTGGTCGCCGCACTGTAATAATTGGAAAACACAGGACTGCCGCTGGTATCGCTATACAAATTGACTTGCACGGGGATATTAGTGCCTGTTGAAATATCGGGCTCTATATTTAGCGTGATGGTTGAATCTCCTCCCCCAAAATTGTATTCATACCAGTCTACGCTGTCCCTGACACCCATATCGTTTAGGAAGCCAAGATGACCTGTGACAGTAGTATCCGGCCGGAGATCCGGAGCCTGGTATGGATGGTCATTGGGGATCGTATCATCAGCATATCCATAGGTTCGGAGACTGTCATATAAAATATAGGGAATCCCTCCCCCGAAATTGGAATACAGCTTGACATAGAACGTTCCTGTAGCCAAACCATCATAACTGATGATGTTTTTTGAAGTTGACCCACCCTGGGTAAGCAGATTTCCTGTGCTGTCATATAAAACCGTTTCCAGGTCACTTCCCGACTCACTGGTATCGGTAAGTACCAGTTCCCCATCGGTGATATGAATTTTAAACCAGTCCGAAGAATCTATTATCCCGCTATACACATAACCGACATTGCCGGCAACCGAGCTATCCACCAACAGCGTGTCTGCTTCAGCAGCATTATTATTGGGTTCATGATCATTTCCCCCAATTGAAACAAGGCTGTCATAAAGGGAATACGGTATGGCTCCATTGTAATAGGACGTTATCTTGACATAATAGGTCCCCGCACCAAGGCTTCCTACGCTAAAGCTGTCTGTCGAATAGGAATATTGCGTCCCAAGTTGATTCGTGCCCGTATTATCATACAGGGTGGCGATCAGTGCACTTCCATTCCAGCTGGTATACCTGATCTTGATGGTCCCATTGCCATTGGTAACCAATTTATACCAGTCGGATGTATCGATCATATTATTATAATAATAAGCTACATGACCCTGTACCGAGTCATCCTGAAGAAGGACATCGGCTTCAGAAGGATTGTTATTCGGTTCAAGATCGTTACTCTGAGCCGGGGGCCGCACTTCGTTCCCTATTGTATAGGGAAGGGAGGAAGAGCCGTAATAGGAATATACTTCAACATAATAGGTACCGGCAGCAAGGCCACCCACACTAAAACTGTCTGTGGAATAGGTATACTTCGATCCCAGGACGGTCGTGCCATTATGATCATACAAGTACGCCCACATGGCCTGGCCGTTGGTAGAGGTAAAATAAATGGTGAGGTTATTGGCATCGGTCGTGGTGGTCAGGGCATAATATACGGAGTCACTATTGATTATTGACCCCGAAGTATCATGATTCTCAGCCATCGAATAGGCTGTAGCCGGGGAATTCTGGGCGTAACCAGCAGCCCAAAACAGCAAGCAACTCAGGACAGAAAGTAAAATTTTCTTCATAAAATGTGATTTTCGAATAAAAAAATGTTGGGTTTGGAATTAATTCTGCACATTGCATTTAAAGGACGAATTCATAAGGTGCTGAACTTTAACCGGATAAATACCTTTGGCTGTTTTAAAAAAAGATGGTATCCCAATATATTTATGCGGATTTGCTTTGAAATCGTGATTTTTTTCCAATGGATGACCATACTTCCCAGATTAAAGGCTGCGTGAAATTCGTTTTTATGATCCTTTTTTTATATACTACATATGTATGATTTTGAAATTTCATTATGTTATAAACGATTATTAAACTGGTCAAGGGCCCTCCCCTGGGTTGATTCCCACCTTAATCAGCAGGTTTTTATGACATCGCGTTCTATCAAAAATGACTTTAGTGCCCTTCGGTCCACTGACATGGGATTCCTCGGAATTTCAATTAATGATTTTTTTTATCAATAGGATGGAACGATATCCGGGCCTAACCACCTTGCTCAGGCAATTCCTGCATCACTTTTCTGTATATAGCTTACTTATTTTATTTTTTTTTATCCAGCTACAAGTATGTGGGTGCGCCCAACCCTTAAGTAAATTCAGCGGACAGAATTACAATGTTAATGAGGGTTTGCTGGAAAGCCATGTACTGGACATGGTGGAAGACGATCAGGGATTTTTATGGATAAGTACCGCGGCAGGCTTGCAACGCTTTGATGGAGTGGATTTTAAATTGATTCCGGAACAAAAGGGAACTTCCGGTAAAGGATTACCTGAGACCGGTTACATTCATTTTTTGAAATTGAGGGATGGAACAATATGGATGAGCTATAGCAATGGAATCAGCTGCTATAGCAGTAAGACGGATAAATTTCAAACCGTTTTTCAATATTATATACCTCTATCAAAACAACTGCAGGATCAAAATAGCAGCTTTTGGAATAACCCCGTCATTCCTGTGGCAGAATGGCAGGGAATTGTATGGTGCTGGTGGTTTGAAAAAAGAAGCTTAATTGGTATAAGCGAGGTTACCCATAAAGTGGTTGATTCCATTCCCATACCGCCAATAATATTGGCGAAGGGGAATGGAATCGATATCAATAATACACAACAGTATGGAACAAAAATATTATTAAATTTTTCTACGCGTCGAATATGTGAAGTCGGCATTACCAACGAGCATAAGATCAGGATTATAAATTTTCCATCCAACTATGGTGATTTTCATTCCTATAGCCCATTGGATAGCAATCATTTGCTAATAGCTTCCTCAAATGGCTTATATAAGGGAGATTTTAGAGACGGGACGGTTCGTTTCCTTAGCCATTACCCTGGACAAATCCGTGCAGATCAGATCAATTACCAGACACTCTGTAATTTTCACGATAGTGAATTCTTCACATCAGTCAATAATGAAATTTATTTGGTCAATGGTGAAAATGGGCATTTTCTGCAGCATGTGGTCAATCTTCAAAATGAATCCTTCGGTCAGACCGGGTACATTAACAGGCTCATGCTGGACCATTTCCATCATTTATGGGCCCTTTCGCTAACGGAGGGAATCACAAAGATAAATTTAAATGACCTCGGAATTAAATATTATGGAACGCAGGATAACAAGAATAATTTCATTCGAAGTATTTATGTGGATAAAAAGGCAGATCTTATCATTGCCGGAACCCTTTATGGGGGTGTGATGCTTTATGATACGTTGCAACGACTTATCAAACAAATCAACTTCCCCTCCGGAATGGGTCAGGTTCTGGTCAGCAGC
>Ga0307374_10015753_pt1 | contig 10127 bp, 4 predicted proteins | sample OX3MG_FD_202532 | JGI IMG/M metagenome (GOLD analysis project Ga0307374, IMG submission 202532) | Soil microbial communities from Risofladan, Vaasa, Finland - OX-3 | ecosystem: Environmental > Terrestrial > Soil > Coastal area > Acid sulfate soil | place: Finland: Risofladan, Vaasa | collected...
GCTGCGTGCGCGGTTTCACTCTCGCGCTCGTTGAGCTCAATCCACTCGTCGATCTCGGTCGGGTAGGCGCCGTAATAGGCGACGGCCGCCTGGACGAGGCCGAGCGGGATCTCGAGGTAGTCAGCCGCGGCGCGCTCGTCCCCTTCGTTGTCGCGTATGACCGCGATTGCCTCCCACACGTCGAGGCCCGTTCCCTGGAGACGGGCTCGGCGGCCGGCCGGTCCATCGGCGAATCTGATCAGCGGATGCTCGTCAGTCCGGAGCCCTTCCTCAACGTAGCGCTGCGCGAGCGTCCGCGGCGCGAGGCTCCGGCCGCGAGCGCGGGCGCCAAGCCGCTCGAGTGTCGCGCCGGGCAGGCGAAGGCTCAGAGGCTGTGCCATGTAGCGCATGGTAGCACATCGCGCTACTTCTCCATAGCTCGGCGGAGATTCACCACCTCCGAGTTCTCTGAGACTTCCTCACTGTCATCGTCGTCTAGGTCTGGGCGGTGACGTCCGACCCGTCCGGTTGGTTCTCGGGCTGGCGGCGGGCTGACTCTGAGACTTCCCGTCGGCCGATTGGGCTGACCAGCAAGCGTTGTGTCGCTCGTCGCCGCCCGAGGACCTCCGGCGTGACTTGATAGGACCTCCGGCGTGACTTGATAGATGGCATGTGCAGGCGGGCCGTCCGGGTCCGCGTGTAGGGACCGCCTCAGCTCAGGCGCGGCGCTGGCCGCGCAGGCTCGTAAACCGTGGAGCTTGAGGAGGCCCCGTATGGCGATCGTAATGGGACTTGATCAGCATCGAGCGCAGATCACTGCGGATTGGTTGGACACCGAGACGGGCGAGGTATTGCGTCGGCGGATCTCACCGGCGCACCGCGCCGGTGTGCGTCGGTTCTGCGAGCAGTTCCGCGGTCAGGAGCTCGAGGTCGCGTTGGAGGCGACGACCGGGTGGCGGTTCGTGGCCGAGGAGTTTCGGCGGGTCGGGGCGGGGGTGCATCTCGCGGAGCCGGCGGAGACGGCGGCCAGGCGCGGGAACAAGAAGCGCGCCAAGAGCGATCGCGCGGACGCCCGGCATGTGCGGGAGTTGCTGATGATCGGTCGGTTGCCGGAGTCGTGGATCGCCTCTGATCACATCCTGGATCTCCGCGCGCGTGTCCGGCTGCGGCACACGCTCTCGCACCAGCGCGGCGAATGGCAGCAGCGGATCCAGGCCGTGCTCTATCACCACGGCTGCCCGCAACGGAGCAACCTGATGACCAGCGAGGGCAGGAGCTGGCTGGCGGCGCAGCCGCTCCCGGCCGCGGCGCGCGAGCAGATCAGCGTCGAGCTGAGCATGATCGACGCGCTCGAGAGACAGCTGGCACCGCTGGATAAGGAGCTTCGCGCCTATGCGCGTCGCCAAGCCGGCTGCAAGGCGTTGATGGGCCAGTTCGGGGTCGGTGAGTTGACCGCGGTGACGATCCTGGCCGAGCTCGGCGACGTTCGACGTTTCTCCTCTTCCCGGAACGCTGTCCGGTACGCCGGTCTGGACATCACCGTTCACCAGTCCGACCAGCGACGAGCGGCCGGGCATCTCAGCCGCCGGGGCCCGCCGGCGTTGCGGTGGGCGCTGTTCGAAGCCACGCTCTGCGCGTCCCGGGCCGGCAGCCCGGACCACGAGTACTACGCGCAGGCGGCTGAGCGGCTCGGGTCCAACCGGGCGCGGCTGTCGGTCGCGCGCAAGCTGCTCAAGCGCAGCTATCACCTGCTGCGCGAGCTCGGCGAGGAGGCGCTCCAGCCAGCATGACCTCGTCGGTGCGCGCCAGGCTCTTCGTCACCCAGATGCACCGCGGCCGGCTCCACGACCGCTCCTGCCGCCACGTCCGCGTGGACGGCCCTTATAGACCGAGCGGCCGCAACGCTTCCCCCAGCGGGATCACCCCACCACCCATCATGTCGCCGACCCGATGCCGTTTCGGGTCGAGGACCGAGATAAGGCTGAGCGCCCGCGCGCACAAGAGAAGCACCACCGACCAAGCCAACGCACCCCCGCCGGCCCCGGTCGACTTCCAACAACGTCCAGGCCGCGACGGTTGCGGCGGTATCTCTACACAGATAAGGAGCGTGGCATCGCCCCAACTGAGGTGTGTCCGCCGGAGATCCGCCTGATCGGCGTTCAACCAAACGACACTGCTGCTTCGGCTGGCCGGCGCAACTTTCGCTGGCAGTAGCTTCGCGATCCCTGGTTTTGCTCAGCGGCGAGACTCAGCACCCGCACTGTTGCATCCTCGGGCGGAGGGAGGCGTCCGCCGTTCGCCGTTCCGTACACGTGCAGTTCGTCCGCTCCAGCGGTTTCGATCGCGCTGATGGAGTCACCCGCAACTGCGAGGAGGCGTAAGCTCGCGGGTGCGGCCGTTTCAGCGCGTCGTGCACGGGCAATGCTTTGGTAGGGAGTGATTGTTGGTGGCCTCGATCAGACCGGGCTCCGTGCCTCGTCAGACCGGGGTCCTGCGCCTGTCTTCGGTGCTCGTCTCAGCGGGCTCGCTGCGGGTGAGCGCGGCGGCGAGTCCGGTGCGGGAGCGCACGCCGAGCTTGCGGTAGGCGTTGCTGAGGTGGTACTCGACTGATTTGATGGTGACGAATAGTTGTTGTGCGATCTCGCGGTTTGAGAGGTCGCCGGCGGCGAGGTCGACGACGCGCCGCTCGGTTGGCGTGAGCGCCTCGATCCCGCTGAGGGTGTGTCTGCGGGTGCGTGCGCCGGCGGCTGCGAGCTCGGCGACTGCTTGTGCGGCGAGTGCTTTGAGCCCGCCCCGCTCGGCCAGGCCGAGGCCTTGCCGGAGCAGGTCGCCGGCGGCGGCGCGGCGGCCGGCGCGGCGCAGGGCGGCGCCGTACTCGATCAGCGCGTAGGCGTGCTGGAGGCGCTCCGGGCGCCGCTCAAACAGGCTGACCGCCTCCTCGAGCAGCTCGAGCGCGCGCTGGCCACGCTCGGTCTGGGCGAGCGTCCGCAGCGCCAGCGCGAGATGGCTTGGCGCTCCGAGGCGGCGGGTGAGCTCGACCAGCTCTGAGGCGAGCTCGTGTGCCCGCTGGCGACGGTCGAGCGCGAGCAGCGCCCGCACCGCGCCGGATCGCCACGGCGCCCACGCGACGTAGTCGAACGCTTGGGTCAGGATCCGCCCCGCGGTCTCCAGCTGCTCGAGCGCCTCCCCGGGGCGAGCTTCTGCCAGCAAAAGCTCGCCGCGCCTGACAAGCACGACGGGCCACTCGATCGAGTCGGCCAGACCGGGGTCCTCCTCGGCGATCTGGAGCACCCGGCGTGCGCCGGCCAGGTCCCCGCGCTCCATCTGCGCCGCGGCAAGCCCGCCCACCGCTGTGCCAAGGTATTGCGACCAGCCGTCCTGGCGCGCGGCGAGCGCGGCCTCGTGCTCGGCGATCGCCTCGTCGTTTCGCCCCATCTGCGCCAGCGCCCCGCCGCGGATAAACGAGGCGGTCGCGAACGCCAGGCGCGAGCCGCGCCGGCGGGCGTCCGCCAGCGCCTGCTCGCAGATCTCGAGCTCGAGCTCGAGCTCATCGGCGAACATCAGCGCACCGGTGACCAGCGTCCAGTGGAGCCCGTCGCTGGTCTCGGCGGTGAGCAGCGCGCCGTGTCCCCAAGCCCGGTGCGCCAGCGCTGTCACCTGCTCACATGGATGGCAGCCAAACCCCGCGCCCATCGCCACTGTGGCCAGCAGCGCCCGCTCGCCCGGGGTGGGGTCCTGCAGCTCGTCGGCGACGAGCTGCTGGAGCTGTAACAGCTCGCCGCGCGAGGCCTGCGCGGTCATCGTCTTGGCGATCCAGTAGGCCGCGCGCAGCTCGCGGCCTGAGTCGTCGAGCTCTGCTCCCTGCTCGGCGAGCCCGCGCTCGAACGCGGCCAGCGCCTCTGGGTGGCGTCCCTGCCCAGCCAGTGCCTGTCCCAGCTCGAGGTGGATCCGCGCCCGTTCGGCGCGGTCGCCGACCAGCTCCAGCACCGTATCGAAGCGCTCCGCCGCCTGCGGCCGCCCCGCCGCCGCCTCAGCGCGCGCCAGCTCGCCCAGCACCTGCGCGCGCTTGCCCGCCTCCGGGGGCTCCTCAAGCGCCCGCTCAAGGTAATCGGCGGCCGCCGAGGCGGCGCCGCGTCTGAGCGTGGTGCCAGCCGCCTGACGCAGCGCGTCCACCACCCACTCCTCGCCGCGTCGCCCCGCGGGCAGCAGCTGCGCGGCGATGAGCTGCGGGTCGGCGCCGGTGTCGGCCAGCAGCCGCGCCGCGCGCAGGTGCAGCTCTCCGCGGCGACCGAGCGGGATCTCCGAGTAGACACTCGATGCGACCAGCGGGTGCACGAAACCCAACGGCTCGGCGTCCCGCAGGATCTCCGCCGTAGCCAGCGCATCAAGCGCCGCGGCCGCCTTCGTGCGCTCGAGCCCCGCCAGCGCAGCGGTGGTCGTGAACTCGCACCCGTCGCCCAGCACACTCACCGCCTCGCACAGCGCCAGCGCATCGGCCCCCAACCGAGCCAAGCGCACCAGCACCGCGCGGGTCACCGACGCCGGGGTGAGCGTGCGCACGCGCTCGGCGTCTGCGCTCCCGGCGGTGACCGCTTCGCCGGCGAGCTCGGCCACGAGCTGGCCCAGGTAGTACGGGTTGCCGCCGGTCACCTCCGCGCACGCGCGCGCCAGCTCATCGCTGGTCTGCTCGCCGAGCGTCCGGCGCACCAGCACCGCCGAGGCCTCCACGCTCAGCGGCGGGACCTCGAGCAGCAGCGAGCCCGCCTGGGCGGAGAGCCGGTCAAGCAGCCCCTCTCCTGCCGCTCCGGGCTCTGCGCGCCGCCGCGCGACCAGCAGCAAGACCGGCAGCTCGAGGGTGCGGTTCGCCAGATTGGCCAGGAACTGAAGCGATTGCGCGTCGGACCAATGGGCGTCGTCGACCGCCAACAAAAGCGGCCCGGACTCGGCCAGCCCCGAGATCACCCAGAACAGCGCATGCGCGATCACGGCGTCAACCGGGGAGCCGGCCGGCGCCGCTGGCGCCGGGCCGCCAGCGAACAGCTCCCGCGCGGGCGCCGCCGCCCCGGACAGAAGCTTGCTTCGCTCCTGTGCCGGCTGCCTGGCGAGCGCCGGGGCGATCAACCTGAACGCCACCGACCACGCCACCGGCGCGAGCAGCTCATCCCCCCGAGCCCGCAACAGCGCCAGGCCAAGCGCAGCGGCCCGCTCCCCGGCGGCGTCCAGCAGCGCAGTCTTGCCCACGCCGGCCGCGCCCTCCAGCACCACCATCCGGCCGCTCCCGCTCGCTGCCGCGGCCAGCGCCCCGTCCAGGGTCGCCAGCTCGCGATCACGCTCAAGCAGCCCGGAAATAATCTGTTGTTCCACACGTCCCCCGTTGCGCCGCTGCGGCCCTCCGCTGCCTCGGGCACAACGATCCCCGCCGGCGCGCGAGTAGTGTGGCCCGATGAGCCGTGTCGGTCGATACCGCGATCGACTAAGGATGGGTGGTGGCTTGGATAGTCCGACCGGCGGACTCACGATCGGGGGAGCTGCGGCGCGGCTCGGCCGGGATCGTGCAACGCACGAGCGTGCCCGCCCCGGGTCGGCTCACGATCTCAAAGCCGCCCCCATTCGCTGCGACCCGCTCGCGGCTTGAGGCGAGACCGACGTGCCCCGCACGCAGCGCCTCCATCTGTTGGTCTTTGGTGAATCCCTGACCATCGTCAGAGATCTCGAGGATCACCGCGCGGTCACGCCGCTCGAGCTTGACGCTGACCAAACCCGCCTGCGCGTGCTTGGCCGCGTTGGTCAGCAGCTCGCGCGCGAGCGAGACCACGAGCTGATCATGGACACCCGCAGCTGCCGGATCGACGTCAATCGCTACCTGGTAGCCGCCACGGGCGGCATGCTCTTCGGCGATCGCCTCGAGCGCGCCGTGCAAGCCGAGGTGGTCAAGGAGGTAGGGGTGCAGCTCGCGCACCGCGCTCCGCAACCCCTCGAGCGCCAGACGCAGGGCGCGGTCGGCACGTGCAAGCGCTCCAGCGTCTCCAGCGCGGGCATCGGCGACGTCCTGGCGGGCGGTGAGCACGTTCTGGATCGCGTGGTCGTGAAGATCCTCGGACAGGCGCTCGCGCGCACGCTCTTCAGCATCGACCGCCTGCACGACGAGCCGACCACGCGCCGCCGCCAAGTCGAGGATCCGCTGCCGGCGACTGCTGAGCAGAGCGGAAAGCACGATCGCCGCGGTTGCGACCCACGCCACGTACAGGCCGTACACGAGCGCAACGTCCAGCCGCTTCGTGCCGCTCGTAGCCGGATGGACGACCGCCACGACCAGATAGACAACGCCCGTGGCAAGTGAGACCGCCGCCGTACGCCGTGGAGAAACCAGCAGCGCGGCGCCCAGTGGAAGTGCCAGGAATGCCGCTCGCAGCTGGGAGAACGCGCCGCCGGACTCCCAACTCAGCGCACCGACGAGCACCAGATCGAACGCCAGGATCAGCGCGGCGGGAAGTCTCGATCCCGCCGCGCGCCAGCTCTGCGCCAGCATCAGCACGCTATACACGCACGCCACACCAAACACCACGTCGAAATGCTCGGTGCCGACGGTCGGGTGGGCGACGAGACGATCACCGGCAAACACGATCGGCAACAGCAGCACGCGCAGCACCGCAAGCGCGCGAGCAGCGACCACGCGATCAGCCCGGCTGGTGCCGTCGTGTGGCTCCGACGCCAGCAGCGTTCTGTTCACGCTGTCGGGCGTGACGGTCATTCGAGCATCCCGCGGCGCATCGCCTCGGCCACCGCGGCGGCGCGCTCGCTGACCCCGAGCTTCTCATACAGGTTCCCCAGATGCGTCTTCACCGTCCCCGTGCTCAGTTGAAGACGCCGCGCGATCTGCGGCGCCGATTGCCCCTCGGCGATCAGCGCCAGCACCTCGCGCTCGCGAGCAGTCAGAGCCGGAGCGTCCTCGCTGGCGCCGCTCGCGCGAATCTGCTCGACCAAGCCCGAGTGCACGTTCGGCGGGAGCACCACCTCGCCTCGCGCGACCGCGATGATCGCCTCGCAGACATCGCGACGATCAGCGTCCTTGGACAAGAACCCGCACGCTCCTGCTGCCAGCGCCCTGAACACCACCGCGCTCTCCACGTACGCGCTCAAGATCACGATCTTGGTGTCCAGCCCATCGTGGCCGACCGCCGCGGTGACTTTGATGCCGTCGAGCCGCGGCATCTTGATGTCAAGCACGGCAACATCCGGACGCAGCTCGCGGATCGCCGCGAGCGCCTCGGGCCCGTCTGAAGCCTCGCCGATCAGCTCGAGCTCAGGACGCTCCTTGATCCGGCGCGCCAGCCCGTCACGAAACAACGGGTGATCATCGGCGATCAAGACCCTGGTTCGCATGCCCGCCATCTGCGGTATGTAACACGGTCAACTCGCCCGTGTCACGCTGCGCCTCCGGGCAAAAGACAGAGATTTCCCTAGGGCAACTCTTCTCCCCGGCGCGCACACTGCGCCCGTGAGCACAGAAGCGACCCGGCTCGAGCTTCAGATACAGCGCGACCACGCGCCCCAGATCCACGGCTCGCTGGCCGCTCCAATGCTGGAGCCGGTGCAGTTCACCGGCTGGCTCGAGCTGATCTCGCTGATCGAGCGGATGAGCGATGAACACCCGCCACCATCGTCCAAAGGGGCAGTGACATGAGAAGCAGATTCCGTCCCATCCTGGTCTCGGCGATCGCGGCCGCCGCGTGTGCGTTGATTGCAGCCGGTGTGGCATCAGCGGCCGGCGCAGGCAGTCTCGACACCTCGTTTGGCTCGAACGGGATCGTGGTTGACCAGTGGGGACAGAGCGCTTCGCCCAGCTCGGACGCGAATCAGGCTGTGTTCCAGTCTGACGGGTCGATCGTGGTGGCGGGGGAGGCGAGCACGAGCTCGAGCGGCTATCAGGCGATCATTGCCCGCTACACCAACAGCGGATCGCACGACAACGGGTTCGGACCGCTGAGCGGGGTCGCGGGGGCCGCCGCGGTCTCGTTCGGTTCCGGCAACGCCCACGGTGTGGGCGTGGCGCTCGATAACCCGTCAGCGCCGTCGAGCACCGAGTACTGGTTGGCGGGCGACTTTCAGCCGAGCGGCGGCGGCGAGGATTTCGCGCTGGCGAAGGTCAAGCACGACGGCAGCGGGCTCGACACCTCGTTCGGGATTAACGGGATCGTCACAACCGCCCCGTCCGCGTTCGGCGCCAATATCACGAACGTCCAGCCGGTGGCGATCTACCACTACACGTCGGGCGCCAACACCGGCGACACGTTGATCGTGGGGACGGCAGGGGTGTCAGGTGGTGAGAGCGACTTTGCGATAGCGCGTTACACCTCGAGCGGCACGGGCAGCGGACTCGACACCACCTTCAACCCCACAGGGCCAGTGCCTGGCACCGAGCTGATCTCGTTCGACGGCGGGTCGGTCACGTCCAGTTCGGCGACGGCGACCGCGACGTTCGTGGACCCGACGAGCGGGGTGATCGTGGTGGTCGGGGGCATCGTCGGCACGGGGATCAGTGCTCCGCAGATGGCGGCCGCGCGGCTCAAAGCGGACGGCGGGCTCGACACGACGTTCCAGACCAACGGGTTCGGCCATTATCCGGTCGGCAGCGCTACCGCCCCTGGAGCGACGGCCCTCGCCATCGACTCGGACGGCTCAGGCGGCTACATCCTTGGCGGCCACGCGGTTGACTCAAGCGGCAACCAGGACTTTGCGCTGTTGCACCTCGACTCGACCGGCGCGCCCGTCACGAGCTGGCAGAGCGGCGGATCAGAGCTGTCGACACCGTCGCAGCTGGGGACGCCCGCGAGTATCCAGTCGCTGAGGGTCAGCGGCGGCGACATCATCGCCGCGGGATACGCCACGCCGAGCGCGACGAACACCGACTTCGCGATCGCCCGCTACACGCTGTCGAGCGGCGCGCCCGACACGACCTTCGGCACGAACGGATTCACTACCACGGCCATCGCCGGCTCGGGCGAGTTCGCCCAGGCATTGTCGCTGGCGGTAGATCCGAGCACCGGCAACTACCTGGCTGCGGGCTACGCTGTCCCCAACGGCGGCAACACGCTGCTGGCCATGGCCCGCTACCTGGCGAGCGGGAGCGGCGGCGGAAACAACTACCAGGTGACGTCGGTGAACGCCAACCCGCCATCACTGCAAGCCGGAAGCAACACCGCCTCCACCATCACGGCCAAAGTGACCAACAATGGTTCGGCGGTGAGCGGCGTGCAAGTCGACTTCACCGTCTCGGGCATCGGTTGCGGGGCTAACCCTGCCTCCGCCACAACCGCCAACGGCCAGGGCGGCACCACCCTCGGCCAGGCCTCAACGACATACACGGTCGGGACCGGCACCGGGAGCTGCACGGTCACCGCAACTGTCCACGGCACCAGCGCCAGCAACGCCACCTCGGTCAACCAGACGGCACCGCCACCGAGCTATCAGATATCGGTAGGTGCGAATCCGTCCTCGCTGCCGGCGGGCAGCGGCCAGTCCTCGTTCGTCACCGCGACCGTCACCAACAACGGCTCGAACGTGTCGGGCGACACAGTGTACTTCGCGGTCCATGGGACCGGTTGCGGCACACTGTCCTCCCCGGACGGAAGCGGTCAGCCCAAGGGGTCCACGATCAATGGTCAGGTCAAAATCACCTACCAGGTCGGCAGCACTCCCGGCAACTGCACGATCACCGCCCAAGAGACGAATACGGGCGCCACCGGCTCCACCACCATCACGCAGACGGGTGACCTGCCGGATGCTTCCCTGCCCGGCGCGATCCTCGGCGACTACAACGCAACCACGAACTCGTACGCACTTGTGCTTTACGACCAGCTGAGCCCGCACGGAACTCCGACGTGCGTGGACTTCCAGCTGTTCAGCTCGAGTGGGCAGCTGATCTATCAGTCGGCTCCGCAGGGACCCGACTCGAGCAACGGCAACCCTGACACGTTGGTGTCCAAGACGATCGTGCCGGTCGGCCTCAAGTTCGCGGTCCTCGTTCACTATTGGACCCCCAACTCTGGCGGCTGTTCAAGCGGAACCGACTACGACACCGCGCGCGTGTATTTCACCATCCCCGGCCCGCCACCGTCTGCATCACTGGTAGGCCAGCTGTGCGGCCG
>Ga0307374_10015756_pt1 | contig 10127 bp, 11 predicted proteins | sample OX3MG_FD_202532 | JGI IMG/M metagenome (GOLD analysis project Ga0307374, IMG submission 202532) | Soil microbial communities from Risofladan, Vaasa, Finland - OX-3 | ecosystem: Environmental > Terrestrial > Soil > Coastal area > Acid sulfate soil | place: Finland: Risofladan, Vaasa | collected...
CGACGATATCTATCCGGACAGCCGCGGCGCACCGTTCAAAATTCGATCAGGCAGTATGAATGGCGTCGGCGGTCTCAAGTACTTACCTACTTACATTACACGATTGTGGCTGACGGGGCCTTATCTATCTGGAGTGCCAAGTCATATTACGCACTTGACATTTGGCGATTGGTATGATGGACGTATTCCAGCAAACTCTCTTCCCGATTCTATCACGCATCTGAGCTGCGGTTGGAGTTTCAATCAGCCGATAACTGCAGAGAGACTACCGCGACGCCTGACTCACTTAACTCTAAGCACTTATTTCAATCAACCGATTACAAGTGCTACTTTTCCCGAGTCTGTGACGCACTTAAGTTTCGGCCTTACGTTTAATCAACCCCTAACGCCTGGCTGTTTACCGACCGCTCTTCTCGATCTAACATTTGGAGCGTATTTCACGCATCCGCTGCCAGAAAATGTACTCCCGCAAAGTCTTCAACTATTGATGCTCGGCTACAATTACCCTCACCGTATTCGCAAAGCGGCAGTTCCCGAATCTGTCAAGTTTATTGATTTCCGTACCGGATATATAACGAAAACGCAAGCACGCGAGGGCTTGTCGTAGCTCGACGCACTTCAAAAGTCTCGCTGTAGCATTCCACAAAATGATGTTCAATCGATGGCTGTTTATCAATCTCGGGTTTAAATATCTTAGGAGGTCAGGCCGAGGAACTGTAACTCGAATGCTGGGTATAGTCAATACAGGTACAAAACCTTCTCTGATGTATTTCCTCGTCGCTCGCACTGCCATTGAAAAAGTGAACTTCAAAATTCTAGTTCCCACATCACCACATCGCCAAAGATGAGGATAACGGCAGTTTATGTCATGTAGCGAAGAAGTACAATAAAAATACAATTCCTCAACCTTTCTTTTTATTCTGAATCGTAGCCGTCTTCATCTTGCGACTGAAATTTCACGACTCCTTCATCCTTGGGAGGTAAATGCGCATTGGCGAATTCGGCATAGGCCGTGGATTCCGGGGTAATGTTCATAATAACGACATGCTGCATCTGCTCGATATTGTACCAGTGCTGCTCCTCCTTGTCGAAATACATATACTCGTCATATTCTATCGTATACCAATTCTCGAGGCTTACTTCGCGTGAATTATCAGCATCTCGTTTGATAATCGTAGCCTTTTCCCAGGAGAGTTCATTGTGGACTTGCACGAGAACTTTCTGTCCCACACGAAAATGTTCGCTAGCTACTCCTGCGACCTGACATCGCTTTATATGCTGTTCCCTTTGAGCTTCGATCTTGGCATCGTCGTCTCCATGCTTTCGTTTATTTGCACTCAACATGCTTTTCAAGCGCTTGTTACTTTTCGCGCGTTCTTTGCGTGAATGGCGTACGAATTTCTGCGCCAGTTCGTCACGAAGCGCTTTGATACTGTAATTTGTATCCTCGCAGGCTTTGATGGCATCCTTTTTGTGTAGCAAACGCCACAAGACAAACACCATGCCGTGTTCCGAATCATCTTTCCCATAGTCTAAATGTGCAAGTTCAGAGGGCTGCAGATTTCTTTGGGCGGCGAAGAATGTGACGATTCGAACAATGTAGGCATAAAGATCACTTCGGTGATAAGCACGCACATTGAACGTCACCGCAAATACAGAACGTTTCACCAATAAACCTCTTGCGAAAAGACGACCAATGTCATCAATCGGGCGCATGTTGGCATTGCCTCCCAGCGTACAGCAGTAGTCAGGCCAGGCAAAGAAGACGGGCTTCGACGCATCCACTTCTTCAACCCATTCACCAAACTGCGAAAAGAGAGCAGTGCACAGACGCTTCTTAAGGTTCGCGGCACGTAAAAGTTTGTAGTTACCATAGTTGCAATTGGGTACGAAGATCCCGCTGCTCTTTGACAGCACCTCACGCAGCGCAGTGCACGTTTTCATGTCGGACCCATCGAGCACTACACATTGATTGGAACCAACCACTTCTGCTTCAGCCTGTTTTGCATAATGAGCTGCAAGTCGATTGCATTCTGCTTTCTTCGCTTCGTTTACGCTGCATTCGTAAGAGCTCATGACGTTTTAGTTTCTGTAGCATGGTTCAGACGAACAGTGTACGAAACAGCAGCAGTGGGTCGCTTCGTCGTCAAAATGCAAAAGCAACCGAAAGAGCTCACGGAGATTATTAAGAATCTATCGGAAAACGGATTTGCCGATATTTCTCGCCTTTACCCGAACAGACACGTCGTGCGTCACTTACGGAATAAAGTACAGCAATTGATTCGAGACAAACAGACTCGAATTAGCGATGGACAATCCAAGCGCGAATTTCATCACATTCCCAACGAACACATTCAAGATTTGCTGAAGGAATTGTTTCATCCGGCGTTCGCGAAAGTACTCACTGGATATCTGCAGGCAGAGGCGTATTATTATAGCTGCGCGGTCGTTGTAGTGCCTGCTGGAGCCCCCGCTCAATTGGTCCACAAAGATCACGCCTTCGGCAGTCGACTCGTTCTATGCCTGGCACTCTCGCTGAATGAAAACAATCTAATTCGAACCCATTTTCGTCCCAAGACGCATCTAACCGCCGCGGTACAAGATATCACGTTCAAAGATATGACGCAATGTTTATCGACTGCAGTACTTTATGACACTTGCATCGATCACGCGGGTGCCGAAAATGAATCGCAACAAGTAGATAGCGAACGTTTATTCTTTACGTTTTTACGCGGTGGACTGAAGCCGAAATTACGCAATCAACTGATATCGGATAACGCCGTGTTTTTAGACCCACCACCCACCAGATTACCCTGGTTGTAGCCGACTTCGCAAGTTCAACAACTGTGAGCCCACCCACGGCTCTAGTCCATGCTCCTCATCGTACTGATAAAGTACGTCCATCAATCGATTGAAGTCGTTTGAACCTACCGATTCTACGCACTGCTCGATGAATTGTACTTGATGATCATTACCGCCCTTTTCTTCTTTGCATTTTGCAATGATCGCTTCTAGAGCTGCCAAACTGCCGGTCTCCATTGAAACCGCGGCGAAAAGAAAATGACAGAATAGCGCATGAAATGAGTGTTTAGATTCGTTCTCTACATCGGAAGACGCGAGTTGTTGATAAATGCTTGCTGCTTCATCGTACGCTTCCAATGTAATTTTCCATTGAGCCGACTTCATGGTAGCGCTTGCATCGGTTGGCTCCTCGTCCTGGCAGAGCGTCTTCAACATCGCGGTCGCTACCGTTTTCATGGATTCCTGTTCCGGATGCATCTCTATCAACAATTGCAACGTCTTTTTCATGAGCAAGTCTCTCCACTCGATGTCCAATTCCTCCACAGCGTGATGTCCAATCACCACAGCAAAGGCGTCAAAATCGTGAATTTGATCGAGGACGATGGTTTGAAACGAGTCGCGCTGTTCGCGATCTTGCTTGATAGATTCGTCCCATTTGCGGTCAAGATCTCTTATGGTCGCCATTGAAGCTGCCTTTATTGATCCGTTATCGGCCATTTTTTATGAACTATGAACTCTCATGAACAGTACAAGGCAGAATTTATAAAAGTTTCTCGTCTTTGTGTAATGCTCGCTCGCAAACGGACTTCTCTACTCTGCACGTCGCTAAAGATTTGCCGCGATAATATACCAGCACAAACAGCACTATACAGACAAAGATTAATATTCCGACGATCCAAATATGCTTGCGTTGGACGTAAAATTGCACAAAATACAACGCTTGCTCACTTTCCCAGCTATTCGAATCTGACCAAAGCGTCGACACTAACGGAGTGATATTGGTGCATGGGTTGGTTGCAAGCTGGGCGGCGGAGACCTGGAAGCCTTCACCAACTATTAAGCAGCGATTGACAAACATTTCAGGGTATTTGTGTTCATCGGCTAGGCCGTAAACCTTGCAGAAGTCGCCGATCGCGACGGGACCTGTAGAATTGATGACTAGTCCCGGCTGAACGACCTCATAGCGATGCATGATAAAGTCACACAACATGGGCCAGATAGGATGCCCGGGCGCGGCAGCAAGGAATCCATTGTATACAGCAAATTTCCCATCGAAGGCGCCCAACGCGAGTTCATTGCAGTGTATCCAGTCTCTCACCCAGGTAAATGTTCGACCTTCGACAACGCTGTTGAAAGAATGATGACACGAGAAGTCGATGTCCAGATACACTCCACCAAACAGCCACATCCATATGTACCGTATGAAATCACACCGTTCGATCCATGTAGATATTTTTTCAAAATAAAAAGCCTTCCAGCGCTGTAGTTCGGGGCGTTGATCGAAAAGCTCTTTTACCTGAGTGTAGTTCCAAATCTTAATCTCGTATTCGGGATTCGCCCTTGGAACGGACATCATGTATTTCTCGGTTTGAAATTTAAGCGGCGGTGGGGCAGAATCATTAGTCCGGTCCAACCAGGCTTGGTGCACAATCTTCGGGATCGCAGGACGAGCGGGTGCTAAAAATTGATTCAAGTCGACCGACATTATTATTATTGGTGAAAGTGTGGATAAAAATGTAATTTATGGTTTCATGGAAGGATCAAAATTATCTGAGCCACCAAAGGGTAATAAGGCGAGAAAAACAACTTGACCCTAGATGAAAAGGAATGGGAGCGTAGAACGGAAGAATTAGCAAAGCATATAGCGCACTGGCTTGTAACCGTTCCAGAAAAAGAAGTAACCGAGATCCGGTTGTTCTACTCTAACAAAGCTCCTAAACGCAAAGCGCGCGGATGATGATAATGATGCTGACGATTTTATTTCTACATGATAAATTTTAGTGTTAAACTGTCGTTAGAAAAGTATAGTCGAAGTTCTCTGGGCTCGCGGCGGAGGCTAACAATTCATCCACTCGAATCTCGCCACGATTGTGTTTCTCAAAGTCAAAGATCTCGCCAGGAGCACAATTGTGCTGGACGTAGATTGCGCCCGATTTAAAATTCCCCTCTTCAAACTGGCCAACAAATAAGTAAGGATATTGCAAGCGTCGCCCTTGACCGTGTATTAAAGTGACGATCTTCGTCTTTACCATCTTTGTAATGACTTCACCGCGATACGTGCTTCTTTCCTCTTTATCGACAATTGTTTGAACGTTAGACATGATTGAGTCTTGAAATATCAGCGTTGAGTGTCTGTTATGAAATGTGATCTTCAACAACTGCAGCATGCGACATCATATCAGTTTATAATTATATACGTTAAAATGTACGTATGCGGCTGCTGCAATGGTAGAACTGTACTGTTTGGACGGAATCGGGAATAGGATACCGATCGAATGGAAAGGCAGACCCAAGTCTAATATGCGTGACATTTGGAGGAAGGCAGTCTAGAGGACCACAAAAGTCGGCTCCAAGATCCAGATGAGTCAGCGATTTTGGTAAGCCCAACTCCGAAATCGAGCAAGTTTTCAGACATAAATCAAGATGAGTTAAATGTTTCATGTCCTGCAACAGGATAAATCGTTCTCCTTCTCTTGCATCAATGACTGCATCGCATGTTAGTCGAATCAATTCACCAGGTAAATTCTGCGCCGAAATAGGTTGGCGAAAGTAATACCCAAAGGTCAAATGAGTAATTGAATTGGGCAAAGTGTTGGGTGCAATTTGTTGGCGGAACATATGGCCAAGTTCTAGCACTTTCAATTGAGGAGGGAGATCTCCAACCCCAATATGTTGATTAAAGCCACTAAACGATAAACGAGTGAGAGTTCTGGGGAGCATTCCAAATGCTCTGAACCAGTTCACCACAACTACGGTTGCAGATTGAATCGATTCGGGTAGTTGAGGTAGCGATAGCTGTGCAGGATATTGACAGGGGTTATAAAAAGTTATTTCTTTTACTCGGCGCAATAGCTCTGGATTCAATATATCGTCGCTGGCGGCGCAACACACTTTTGCTGCATAGAGACCACCTCGTAGGAATCGTTTCAGAAACCGATACTCTACAAATTGAGTTAGAAAGCAGTGATTTCTTTGTCGTCTTAAAATCGTACACGTACATACATAAGAGACTATATCGAAATTGGATTGAAACGCGGTAAAATATCGCAAAAGATCGGGGGAAATCGATGCCAGGCTCGCCATGATTCGGAAGTGTGAAGTGCTTCACATGACATCACTAGTGTACTTCATGCAGTCGAGGTGCTTCGCGTTTAATTTATTTGGTACACTTCTATATTTTTCTCTGCTTGGAGAAGGAGGTAAATACCTCAGATGAGTTGCGAAGGTTTAACGGTCGTCGCATTGAGAAAGATATTGGTCGAAAACAACGTACCAGAACGTTCCAAATACAAAACCAAAGCTGGTTTGTGCGAAGTGATTGCTAAACTTGGTTTACTATCGAAGAAAATCACGCCTGTATCAAAAGAACCTTCGAGGTTCGTTGTAAAACAGCGTCCTCAGAAGGCTAAAAGTGCAAAAAGGGCCTTAACCGCGGAGAAACCGTTGGCTTTAGTAGACAGCTTAATTCATCATGGATTTATACCAAAGCACAAGGCGCACGAAGCGCAGGAAGCGCTAAGCTATCTACAGCGTCTCGTGAACGAATTTCCTGCTACAAAACAGTGCATAGGGAACGGGTCCTTTGGATTCTGGTTTGATTATTTGCTTCGGCAGGAGCAATTTCATCCTTCGTTACGAGTGACCCCGCTATTAAACCTGCAGGAGCAACAAGATAGAAGCTTGAAGATTAACGACACTCCGAAGAATGTAGATATAATCAAGGCGCGAATCGAAGAAGGCTACAATACAGTTATTCCAATCGGTCTTCGTTACTACTCCCAATCTGGCGGTCATGCGAATATGCTGCTGATCAACCGTCAGTTGAAATCGTATGAGTGGTTTGAACCAAACGGGCACTTCTCGGCGGAACTTGGAAAAATCCAGAGTGGAGAGTCCAAACATTCAATAGAGACAAGCTTGGAGCTTGAGTCATTTTTGAAAACCAAAGCTCCGCAATTGCTGAACATTCCATCCACTTACAAGTTTCTCCTTCCCTACGAGGAGTGCCTGTACTCGCTCGGACCGCAAGCGAAAGCAGACGCGGATATGTTAGAGCACTGTGCAGGTAAGGGTGGAGGGTATTGTCTAGCATTTTCCACTATATATGCCCATTTGCGTTTCTTAGCACCAGAGGCTACACCAGCTGAAACCGTGCGTGGGCTAACCGATCTGACCAATCGAGAGATTCTGCATTTGGTTGTTCACTACATAGGGTGGCAAAATGCTGTAGGCATTACGAATACACTCACGGCCGCAAAATAAGAGTCGTCTCGAGCGCACTTCACATCTCATCAATCGGTAGCGTCAGCAACTATAACGGTTGTCCAATATAATACCACCACTCTACATTAATGTTGAACTTAGTCGACGTCGTAGCAGTTGATTGCTTGGCGCTGATTGCGTCGTATTTACGATTTGATGAATTTACTCTATTCACCACGCGCTGTGTTGGGAAATCATTGTGCAGTCATCGAGCATTGACATTGGATGCCTGCTACTCGCGCTCAACTCATCTGAACTCTCCGGACATCGACCAGTCTTTCAGAATGAGAGCTGCGTTATGGCAATTCGCGATTTCGCGATGGAATGATCTATTTCAGCACGTGCGAAAGATAAGAATCGTATTTTGGAGCGCGACCGACGTGGCGAGAGACATGGAACCGATTACAAGCTTCACCGGAACGCTCGTTGTCGGTGGTGCATATTACTCGTCCGGGAAGAATATGAAAATGTTCCCAAACACGACGTCATTACAGATAGTGCTCGGTTGCAATTGCGATTTGTGCTGCCTTTCCGAATACTTTAAACAGATACAACAATTTCTCCCAAACGTCGAGCGAGTGGAAATACTACCTCCACAGGATGCGCCGTGTAAAAATATTTACTGGAATACAAGGAGTCCACGACCAGCAACCGACTTGCCCTCGCAGATGAACTTGAGGCATTTGCGATGCCGCCATATCGATTTGATTTTAAAATCGAACCTGCACTTGCTGCTCCGCCTATTTCCAGAGCTCGAACTGATCGAAGATTCATGGTCAACGCTGAAAAAATCTGCAGGAGGATGGCGCTTTAACGGACAAGTTATGAACAGTACAGGGAGTGAACCTGTAGATACTAGTTATGCGTTCGCCGATTGGTGCACGGCCAGCGTATTCGAGTTTGCACGTTACCAAGTACCAGAGGCGGAAATTCGCAACGCATTCTATTTTCCGTAATAATATTTAATTTAGATTACAAATCTTGCTGCTCTTTCCTTTGCTACAAACGGACGAAATCGTGCAATTTTCTCGAGCCACTGCCAGTCGTCTGGCGTATACTTGACTCGTGATGGCAGTGCACAAACCGGCTTTGGTACGGGCTGACTTTCTAAGTATATGAGTACTGCTGCTGGGGCACAATTCCAATCTCTTCGTATGTACGCGTCTTTGATCTGTTTGCGACTGAATTTGCTTCGGGACATCACTCGAGAGACGGCTACTTTTTTTTGTTCCGGATTGAGTGGCTTATCGTAGTACCTGTAAAATGGCGCGCGACGGGTAATTATACCACCTTCTCCCGGTGGAGAGTAACTGTTAATCGGGGCGAGACGTGATTCAAACTCGTGAGCACAGACGAATTCATTGAATTCCACGCCGTAGCCGTAGAAAAAAATTTCGGCCGTATTATTCGGCGAAAGAAACACGATTTGCGCTTCGTACCACCAGCGAAAGCTGTCAAGACAGTCTACGCGCAATCCTACCGCTGCTATGATTGCATAATAATCCGTGATTAAATTCGTAACACAACGAGCAACCTTGGGCAGACTATCGTAGATGATTTGTTGTGCTAACAAGTAGGTATCACGAAGCACGATCATTCTGTAACGCAATCGAACCTATCTTCATCTTGCAGGTGTGCGAGTGTCAGTTTAACAGCAGCAGTTTATTACAACTTGTTCCGTTTCCACGCGATTGCGATACAAACAACACTGCCAATAGCTCTTTATATTCCGCCACAGTACGAGCGGTATGTTCTGACCAGTGCATTCATAATCTCCTATCTCGGACAGGCAATACCACAATTGAAACACGACAATGACGCAGGCACACACACCAAAGCAAACTAGATTCGTTACCGCAAGAACTGTAGTTGGACTTCCGTCATATAAAATGAATGCTACTAAACCGACTGCTGTATTTAGCGCGTCCGCAAGCAGTGACAATGCTACAAAATTCTCGCGAAGTGCGCATTGAAAGATATACGCAATTCGACCGACCGATAAGAGCGCGCAATTCCACGCTGCAATGCCAATATTCGCAGCGCATAACGCTTCCGTATGAGAAAATGGTGCAGAGGTGACAATCACGGCTATTAAAGTTCCAGCGATCGCGAGGCAGAGTAGTACGACCAACATCACAATTGAGGCACTTCAAAGTCTGTGCATACACACACACATGTTGCAATGATCCACACCAAATGCAACCTCAAGCGGCACGCGTATTCCGAATCCAATAACTCCTCGCACGAATGCAGTGAATGTCCGGTTTCTACGAATCTTAACGTTAACCAAGTAAAGACTGGATCGAAAACGGCTCTTCTCGTTAGTCCTGCAGATCCCGCAAGCGATGTATATCTTGTCCACAACCCGCCCTCTGTAAGGTCCAAAATTCAAGTTGGAGCCGAGTACTATTCAAAGTTTACCGTTGTCTTCGAGGGTAATTGTTATACTGCTCGAGGTAATGTATCGCGCTGGTTTCCGTGCACCGATCCAGATCAGTGGACGTTTGAATTGGAGACGTCCGATTTTCTTTTAACATTTTATTACAACAGTTCTTCACATTTAGTGCGTGCACACAGTGTCAAAGTAAAGTTTATCTAAACGCGGTTCGGCGCCGCTTGGATGCACCAGAATCGGCGTTTTGACGTCTTTTTGCAGAACTGGCCCGTTTAGCTGATTTCCCCCGTTTAGCATGCTGACGCGTGCGCTGAGTTTTCTTCTCATGCAATCCCAGAATACCTAGCCCGAATAAACCAGTTGATTCTTCTGTCGCGGCCTCTTTTGCATAAACAGGACGCTCATTAGGTTCAACATGTTTTAGTTGAAAACCCGCATGAATTTGTTT
>Ga0307374_10015759_pt1 | contig 10124 bp, 16 predicted proteins | sample OX3MG_FD_202532 | JGI IMG/M metagenome (GOLD analysis project Ga0307374, IMG submission 202532) | Soil microbial communities from Risofladan, Vaasa, Finland - OX-3 | ecosystem: Environmental > Terrestrial > Soil > Coastal area > Acid sulfate soil | place: Finland: Risofladan, Vaasa | collected...
AGACGTGGGGGGTGACCAGCTGCTTCATCCCGGTCTTGAGCCGCTTGGCCATCTCGTGGGCCGGCTCGCCCACCGCCGGGATGGCGCTCAAGAAGCCGCCGATGCCGCTCTTGGCGGCCTCGTAGCGAGGATCCAGGCGGAGCCGGGCGAAGTGGTCCGCCAGCCCGCCCACGGTGGGGGCGTAGGAGCGGCCGTTGTCGTTGAGGATGATGGTGAGGTCGGGCCGGAGCGCACCTATGTTGTTGAGGGCCTCGTAGGCCATGCCCCCAGTCAAGGAGCCGTCGCCGACCACCACCACCACCTTCCCCGGCTCGGCCCGGCGGCGCTTGGCCTGGGCCAGCCCAAGGGCGTAGCTGAGGCCGGTCGAGGCGTGGCTGTTCTCGACCAGGTCGTGGGGGGACTCGGCTCGGCTGGGATAGCCGGAGAGGCCGCCCGCCTGGCGCAGGGTGGCGAACTGGTCGCCTCGCCCGGTCAGGATCTTGTGCACGTAGGCCTGGTGGCCGGTGTCGAAGACGATCTGGTCGGTCGGGCTGTCGTAGGTGCGGTGGATCGCCAGCGTCAGCTCCACCACCCCCAGGTTGGGCCCTAGGTGCCCCCCGGTCAGAGAGACCTTCTCGACCAGGAACTCCCTGATCTCCGACGCCAGCTGACGGCACTCCTCCAGGGAGAGGTCGCGGCAGTCGGCGGCGCACCGGATTCTTGAGAGCACCGAGCTTGGTACCCGCCCGGAATCCCCACTCGGGGCTGGCATGCTGAGAATTATAGGTCGCTCTCGACTTCGAACCACCCGCTGGAACGGGCACTGCAAGTGATTGCCCCCACCTTGCGGTGACCGTCAACCTTGAGCAGCTTCGTCGCCTTGTCAAAGTGAGCCGGGACTCGGAGCTGCTGGTTGATGACGCTTTGCGGGCACGCTCCGCGTCGCGCTGACCCGACTATCGCTGGCCAGGACAATCCCATCGGGGCCTTGACCGCGATCCCTAGCGTCCCGACGCTAGATGCCGCTGTGTGACTGTGACCGCGCCGTCAGGCACACCACCGGCCGCTGCCCCACGCCCGGACTCCCATTTCGGAGGCATCCCCACCCCGTAGAGCGCCCCTCTCTGCCACGGGCACCGCAGCCGGTGAGACGGGGGTTCGGCTGATGCGACGAGAGTGCTCGGAGGACCCTCTTAACAGCCCGTCAGGCTGATCTCAAAGCAAGTCGCGAAGCTGGTCGACCGTCATCCCGAATGCCTTGGCCACCACTTCGAGATGGGACTTGCCGAGATCAAGGGAGTCGTGGAAGCTAAAGGTAGCTCGCAACTCCCCTTTCTGGAAGTGATGATGGGACCCTCTGCAGCGGACCTCTGTCCATCCTGCCTTCTCAAGAGCCCGTCGCACCTGGGGTCCCTTGGTCACCTCCGCCCTCCGTCGTTTCGGACTTGGTCAGGCGATAGAGAGTGAAAGTTCCGCCTTTCGGTAACCCCGAGGCGTGGCTTGGTGAGCATCGTCAGATTTTGCTGACGCATCTTCGAGGGCGAAGTCGACAGCCTCTACCGCCAGGGAGAGAGCCTCGGGCAGTGTTGCGGCTCCTCCAGCGATATTCAACTTTCGCACCAAGAAGGCGTAACTCCGAGTTTCCTCATCCAAAGCAACCTCGACCACGATCGGTTCGGATCTTGGTGAAGTTCTAACTCGCGCAGACATGGCAGGACTCCTCTCTCCAGGACAGACTGAAGCATAGCAACGCTGTCAATTGGGGGGAGGAATGGCGATCGATCTGCGACAGGTGCGTCACTATCGATAGCAGTCATTCATTAAGGAAGAGCCAGCCACGAGCTCAGCGTGCGGGGCCTTCAGGCATGATGTGCTGGTGCCCGCTCTCCGGCAACGCACTGCTGCCGCGCCTGGGCGTGGCAGCTTTCGATTTATGGTGACGGAATGGTGAACGAGCCTCGCCGGCGGCGCAGCACCGCTCTGGCTCCCACCCCAATCGATCGGAGCCTGCCGGCTCGGTCGCCATCTCCCGAGTGGCGGATCCGACTGGCCCTCGGTTTGCTCTTCGTTTCGGCCTGCTCGGTGCTGTTCAACGTGATCGCGGTGCTGGCCCTGGGAGGTGCCATCGCCAACCTGGGCGCACCGCAGGGGCCTCTGGACTTCGCTCTGGTATTCATCGGGGCGGTGGTGGGGCTGGGTGGCGACGCCATGATCCTGGCCGGCACCTTGGGGGTGCTCCGTCCCGGGACCAGGTTCACCGGCCATCCGGAGAGGGTCAGCTGGGGGCTCGGGCTCCAGCTGCTGGCCTCGGCCCTGGTCGGGGTTCTGGAGAGCTCATGGACGTTCGCTGTGGTCTATGTCCTCTTATTGGGCGGACTCGCCTACCTCTGGATCCGCACCAGCCCCACCGGGCCTACCCGCCCCGCCGCCCGCCATCCGGTGGCTGAGGCGCCAGTCCTGGCCGAGCCGGCGCCGGTCAGCGAGCGCTTCCCCATCCCCTGGGTGGGCAACGCGCCTCCGCCACCCTCGTCGCCGGGGACCAGGTGGGGCGAGGATCCCAGCTCCGAGAGCGGTCCGAGTTCGGGAAGCGGTGCTCGCCGGGGGCCGGGGTTCTGATCGAGGCACCTCCGCCAGCTCCCACTTCTCCCAGCCCCCCATTACCCGGGGCCTCGTGGGGGATCCGCCAGATCGTACTGGCCGTGCTGATCTCGATACCGGGAGTGGCCGCCGCCTACTTCGTGCCGGCGGTGGTGGTGCTGACCCTGCACCAGATGGGGGTGGTCCGAGCCCTCTCGGGACCCAAGTGGGCGCCCATCTCCCCCTACTACAGCTTCGCCACCACCATCACCTTCTACGGGGTGCTGCTGGGGATCGTGCTCTTCTTCGCCAGCCGCAACGGTGGTGGGGCCTGGGTCAGGCTCGGGCTTAGGCGCTTACCGGTCTGGGTGGTGATCCTGATGCCGCCCTTGGCGCTCTTCCTCCAGGTGCTGACCGGGATCATCTCCGAGATCCTCTCCCCGCTCCTGGGGGGGATGAAGAATCCCCAGGGCTGCGACATCTCCCAGGCCTTCGGACCCGATCCCCTTCTGGGGGTGATCGGGATCGCCGTGATCGCCCCGATCGTCGAGGAGATCGCCTTCCGCGGCTTCATCTACGGCGGGCTCCGCCGGAGGTGGGGGGTGACCGTCTCGGTTCTGGTCAGCAGTCTGGTCTTCGCTCTGGCCCACACCTTCTCGGTGGGCGGCTCGATCCTGCTCCTGGGCCCCTCCCTCTTCATCGCCGGGGCGGCCCTGGCCCTGGTCTACGAGCGGTCTCGCTCCCTGGTCCCGGGCATGGTCCTGCACGCCTCCTTCAACCTGATCGCGGTGATAGCGATCTTCCTGGTGGGCACCCAGGCTTCCTGCCACTGAGGCGCCCGTAGCCCGTCTCGGGAAGGGATCATTGGGGGGAGGGGATGCCAGATCAAGTCACGGGCAGAGCAGCGGCGGTAACGAATCCGTCAATCCGTGCACCTTAATCGTCTCTTCGCATATTGAATTGTTACACTGCGTCAGCTTGGAGTCGGAAGCAGTGGAGAAGCAGCCTGTTGGGTCGTAGTCCTCGCGGGGGAAGGCCGCAGGTCGGGGGGGGGCGGCAGGTCGGTAGTGGAGGACCGCGTTGTTCCCTCGTCGTTGATGCGTGCTGTGGGGAGGCTGGCTAGCACCTTGGGCGAGCACACCCCTTGGAATCGGTCCAGCAGCCTCGAGGACGGACCAAGCTGGATGCCCGATCCGCTGACACCCCAGCCCGCGCCCTCACTTCCCCGGGTCCGACGACGGGCAGGCATTCCGATGGCCGTCTTGGCGGTCGTGGTCCTGCTGGCCGCACCAGTCCTGGTGATCCACTCTGCGCTTGGCTCCAGCAACTCCTTGTTCAGCTCCACGGCCGCGCCGCTGACCGCCTCAGCCAGCTCGCGGACCGACTCCGACTCCAAGCTCACCCAGGGCTCGATTCGGGTCGCGATCGCAACCCCCACCCCCACTTGGTGGGCCTCGGCGACGCCGACGCCTTCTCCACGTCAGACGGCGACAGCAACCCCAACGTCGACACCCAGTTCGACCGACACGCCGACGCCCAGTCCGACTGCAACGGCGACGCCCAGTCCGACTGCAACGGCGACGCCCAGCCCAAGTGCCGCCTCCAGCCCGTCTCCCAGTCCATCGGTTAGTCCCTGATGGGGACGCAGATCGACCGCCAGCAGGTCAAGAGCCGCGGCAACCCTGTCGTGCGGGCGGTCGAGTCGCTGTTGGCTGCGGTGGTGATCGTGCTGGTGGTCTTCGCCATCTTCCTAGCGGTGTCCCTCCGCCACAGTTCCACCGGGCAGACCACCTTCTTCGGTCGGCCGGTTTACTCGGTGGCCAGCGGCTCGATGACCCCCACCTTCGACACCGGGGATCTGATCGCCGACAAAGCAATCACAACTTCCGCTGCGGAGCACCTGCACAAGGGACAGATCATCACCTTTAGCACCACGCCAGCTGTTGCCGGTAGCACCTCATTAGTGATAACCCACCGCATCTATGCTGTGGTCAAGGGACCGGAAGCGAACGGTGTGCAGATCGTGGAGTACCGCACAAAGGGGGACAGCAACAACGCCCCGGACTTGGCGCTGGTGGCACCATCAGCGATCCTGGGCCTCTACCAGGGGCAGCGAATCCCGTTCGGAGGTTATGTCCTCAGCACGCTGCACCAGCCGGGGACCTTCGTGATTTTGGTCATGATCCCGCTGGTGTACCTGGTCGAGGAGGAGATCCGGAGGCGGTGGGTAAGGCTCGGTGAGCAGGAGGTGCAGCGCCGAAGCGCCGCCGCCGGTCACCAGGGAGACCCCCGGTGAATAACACATTGCTACTTATTGGGTGCAGGCACGGCGAAAAGGAGGAGGAGTCGATAGAGCGAGAACTGACTACTTTCGATCGCTTCGTGAGCGCGTTTCACGCGCAATCAATTTCGGATCAACTCAGGGGAGACTTCGGATGAATCTAGCAACCAAGCGCTTCGGGCTGGTGCTCGCAGGCGTAGTTGGCGTGGGCGCGATCGCCGCCATGGCGATGGGGGCGAGCTTTGCCCTGTTCACGTCCTCGGCTACGGGGATATCAGACACAGTTACCGCTGGAACTGTGACGCTTAGCAACTCGGCGTCGACCTCGTGTACGTTCACCAACATCGCCCCCGGCGATGCGCCGACGACCTGTCAATACAAGGTCGACTACACCGGAAGTCTCACGGCATGGATGCTGCTTTCCGCGTCTATTACTTCGACCACGGGGCTAAGTGCATCTCCTTCGGTCCCGGTTGGGACCAGCGACCTCTATGACGGAACGACGACCGGGTTGCAGGTGGCCATTGTGGGAGACTCGTCGGAAGGAGCGAGGTTTTCAAACCCAGGGCAATCCTTCTCGCCGACCGGTACTAATCAGGTCGTGTACCCTCTCGCACGCTGTGTGAACTGCACAGGAGTCGAGTTTCAGCCGAACACCACTGAGACGTTCACTCTCTATGCTGCCCTTCCTTCGTGGGCGGGCGATGTTTACCAGGGCGGATCAGCGACCATAACGCTCACGGCAAGCGCAGTGCAGTACCCGAACAACAACGGCAACGACTGCTACCTGGGACCGTGCAGCATTCCGGGCACCACCGGCCCAGATCCGTTCATAGTCGGCGCGAGTGCAGTTAGTGCTTCGCCCGCAATCACGCTCACCTACAACGAAGATGTGACGTGGGGTGGCAGCAACCTTCTCAACCCAGCTGACTTCACGGTGACCGATCTCACCCAGAGCGGGGCCAGCCCCGTTACATGTCCGGTCATTACATCACCAGGGGGAAATGGGGACGGGACGTCGACTATCGGTTTGCCGTTGGGCACCTGCTCGAATGGGAAGGCAGTCAACTCCGGAGACTATCTCGACTTTTCCTACAACAGCGGAGCTGGGAGCAGTTCTCCTTACATCCATGCGACTGCGAGCGATGCAAATCCCACCGGAATTCAGTCGAGCCAGAGCATTTCTCTGATCTCGGTCAGCTGAGGCAGAGCGAAACCTAGAAGTTATTGAGGTGGGGATCGGCGGGTGTTCGACCCGCCGATCCCCCGGCGACGAAACCAATTCAAACCCGCCGGTTCTTGGAGAGTTTGCTAAAGTGATCACGCAGTGGCGACGCCTTCTGGCTCTCGTGGCCATCGCTGCGGTGGGCGGGCTGGCGGCGCTATCGATCTCGACGAGCCTAGCCCTGTTTGCGCTACGGGCTCCCAGCAGGTGAGTACCTTCACCGCCGGGACCGTCACGTTGACCAGCGCCTCCGGATCCTCGTGCGTGGCTTCGAAGGCCAGTTCCTGCAAGTACGTCATCTCGTATGCAGGAACCCTTTCGTCCTGGATCGGCTTGACCGTGACGAGTTTCGCTATATTAGCCACAAACTACCAGGTAGTGGACTCAGATAAAAACCACACTTTTCTTGCTGACGAGGACGAGATTGTTGGTGGTGGGGTCGTCACCACGGGCTTCTCTGACACCTTCACGATCACGTTTAGTGCCAATCCGCCCCGCGGCGCCCACGTCACACTCACGGCGGTAGCGGTTCAGCCCGCACATAACACAAAGTACCTCAGGACGGTTGCGATCGGACCGATCAGCTGGACGTGAGAATCTTGTCGCACTTGCGTCCGCGCCGTCTCTGGTCTGTGCTGGTCGCGGTCGGGTTGGTAATGGGAGCCGCCGGCATCGTCATCGCGGTGGCGGCAGCCAGTCCCGCCTCGGCAGCTTCGCTCGGTGTCTGCGGCGCCTCGATCGCGCTTGCTCCCGGCGACACCGGCTCCTGCTTGGAGACGGTCAGCGACACGTCGAACAGCACGTCTACCCCGGTCAAGGTCACTCTAGTGATCAACACCGTCTCCACGTCGGGAGGGGGGGCACCGGGTAGTGGGGTCGGCACTGAGGCGGTCCTGGACGGTCAGTCCACTGGCCTGCAAGTATTGGTCAAGGACGTGACCACGGGTCGCAACTTCAACTTGGGAACAGTCTCCTGTCCCAACGCGGCCTACTGTGCCAGCACTTCACGTGCGCAGACGGTAGCCACGAATGTGGACAACTCCAGCTTCGGCGACTCCTTCGAGATCATCTGGTCATTCCCGATTGCCGCTGGCAACCCTTATCAAGGCGCTGCCGCCACGATCCAGCTCGCGTCCACCTACACGGGAACCGGAGGGAGCGGGGTCCTGGGGGCCAGTACCGGTCCAAACGGAGGCGTGTTGGCGGCCAGTACCCCCACGACCGGGGCCAGGTTGCCGGAGACGGTCGGCCAGCTGCTGGTGGGAGCCGGCGTCCTGCTGGCGCTGATCGGAATGTTCCTCTACATGAGAGGTCAGCGGAACCGTCCCTTCCAGCCTCCCAACTCCACTATCTGACCGGACGCCCCCGGAGAGAAGCCGCTGCCTCCTTCCGGTTTAGGCAGTCCGGGCCAGGATTGCCCTGCCTAGCGCTGCCGTAGCCACCAGTGAGACGGATAGGAAGATGATGGCGGCGATCAGAAAGCTCAGGGGGTCGCCGTAGGGAGGGTTACCTCCCAATAGCAGCTGGAAGCCCTCGTCCAGATAGCTGAAGGGCAGGATTTGCGCCACCCAGTAGCGCAGACCGCCCGCTGGGACACCTGTGAAGAGTCCTGAGAGAAAGAGCAGAGGAGCCAGTACCACTGACAAGTAGACCATGGCTTCCCCAGCGTGGTCGGTGAGGGCGGCGATACCCAGGCCGATGGCCCCGGAGAAGGACAGTGCCGAGAGAGCCAGCAGCCAGGTGGTCGCCAGGGTGGCCGGGTCAGGACGCTCGGCGATGGCGATGACCACCAGCACCAAAGTCGCCTGGAGAGCGTCCACCAACCAGCCTGCGAAGAAGAGCTCCAGACCCACCCGCCAGGCGGGCAGCGGCAGGACCGCCAACCGGTCCAGCCAACCCGAACCTCGGGCCCGAGTGATGGTCACCCCGGTGCCGACAGTTCCCACCATGGCGATCAGAACCGTCAGCAGCATGCCGGCGAAGAAGGGAGGGGCCCCGGTCGTCACCAGTGGGATCACCAGCACTAAGGGGAAGGCCAGCTTGATAACCAGCGCCCGGCGCCGGGCTAGCGTTCCCCGCAGCTCCAGCTGCCAGAGCTGGGTCGGACGCGGAAGAGCCAGTCCAGCCATCCGGGGTTGCGATCGGTCCATGACCACTTGACTGCGCTCAGTCATGGAGCGCCCGGCCGGTCAACCGAAGAAAACAGTCCGCCAGCCCCGGATCGCGCACCTTGAGGTCAACCAGGTGCAGGTCGAGGTCTCCCAAGGTGGCCAGGATGTCGGGGAGGAGGCCATCGCGCTGCCTAGCCAGGATCAGCAGGCCACCTTCCGCTTCGGCGGCGCGGTCGACTCCTTCGATCACCCGAACAGCGGAGATAGGAGAGGGTCCCCGGTAGCTCAGCTGGACCTCTCTGGTGCCGCCCAGCTCGGCCAGCAGCTCACTTAGCGGAGCGTCCCGGACGGCCTCCCCGTCGACCAGGAAGCAGACTCTTGTCGCCACCTGCTCCACGAAGTCGGTGTCGTTGGTGGAGATGCAGGTGGCCAGACCAGTCCGTGCCCGGATGCGCAGCGCCTCCGCCAGCCACTGGCAGCCGCTCACGTCCAGGCCCAGGGTGGGCTCGTCCAGGAGCAGGAGCGGTGGGTCGCCCACCAGAGCCTCGGCCAGCAGCACCCGGCGGCGCATCCCATAGGAAAGTCGGGCGAGGGGGTCACCCCCGAGCTCGGCGACCGCCGCCTCCTCTAAGGCGGGCTCCCAGAGGTCACTCCGCACCTTCCGGGCGGTGGCGAAGAAGGCCAGGTTCTGCCGGGCGCTCAGCTCGTCGGCATGGGCGGTGGCGTCGAAGACCACCGCCAATTTTGCCCGAGCCGCCTGGCGATCGCCATCCCCGAACCAGGTCAGCTCTCCCGAGTTGGGGCGAGTCCTGGTCGCCAAACACCGCAGGAGCGTCGTCTTGCCGCTGCCATTGGGACCGACCAGGGCCTGGACTTCCCCGGGGCCGACCGTGAGGTTGACCGGGCCCACCCCGCGGCCGTTGCGGTAGCGGCGGCTGAGTCCGGCCGCCGCCAGCCACGGTTTGGTCAGGGAGAGGTCATTCAATGAACTCGATCATCGTGCCATCGGTGACCTCGACCAGCCCTGCGGGAACGGTGAACGCCACTTGGTAGGCCAGGATGCGCTGGCCTACCTCCACCTGGTGGCCGATCAGGCGACTGCGAACCAGGTGGCTGATGAATCCGGGAGCCCGATGGTTGACCTTCCGGAGCACGACCCGCTGGGCTTGATCCACAGGCCCGGGGGGTAGAATCGGTGGCACAAGCGCGATTTTACGTGCCCCGCGCACCCGGTCGGCGTGACCTGGGGGCGGCCAAGTGGTACATATTGCACCGGTGAGACTGCTCCATTGCGCTGACGTGCACCTCGACGCGGCCTTTCAAGGGCTAGGCGAGGCGATGGGCAAGCGCCGCCGGGCCGCGCTGCGGCAGACGTTTCAGAACGTGGTCAAGCTGGCTTTGGAGCTCAAGGTGGACGCGCTCACCATCGGCGGTGACCTCTACGAGGACCTCCGCTCCCGTCAGGACGCCGCCCGATTTCTGGCGGAGCAGCTGGGGGAGCTGCCCTTTCCGGTGCTGATCGCCCCCGGCAACCACGACTACTGGCATGCCGGCTCGCTCTACGCCACCAACGACTGGCCGGACAATGTGCACATCTTCTCCAGCAACCAGTTCTCTCCGGTGGAGGTCGCCGGTCACCGGATCTTCGGGGTCGCCCACGACAAGCCCAAGGGAACGGGCAACCTGCTGGCCGGTTTCAAGGTCCCGGACGGCCTGCCGACGATCGCGCTCTTTCATGGCTCGGAGCGCGGCCAGCTACCGGCCCAAGGCGAAGGCAAAGAGGACCACGCCCCCTTTGCCGAGGCGGAGATCGCCCAAGCCGGCTTCCGCTTCGGCCTCCTCGGTCATTTCCACACCCCAAGGACCACCGCCCAGCTGGTCTACCCCGGCAACCCGGAGCCGCTCACCTTTGGCGAGACAGGTGAGCGGGGCGCGGCCGAGGTGGACTTCT
>Ga0307374_10015761_pt1 | contig 10123 bp, 9 predicted proteins | sample OX3MG_FD_202532 | JGI IMG/M metagenome (GOLD analysis project Ga0307374, IMG submission 202532) | Soil microbial communities from Risofladan, Vaasa, Finland - OX-3 | ecosystem: Environmental > Terrestrial > Soil > Coastal area > Acid sulfate soil | place: Finland: Risofladan, Vaasa | collected...
TCCGCGCCGGCTGGAACACAGAACAGCGGATTCGTCCGCGAACGGTGACGGCCGTGTTTGCTCCATGTTTGCTCGGATGCCGCGATACCGGCCGACACCTTCCGTCGCTACCCGGCATCGTCCCGGCCGCGTTCCTCACGAACCGGCAGCACACGGTACTAGACGGCATAGCCTGGCATCGTAGGAGATATCAGGACAGCGGCTCGTTGTCCGCGGGCTCGTTGTCCGCCGCCTCACCGTCCACCGGGCCGCCCGGTGCCGCATCGCCCGGTGCCGCATCGGCCGGGACCGGATCGCCGCTACCTCCGCCCGCGCCGTTACCCCCGCCCCCGGCACCGCCGTTACCGGCCGGGCCGTTACCGGCTCCGCCGCCGGCCGCCCCGTCGGCTGGCAGCGGGTCCGCGGCCTTCGGCACTTCGGTGAGAACCGTGTTGAACACCTGCTTCAGCTTCTCCACGGCCTGCGGTGAGAACAGGCCGACCATGGCGGCGATAGCGGCGAACCCGAAGTAGTTGACCTGCCCGGAGGTACCGGTGACCAGGCCGCCGCGCAGGATCAGGTAGAAGATGACTGCCAGCCCGCCGCCGATGAATGGCAGGGACAGGTACATCAGCATCCAGCTGCGCCGCAGGCTCCGGCTGCCCACGAACTCGTAGAGCGACCGGCCGCTGTGGATGAGGCCGCCAAGTGCCCCGGCGAGCGCGACAATGATGAACAGCCGCTGATCGCTGCCAAGAGTCAGGCGGATTCGCAGGATATGGCTCGTTGCGGCGCCCGCGTTTGCGCTAGGCGGCCAGAGGGCGATCAGCGCATAGACCGTCAAGGCCAGCAGCGCGATGACCAGGATGGAAAGGATCGTGGCCCCGGCTGCGCGGACAAAGGCCTCGCCCGGGCCGGAACCGGTGCCCGGATCCGCTGGAAGGTCCCCGTTTCCGCCGGCGGCAGCGGCAGTGATGGGATCAGCGTTCCCAGCAGAAGTCATTCCGCCCCCTCACGCAATACGGGCCCCCGAATCCGGCGATGACACACCGATACCGGTGAAATGCGCCCTTACGCTACCAAGACGGCCGCCGCCCCGCACCGGCGATCACGCAAACGCCGCACACGCCAAATCGGACCTTGCGCTGCGACCACACCCGAGCGTTCAGGTTCGGGGGCGCATTCGGACGGGGGGCTGGTCAGAGAGCCCGTCAGAGCACTTCGAGGGCGAACAGGTCATCCTCGGTCTCCCGGCGGACGAGCACCCGGGCGGCCCGGTCCCGGACCGCGATGACGGGCGGTCGGGGCACATGGTTGTACTGGCTGGCCATGCTCCGGCAATAGGCACCGGTGCCGGGGACTGCCAGCAGGTCGCCAGCGGTCAGGTCGGATGGCAGGAACTCGTCTTTGACAAGGACATCTCCGCTTTCACAGTGTTTGCCCACCACCCGGGCCAGCACCGGCTCGGCCGACGACGCCCGCGAAGCGACCGTGCATGAATAGTCGGCGTCGTACAGGGCCGTGCGGATGTTGTCACTCATGCCGCCGTCCACTGCGACGTAGCGGCGGATGGCGCCATGCTCAAGAACGACGTCCTTGATCGTCCCGGCGCGGTACAGGGTGAAGGTGCTCGGCCCCGCGATCGCCCGGCCTGGCTCCACCGAGACCCTGGGCACGTCCACCCCGAGCGTGCGGCATTCCCGTTTGACGATCTCAGCCAGGGCGTCCGCCAACGTCTTGGGCGCGAGCGGATCGTGCTCGCTGGTGTAGGCGACGCCGAAGCCACCGCCGAGGTCGATCTCCGGCAGGCTCACCCCGTGGTCGCGCACGACCTGGGCGTGCAGCCCGAGTAGCCGCCGGGCTGCCACCTCGAAGCCGCCGGTGTCGAAGATCTGCGAGCCAATGTGAGAGTGCAGACCACGCAGCTCCAGTTCCGGGCGATCGAGAACGCGCCGTACCCCGAGCGCGGCGGCACCTCCAGACAGCGACAACCCGAATTTCTGGTCCTCATGGGCGGTGGCGATGTACTCGTGTGTGTGCGCTTCCACACCAACGGTCACCCGCAGCATCACCGGCGCGCGGGCGCCGTGGCGGGCAGCTATGTCAGCCAGCCGATCGATCTCCGGCAGGGAATCAACGACGATTCGCCCGATTCCGGCGGCCACTGCCCGCTCCAGTTCCGCATCGGACTTGTTGTTGCCGTGCAGGCAGATGTCCTCAGGCCGAGCACCGGCACGCAGCACGACGGCCAGTTCGCCACCCGAGCAGGCATCCAGGCGCAGTCCGTCCTGGATAAGCCAGCGGGCCACCTCGGTGCACAGGAACGCCTTGCATGCGTAGTACACGTCGGCGCCTCCACACAAGTCCGCGAACGCGTCATGGAACGCGTCCCGCAAGGCCACCGCCCGGGCACGGAAATCGGCTTCGTCAAGCACGTACGCGGGGGTGCCGTGCTGGGCGGCGAGATCCCGGACGTCGACCCCACCGACCTCCAGCGCACCGGATTCTTTGCGGCGGACGGTTCCCGCCCACAGTTGCGGGATCAGTTCGTTGACGTCAGCTGGCGGACGGAGCCAGGCGGGAACAGTCGCGACACTGCCGTATCCGGGAGCATGAAGGGCGCCAGCTTCGTGAGCAGACATGATCTTTAATCCATTCGGCGTGGACGATGGGACCGCGCGGACAGCGCTGGGTCCACGCTGACCAAGAGCTGGCCCATACCAGCAAGGACCGGCCTGCAGCCGGCCAAGGCCCGGGGATGAGCAATCTGCCAAGCCGGGTGGGCACGCCCGGTTCGGGCTCACGTCGCCTGCCCGGCACCGGCAAGCGTAACGACGTCCGGGGTGCGGCGCGCGCTATTAACGTCAGCAGCAGGGCAGGCAGCCTGCAGCCCGGCTGTCCGGGTCTGCGCCGGATTGAGGCACGAATGGCCGGACGGTGCAGGTCACTGCGGCCGGAGACCGATATGACGGTAGACTTGCGCCATTCTGCAAGGGGGACCCGTGCTTCAGGATCTTGACCGAACCCTGACCGCCGTCCTGGCACGCGTGCTGGAACTTGACCCTGCCCTCTCGCGCGAAGACGCAGCTGGGCGAGTGGCGCACATAGCCGCTCAGGCAGGATTGAACGGCCTGCATCCCCGCCTGCTCAAGCTCACGTCCGAATTCAAGCAGCGGGGTGTCATCAACCCTTACCGGCTGTTCGAGAACGAGATCCGCCCCCATTTCTTCCTCGCTAATGGCAGGCCCGGCCACCTGAGCCAGGTGATCCATGACTCCGAGCAGGCAAGGGACGGGGTCTCGCAGTATGTCGTGTTCGGGCACTGGGACTCGCTACTGATCCTGTACGGGTCGGCCGACGAGGCGGCGGACCTCATGGAGAGCCTGCAGAAGGGTGCCTACGAGGACGCGGTCAGTTTCATGGCGCAGGATGTCCTGCTGGCCTACCGGCACCGGATCCGGTCTGATTACGATCCGGTTCCCGGAATCCGGGCTGAAGACATCAACGATCTCGCGCTGGATTTTGACAACGAGGACAAGCGTGCACTCAGGGAATCCCTGCTGGCGGCCAACATCCTGGTAGGCCCGACCCTGACACTCGGCTCACGGTCCTTGTACCCGATCACGGCTTTCGTGGGCATCCTGGTCAGGAGCCGGACGACCATCTCCGGCCAGGATGTCCTTGAAGCACTCCTGCGCCAGGAAGATCTCCAGCGGTGCCTGGTCGACCTGTACCAGATAGAGCACAGCTTCCCGTACCAATACTTCGCGAAGATCGCCTGCGCGACCGCCGACGAGCTTGACCACGCGACAAACGCCGTCGCCTTCGCGTCCTATGGCGGGATCAGGTTCGAGGGCGAGACGCTCGTGGTCGCCCGGGGCTCCGAGCAGTTGCCTCTCGTGCGCAAGGCCAACGTCGCGAGCCTGATCGTCGCCCCGGATATCAGCCCCATCGCCCGGGCGGCTCAGCGGATCTTCGACGGCCTCGGGGAACAGGAGCGGGCCTCTTTCAACTCCCTGCCCGATGAGCGGCAACTGGCCACTCTGCATGCACTCAACCGGCTCCGCTCCGCGGTCGAGGACGATCGCTTCGAGGGTGCGACCCGGGAGCGTATCGAGTCAGCGATCTCGACGTTCGCCCGGGAATCGACCAGACCCGATGGCGGGCCGAATCTGACCGGGGCGGTCATCGAGATCACCTCGCTGGTGGAGATACTCGCGAAGACCTTCCTTTCCAGGCTCGCGTACTCCGTGTGCGGCACGAACCCGGCCAAGATCCAGGAGGAACTCAAGCTGCCGACCGTCAAGATCCGGGCGCTCAGCCTGGGCAAGGTCGTCCAGGCCTTCCGCACCGCCGCGAGCTCGGAGACCTTTGCCGACGTCAGGCAGCACGTGCCGGACGAATGGACGGAGCGGCTGGACGTGTTCGCCGACGAGCGCAATTCCTGGGCTCATGGCGCGGCCGGCGGAACCGGCACAGATCTGGTGGAGCAGGCCTTCCTCGCCATGCGGGAGGGCATCGCGATCGCGGGCTGGCTGACGCGCGAACTGCAGTCGATCCGCGACAGCCAGCTCGCGAGCGAGGACTCCCGGGGCGCGGCGGCTGAAGAGGACATTCCCATTCTCCGGCTCTCCCCTCAAGCCCGCGGATCGGAGTTCGGGGTCTTCGTCAGTCACGCGTCCACCGATGGGCCGGTCGCCGAGCGCCTGGCAATGGGCCTGCGAGCGATGGGCTACAACAGCTGGTACGACAAATGGGAGCTGAAGGGCGGGGACTCCATCGTCCAGCGGATCCAGGATGCGCTGTCGGCCAGCGACGTCCTGATCGTCGTCTTGAGCCCGAGGTCGGTGGCGTCCAGCTGGGTCAAGCGCGAGCTGAATTCGGTGCTCATGGCTCAGCTCAGCGGCCAGCAGGTGCTGGTGATCCCGGTTTTGATCGAGACCTGTGAGATCCCCCAAATGCTCACCGACACGTTGCATGTCGATCTGCGCAAGGACTTTGAAAGCGGCTTCCTGGAGCTCCTCGACGCCATTCGGTCCCACCGCAGCAAGACAGCGCGCCTGCCGCCCAAGCCCAGGGCGCCCGCCGATCAGGTCCAGGGTCCTGCGGCAGACAGCCTCGCGCTCGACGAGGACGCCTAGCCGGTCGCCTCCGCTGGCGAACGGTTCATGAACGGGGCGTGACAGCGGTGAAATTCACCGTGACCTGCTTGAAGCCCAGTGAGCGCAGCATGCCGGTGAGCATGCCCCGGGTGTTCCGCTCCGCCTCGCTCAGCAGCGGGCTGTGCCGGGCGGCAGCCTGGATCTTCTCCTGGGCCAGGATGTAGACCTGCTGCTGGCTGTTCGGGTTCCCGGAGAAGAAATTGCCGATCCGGTTCAGCAGCCCTTGCTGCTGGGCGTAGACATACGATTGGCGGACGTTGAGCACCGCCGGCTCCAGCTGAGCGCCGGGCAGTTCGACCGTCACCGCTGTCCGGTCCGGCGACACCTGGATCGACTTGCTGCCCAGCCGGGAGAAATCGACAAAGGCGATATCGGTGCCCTCGCCGATGAACAGGGTGTCGCTGCCCTCCACGAATGACGGCAGGAACGCCGTCTTCTTCGACAGGTCGACGACCACCTGGAAGGATCCGCTGGCCGCCTCATAACGGCTCAGCGCGGTGATCGACCTGAGCAGGGCCGGCTGGCTGCGGACGGTGGTCGACTCCGCGAACGGGTTCCGCAGCTGCGGCAGGAGATGGACCGCGGAGAGCACGAGGACCGCGACGGCGACTGCGGCGACCGCCGCTGCCAGCACCGCCAGCCAGCCCATCAGCCGTGGGCCCCGGGCGTTGCGCACCATGATGTCGCTCCATTCGTGAGCGTTTCGTTGACGTCGGCCTGGGCAGCTGAGGACGGCGAAACCGGCCCATCCGCTCGCAGCCGGGGATGGCGGCCCGCGGGGCCGGGGCCGGAGGAGACATGTTCAGGCGATTCGAGAACTGGATGTACCGACGCATCACCCGGCGGCCACGTTACCGCCGGCGCCGGGCTGGGGTCACCGGCTGCCTGCTGTGGCTGCTGATCCTGATCGGCGTTCTGGTGATCGTGTCGTTGTTCTTCGGTTCCTTCCAGAAAGGCACCAAGGCCAGCGGCCTGCGGGATCCGGGGCCGGTCCCGGTGGTGATGGCGCGCTAGCTGGCCGCCGTTCATCTGGATCACTTCCCGTGCGGGCGCCGGTGCGCGGCCCGCGGCGGACGACTACCCCCCGGCTCGCAGTCCATGCCACCACGGGCGGCCCGTGCACCGGGTGACGGGGGCCCGGCCGGTCCCGGGCGGGTGAACCGGGACGGCACGGTCACGATCTGGGCGATCACCTCGACCGTGAGCGGCAGCGGCGACCAGGGGGCCGACCCCAACAAGCTGGTCGCCATCACCGACGACCCGGCCGCCCTCACCCAGCCCGCCGGCGAGGCCTTCACCACGGTCCGGGCGGCCGGCGCGGGCGAGGTGCTGCGCGGCGTGTCCTTCACCCCCGGGACCGGGGCTCCCGGCCACTGACCCGCCCACCGGGCCCGCGTGGCCGGGCCGGCCGGGAGGCCGGCCCGGCTGCGCGGCCGTCTACCCGCTGTGCCGCTGGAGGAACGCCAGTGTCCGGCCGTTGAACTCGTCAACGTCCTCATAGATCGGGGCGTGCGCGCAGCCCTCGAACACGGTGACCTCGGAGCCGCCGATCCCGTCGGCTAGCGGCTCGGCGAAGCGGGTGGATGTCACCGCGTCGTGCCGCCCGAACGAGATGAGCGTGGGTGCCTCGATCATCCCGAGCACGTCGCGTGCGTCATGGGTGAGCACCGCCTGCGACTGGCGGAGGAAGGCGTCCACCGGGGGCATCGGCCGCCCGCGCACGAAATCGGCCAGCGAGTCAATGTACTCGGGCCGGCTGGCGTACAGCTCAGGCGTGAAGCACCACGGGAAGATCCCCTTGATCACCATGTCGGTCACGCTGTCCAGCGCCTGCGCCATGATCCGCCAGCCCTCGACCACGATCCGCAGGAACGGGTCGGTGGCGGGCCAGGCGCTGTGCAGCGACAGTGATCTCACCCGGGCGGGGTGCTTGGCGGCCAGCCACATGCCGGTCGCCGCGCCCAGCGACAGCCCGGCCACATGGGCCCGCTCCACGTCAGCGGCCTGCATGAACGCGGCGATATCGTCGGCGAGCAGCTGCGTGGTGTACTCGCCCTCCGGCTTGCTGCTCAGGCCGGCCCCCCTCAGGTCGACGGTGAAGCAGGTGAAGTGCTTGGCGTACTCGGCCACCTGGAACGCGTAACATGCCTGGTCGGCCGCGAGGTAGGGGATGAGCACGAGGGGCTCGCCCTCGCCCTGGACCTCGTAGTAGATGTCGATGCCGTTCGCGTGGACGGTTGGCATGTCGCCCTCCCCTGATCTCGGTCGCCGGCTGGATGCCGGCGATGGGATGGTTCCCGTTCCTGGGAAGGCCAAAGACCCGGCGGCCTGCGGGACAGGCCCTTGTGGGCCGGGCGGAGCGCGCAGAGTGTCAGCGGCGGCCGGTCCACTGCGGGCCGGTCCTGGCCCAGCGGGCATCCCAGGCGGCGAGCCGCCGCCGGTCGAGCACCCAGTGCGCCAGCAGCCCGACCACCGCCAGCGCCGCGGCCACGGCGACGGTGGCCAGTGCCGCGGCCAGGGCGACCCGGCCGATCACGTCGCTGCGCTGGACCGGTGACGATGTGAGCCGGCCCGCCTGGTCGGTCCACACCGGGACCGTGCTGCCGGCCCTGGCGCCCGCCGGGGCGTAGACCTGGCCGGTGCGCGCCGCCCCGCCGGCTGCCCGCCAGCTCGCGGGCACCAGCAGTTCGAGTGAACCCTGCGAGAGCGGCTGGGTGGCCGGCGGCGCGTTCTTCAGCAGCACGGCGGGGACCTGGTGCCAGCCCGCCTGTGCGTGCTCGGCGCGCAGGGCGGCGTTCGCTGCGGCCTGGCCGGCCGCCAGCGCGGCCACCGGCGCTCCGCCCAGGAACATCGCGATCAGCGCGGCCACGACGGCGGCCTCCACCCGGTCACTGGCCCGCCGCAGCGGATTGCGGTCCGGGCGCCAGCGGCGGGCCATCGCCGCCAGCCCGGTTGCCCTCGTCATGCCTCGCCTCATCGCTGTCCCCCTCCCGGCCAGGCGGATGCACCGCCAGACCGCCCATGGGGCGGGTGCCTATCCGGTAGCGCCACCTACCCGATGGGGGGTAGTCTACTCCTCAGACGACTGAGGAGATGAGCCGGCCCCCTCCTTACCGGGCCGGCGGGCGCCAGGCCCAGCCCCACGACGAAGGAGCGACGATGCCCCTGACGCCGCTGCGCCGCAGCCCGCTGGTCGAGCTTGCCGTGCGGCAGCTGCACCAGCAGCTCCAGTCGGGTCAGTGGCCGGTGGGAGCGCGGCTGCCCGCCGAGACGGAGCTGGCCGACCAGCTGGGCGTCGGCCGTTCTACCGTGCGCGAGGCGGTACGGGCTCTGGTCCATGCCGGCCTGCTGGAGACCCGCCAGGGTTCGGGAACGTTCGTTCTGTCGCTGACAACGGATGAGGCCTGGGAGCCGAGGCTGCGGCGCGCGGCAGTACTGGAGGTCTACGAGGTGCGTGAGGCCCTGGAGGTCCAGGCGGCGCGCCTGGCCGCGGCCCGCCGCACCGACTCCGATGTCGCGGTGCTGGCGCAGAGCCTGGCTGCCCGCGACACCGCCCGCGAGCTCGGCAGCGCCGACACCTTCGTGCAGGCCGACCTGGACTTCCACCGGGCGGTCGTGGCCGCCGCGCACAACCAGCTGCTGGCGGAGATGTTCGACTCGTTCGCCGCGGTCCTGCGCGAAGCGCTGGTCGCGGTGGTGACCGACCGGGACCTCGGCGATGTCAGCGTGGCTCCCACCCACGCCCGGCTGGTAGCGGCCATCGAGGCAGGTGACCCCGACGCCGCCGAGCAGGCGACCCGCGACCACATCGGCCCCTCCGCCGCCGTGCTGCGCTCCTCCGGCCGCCCATAGCCACCGGCGCGGCCGCTCCCGGCGCAGCCTCCCCGCCGCGCCGTCCATTCCCGCCGCGCAAGGCCGCTGCGCGCTTCCAGGCCACGCGGAGCCGCTCCCGCTCGCGCCCCGCGGCGGCGATATGGCCATTGGGTGGACGGTGGGCGGAAAGGGTACCCGGAGCGCTTTCTTCGGGCCTTTTCCTGATAATGGTTTCCGGAAAGATGAACTCTTTACCTGAAGCCGCTTGCATTTAGTGTTGCGATGCACTCTCGTAACGTTTCCGGAGGGTACTGTGGGCGACCGAATCAGCGCCTCCAGGCGAAACTACGCGAGAATAAGGAAGACGAATGCTGAGAAATAGAGGCTTATTCACGATCATGATCATCAAGAAATCCAGCGCCACGTCGCCGCTGGTTGGAGCTTGATCAACTTGAAGTTGATGATCTTGTGAATAGCCCTCATAGCCTCAGAACGGATTGGCGGGCGCGCGTCGGCGTGGCCGTGGTGGCATCCGGTTCCCTGGCCGGAGCGCTGTCGCTGGCGGCACCGGCGGCCGCCGTCGCACACCAGCCCGTCAGCTATTCCTTCCGGACCTACAACAACAGCAGCGACCCGAGCTTCAACCAGCTGCTGGGCATCAACAACGGTGGTGTTATCGCCGGGTACTTCGGGTCGGGCGCCAGGAAGCACCCGAACAAGGGCTACCTGCTCTCTCCGCCCTACCGCCAGGCCGACTACCAGGTGCAGAACTTCCCTGGCTCAAAGCAGACCCAGGTCACCGGGCTCAACAACAAGGGCGTCACGGTCGGCTTCTGGTCGAGCCAGAACAAGGCGAACATGGCCAACAACAACTTCGGCTTCTATGCGGTCAATGGCACGGATTTCCACTCCGTGAGCTTCCCGACTTCGGACAACTCCACGCCGCCTGTGAACCAGCTGCTCGGGGTCAACGACAATGACATCGCGGTCGGCTTCTACGCCGACGGCCAGGGGAACACCCACGGCTACGAGTACAACATCGCGTCGAACTCCTTCAGCGACGTCTCCGTGGCCGGTGCGACCAGCGTGGTCGCGGCCGGGATCAACAACCTCGGCAACGTGGCCGGCTTCTACACCGACAGCGGCGGCCAGACCAACGGGTTCCTGCT
>Ga0307374_10015762_pt1 | contig 10123 bp, 6 predicted proteins | sample OX3MG_FD_202532 | JGI IMG/M metagenome (GOLD analysis project Ga0307374, IMG submission 202532) | Soil microbial communities from Risofladan, Vaasa, Finland - OX-3 | ecosystem: Environmental > Terrestrial > Soil > Coastal area > Acid sulfate soil | place: Finland: Risofladan, Vaasa | collected...
GTCGACGGTTTTGATCGTCAGGCCCAGGGCCGGGCCCAAAATCGCCTCGACCCGCGCGCGGTCGCCCTCGCGCAAAAGCCCGGTGTCCACGAAAATGCAGAAAAGCCGCTCGCCCACGGCGCGCGAGATGAGCGCGGCCGCGACCGCGCTGTCGACGCCGCCCGAGAGCGCGCACACGACCGAGCCCGTCCCGATTTGGGCGCGCACGGCCGCGACCTGCGACTCCAGCACCGAGGCCATGGTCCAGCGCTCGGAAACCCGGCACACGTTCCGGGCGAAATTCTCCAAAATCTTGGCGCCGTATTCGGTATGCGCGACCTCGGGATGGAACTGCACGCCGTACCAGGCCTTGGCCTCGTCCGCGATGGCGGCCAAAGGCACGGCCGGCGTTCTGGCCGCGGTCTTAAATCCGTTGGAGAGGCCCGCCACCTCGTCGCCGTGGCTCATCCAGGCCCGGAAGCTCGGCGGCAGGCCCTTGAAAATAGGGCAGGCGGCCAAAACTTCCACCTCGGCGCTGCCGTATTCCCGTCGCGGAGCCGGAGCCACCCGCCCGCCGGTCTCGTCGGCCAAGAGCTGCATGCCGTAGCAAATGCCCAAAATCGGAAGCCCGGAGCGGAAAAGCGCGGGGTCGGGCCTGGGCGCGCCGCGCCGACCCACGCTGTCGGGCCCCCCTGAAAAAACCAGGCCGCGCGGCGCCAGGGCCAGGATTTTCTCCGCTGGCGCCGTGCCGGGCAGTATCTCCGCGGGAATTTCCAGCTCGCGCAGGGCCCGCGCGATGAGGAAGGTGTATTGGCTGCCGAAGTCCAGGATAACGATGGACGGCATCACTTCCCCATGCCGAGACGCTGGGCTTTTTGGAAAATCTTGCCTTCGGTCTGGATGGCGGGGGCGATGATGATTTCGGCCGTCTGCATCTCTCTGATAGTGGCGGCGCCCAAGGCGCCCATGCAGGTGCGCAGCGCGCCCACGAGGTTTTGCGTGCCGTCATCGGTGCGGGACGGGCCGTAGAGGATTTCCTCCAGGGTTCCCGTGACGCCGACGCGGATGCGGGTGCCGCGGGGCAGGTTCTGGTGCGGCGTGGCCATGCCCCAGTGGTAGCCCAGGCCGGGAGCTTCCTTGGAGCGCGCAAAGGCCGAACCGACCATGACGCCGTCGGAACCGCTGGCGACGGCCTTGCAGATGTCGCCGCCGGTGCTCATGCCGCCGTCGGTGATGATAGGCACGTAGCGGCCCGTGCGCTTGTAGTAGTAATCGCGCGCGGCCGCGCAGTCCACGGTCGCGGTCACCTGCGGAACGCCCAGGCCCAAAACGCCGCGCGTGGTGCAGGCGGCGCCCGGCCCCACGCCGATCAAAAGCCCCGAGGCGCCGGCTTCCATGAGCTCGGTCGCGACGGAATAGGTCACGCAGTTGCCCACCACGACGGGAATCTTCATCTTGCGGCAGAACTTAGCCACGTCGAAGGGCTTGTAGCGCGAGGCCCGGTGCCGGACGGTGGTCACGGTGGACTGCACGACGAAAATGTCGCAGCCGGCCGCTTGGGCGATGCGGCCGAATTTCTCGGCGTTCTGAGGAATAGTCGAGACCGCGCAGGGAATCTTGGCCTTCTTTATTTCGCGCACACGTTCGGCGATGAGGCGCTCCTTGACCGGCGCGCGGTAGAGATCCTGCACCAAGCGCGTAGCCTGCTCGGGTCCCGCCTGGGCGATTTGCGCGATGATTTCGCGGGGTTTCTCGTAGCGCGTGTTGATGCCGTCCAAGTTCAGGACCCCCAAGCCGCCCATTTTCCCCATGGCCACGGCGAAGGAGGCGTCCACGACGCCGTCCATGGCCGAAGCCAAAAAGGGAATGGTGAGCTTGATGCCGCCGATTTGGAGGCTGGTGTCGACCTCCTCGGGGTTGATTGTCATGTCGCCCGGAACCAGGGCGATTTCGTCGAAGCCGTAAGCCCGGCGCGCTTCCCGATCACGACCGATGAAAAACGCCACGCTTGCCTCCTATAAGGGAAGGAATTCGAATAATGATTTTATCAAATCGGGCGGCAAGGCGCAAACGCTCCCGTTCAGGGCCGAAAGTCCCGGTTTCTTCTGGGCCCTTTTAGGGAGCGCGCGAGGCCCGCCGGCCCTCGGCCGCGGCCGCGATTACTGCTATGGTATCGGCGGATGATAAAAGGAAAAAGGTTCGGCGCCGCCAAGGCTCCGCTGCTTTCTGCTCTGTTCGCCCTGGCGGTGGGCGGAGCGCTTTGCCCGCGCGCTCAAGCTCGGGAAATCGGCCCGCCCGCGGACGCCGCGGCGCCGACCTCCATTCCGGAAACCCCAATCCTGGGACTTCCCGTCCTCCCGGAGGTTTCCGAACTTTGGTCCGAACCACTGTCTCCCGGCGCGGTTCTTGGCGCCGCGGACCTGACCGCGCTCAAGCCGGCATCCGCCGCCGCTGCAAATCTTGCCGTCGAGACCCCGCGCGCAAGCGCCCAAAATCTGAGTCAGGCGCCCAAAGCTCCAAGGCCCGCTTCGGCAAAGCCGCCCGCCGCCTTTTCCGCGGCGCCGCCAATCGCCGCATCGCGCACCTCGCGCGGGATTGCCGGGCCCGGGCGCGCGCTGGAAAGAGCCGGGCGCCTTAAGGCCGCGGCCGCGCCCATATTTGACGGATCTCAAGCGGCCGCCGCGGCGCCGGCGCAGGACGGCTTTCCCGTTTCGGCCCGGGCGTTTTATTCCGGAAACCTCGGCCTGGCCCGCAAAATCCCCTTGAAGCCGAGCCATCTGGCCAATTTAAAGAATCGCATCGGACTCGGCAGCGCGGCGATTTTCCGTTTTTCCGGCCGGGCGCGGCAAGTCGGAAAAACCTGCGCCACGCAAGCCCTGGCCGCCTGCGCCGAGGCCAACGGGCGCAAGGATCCGGCCCTGCTGATCAAAATGATGACCGCAGCCAAGCGCGTCAAAATCGCCCTCATCGAAGAATCCCTCGCCGAAAGCGAGCGCGCCAAGGAAGAGCTTTTGCGCCAAGGCCTGGACACGGCGGACATCGAGAAAAAAATAACGGAGCTGACGCTCCGCGCCATCTTGATCGGAGACGCCTTCGAGCACGAGGGGCTTTCCCGGAAAGAGCAGCGGCGGACCGCGGCGGAGGCCGGGCTCGACTACCGGGTCCTGGGCCGGGCGCGAGGCTTGGCGGACGCCATCGGCCCGGAAGCCTCGAAAGAACTCCTCGCGAAATTCCGGCGCAACTCAGCTTCCCTCAAGCAGAAAATCGACGAGGAGATCGCCCTAAAAAACGCGGTGATGGTCGGCGTCTATACGGGCGTGCGCAAAGACGGCGGCAACGGATTTCACGCGTTGACTATTTTGGGCAAGGGCCGCAAGCCTTCGGGAATTTACTATTACATCGTTTACGATTCGAACCTGGGGCACCCCATGCTTTACATGGCCAAAAAGCTCCTCGCGATCCACGCGGCCGTCATCAAATGAGGCCTCGGAACGATGGAATGGGGCATGTTGTATAATAGGAGCATGAAGATGAAAAAGATCGTTATTCTTGCCGTGGCCGTTCTCGCCGCTCCTCTTTTCGCGCGGGCCCAAGACTCCGTCGAATCCCTGGCGGCCGGCGCGCGCGGGCTCGATGTTCCCGCGTTTTCCAAGCTGGAAGCCGGCTTTCGGGCTCCGGCGGTCTTGGCCCTTCACCGGCCGTTTAGCGGCACCATCGCGGGAACCTTCGCCGGCGGGCCAGTCAACCTAATCTTGAACCGCTATGCCTGGGACATCACCGGCCGCGTCGGGAGCAGCCCCGTCAGCGTCGACATCGACAACCAAAATGGCACCTTCACGGGCGAAGAAGGCCAAAGCCGCGTGGCTCTTTTTTTCCAATGGTCGCCCGACGTCATCCGAATTTCTGGCACCGACGCCGGCGCTCCCTACAACGTGACGCTCAACGTGACCGGAGGCGTCATCTCGGGCACGGCCGAGGGCTCGCCGCTTAAGGCCACCTTCCGCATGGACGGCGGCCCCATCCAGGGCTCCAATACCGGCGACATCTCGCTCAACTACGACGTGGTTTCCGGACGGGTCAACGGCGTCATCAACGGCTCGCCCATCGACGTAACCCTGACCGACTTGGACCTCTCCGACTTCATGGAGCACCTCTACCTTTTCCTGGCGCCGCAGCCCTAGGCCGACGGCATGCCTCCCGTCGCGACCAGCGAGAAAAAAAAGATGGAGGGCGCGCCGCGCCCGCAACGGCTCGACCCCGGGATCAAGCCCGAGTCCTACAATCTCCGCCTAAAAGTCGATCCGGACGCGGGGACGTTTTCCGGCGAGCTCTCGCTAAAAATCCGGCTGAAAAAGGCCGCCTCCCGCCTCATGCTTCACGCGGCGGATCTTAAAATCGAGCGGGCCGGCATCGACGGCGAGGACATTCCCGCCGAGGCGATTGAAATCGACAAGGCCGCGGAAACCGCGGCCTTCAGCCTTCGCAAAAACCTGCAACCCGGCCCCGCCGTTTTGAACATTTCCTATTCCGGGACGCTCAACCGGCAGTTGCGCGGGCTTTATCTTTCCACCGCCAAGCACGAGGGCAAAACGGAGAACTACGCCTTCACCCAGTTCGAGCCGGCCGACGCGCGCCGGATGCTGCCCTGCTTCGACGAGCCGGCCTTCAAGGCGCGCTTCAAACTAAGCGTTTGCGCGCCGGCCAAATACACCCTCCTCTCCAACATGCCGGCGGAAAAAGAGGAGATTCAAGGCGGCCTCAAGACCGTGCGATTCGGAGAGACGCCCTTGATGTCCTCCTACCTGCTGGCGGTGGCCGTGGCTCGCCTGGCGCCCAAAAGCGGGCGCGTGGGCAAGACCAAGGTCACCGTGTGGACCCGGCCCGAAGATTTGCATCAAGCCGATTTCGCCCTGGCCGCGGCCAAGGCGTCCCTTTCGCGCCTCAACGCCTATTTTGATTTGCCCTACGAACTGCCCAAAATGGACCTGGTCGCGGTGCCGGACTTCGCGGCCGGCGCCATGGAGAACTGGGGCGCGATTTTTTTCCGCGATTCCGCCATCCTGGCGCACCCCAAGCTTTCCTCGGCCAAGGCGCGCCGGCGCGTGGCCGAGGTCGTGGCCCATGAAATCGTGCACCAATGGTTCGGGGACTTGGTCACCATGGAATGGTGGAACGATTTGTGGTTGAACGAAGCCTTCGCCACCTGGCTGGCCTACAAAATCGTGGATGACTGGAAGCCCGGCTGGCTCATGTGGCAGAGCTTCGAGCGCGGCAAGCGCGAAGCCCTGGCCGTTGATTCCCTAAAGAGCACGCGGCCCATCTCCTCGGAGGTCAAGTCGGTCGCGCAAATCGAGGCGCAGTTCGACATGCTGACCTACGAGAAGGGCGGCGCGATTTTGCGCATGCTGGAGAATTTCCTAGGCGAGAAGGTCTTCCGCAAAGGCCTGCGGCGCTACATCGCCAAATACCGCTACCAAAACACCGCCGCCGCGGACTTGTGGCGCGAATTGGAGAAGGCCTCGGGACAGCCGGTCTCTAAAATCGCGGCGGACTGGCTCACGATTCCGGGATACCCGGAAATCGAAGTTTCGTCCCTGTCCCCGGACAACCGCCGGCTGCGCTTGGTCCAGCGGCGCTTTCGGGCCGCGGGCGGCGCGGAAGCCTCCGGCCCCGTGTGGAACGCGCCCCTGGTCGTGACGGCGATGGGGGCCTCCGGCCCGCGCGCGCACCGGATGAACCTCGTCCAGAAGGAAACCGCGGCGACGCTGCCCGGCCGCGGGCGCGCGAAGTGGATTTACCCCAACGCCGGACAGACCGGATTTTTGCGCTGCAAGCTCGATTCGTCCCTGCTCGCCGCTCTTGATGAGCCCGCGCTGCGGCGGCTTTCCCCCATCGAGCGCTCGGGGCTCCTGAGCGATCTGTGGGCCCAGGCCCGCGCGGGTGAAACTTCCATCGCAAGCTTTTTGGACGTCCTTGTCCTCCTGCGTCAAGACGCCTCGCGCATGGCGACGGAGGACGTCGCCGGCTACCTGAGCTCCCTGAACGATCGCCTGGCCGGCCCCGCGGACAAGCCCCGCTTGGCGGCGCTGGTTTTGGACATTTTCTCCGCGCGCTGGAAGGCGCTGGGCTGGACGCCGGGCAAGAACGAGAGCGACGAGACGCGGCTTTGCCGCGCGGCGGTCCTGTGGGTTTTGGGCTCCGTCGCCAAGGAGCCCGGAATTCTATCCCGGCTTGACGCCAAGGTTTCCAGTTATCTGCGCAACCCCGCGGGCTTAGACCCCGCCCTGGCAGGCCCCGTCCTTAACTTGGGCGCGCGCGCCGGCGGGGAGAAGCGCTTCTCGGACTACCTTACGGCCCTTAAATCGGCGGCGACGCCTGAATTGCGGGACAACCTGCTCCGCGCCCTTGCCGAATTCAAGGATCCCGCGCTGGCGCGGCGGCTGTTGGACGCATCCTTGGGAGCCGACATCCGGGGGCAGGACGCCTGGAAGCCCATCAACATCCTTTTGGGCAATACGTCGGCGCAGGGAGAAGCGTGGCTGTTCATCAAGGCCCGCTGGCCGGACATCCGCCGCAAGATAGGCGACCACGCCTGCCGGCGGGTGGTCGACGGGCTTTCCTCCCTGTGGCGGCGCGAATGGCTCAATGATATTCGCGCGTTCTTCTCCCTTCCCGAAAACCGCGTGGACATGGCGCAACGGGCCCTGGATCAGAGCTTGGAGTGGATTGAGCTCGGCATCCGCTTCCGCGAAACCCAAACCGAAAACCTGTCCCGGTGGCTCGCTAAGAACCGCGGCTGATCTAGAGGTATTTTCCGGCGACGTAGCCCACGATCATCTCGATCAAGGGCAGGTTCGGGTGCCGTTCCTGAAGGCGCTCGATTATATTCTGGCCGGGAACCATCCACGCGGCGCCGCTCATGGGCGCCAAAAGCCTCAAGGTGTAGCCCGCCGAGCCCAGCAGAATGTCGTCGTTGGCGTGCGCCAGCGGCGCGCGGGCCAGGTAGACCCGCATGAGCGCGGGAACGCTCTCTTTTTTCTTCCTGTCGTCTTGGCGCAGGGCCAGGGCCGCGACGGCCCGAATGTTCAGCGGGCGCGTCGTATCCGTCACGACGGCGATGAGGTTAGGCGTAAAGCGCGGATCTTTCGTCTTGGCGGCGGCGTAAAGAATTTGGATTTGCGCTTCGGGATCTTTTTCCCCGGTTTGCGGATCCAAAGCTTGCGCCAAGGCGGCGCGGGCCCGGTCTTTTTCGCGCTTGACCTGGGAGAGAATCAAGGCGTCGATGCCGCGCACGCCCGGGTCCGGATCGGCGTCGGGACCGACCAAGTCGGCGATGAAGACGCCCAGGTACTGGTCCCGCGAGTCTTCCTTGCGGCCGAGCTTCCATAGGGCCGCGAGCCGCGCGTCGGCGCCGACTTTCCCGTCCCTGTTCTCGATGGCCGCAACAAGCTCGGCCGGGGAAGGCTCGGGCCTGGCCGCGGACAACTTGAAGGCGGGAAGGGTTCCGGAGGGCGCGCCGCTCCCGTCGAAGCTTTGCGCGGACGCCGCCGCGCCAAAGGCGGGCAAAGCAGCCAAAACAGCCGCCAACGCGCCGGAAAGCCTCCGGCCGCGAAAGCCCGCGCCGGACATCACGCTCCGGGCCTCAGGGACAAAGCGCGAATGAAAGCGTCGACCGCTCTTTCCGCGCTCTCTAGAACGGGCAGGTGGGCCACCATACGCGCCGCCGTGCGCAGCGCCTCTTTGGCTGCGGGAACCGTCCGCTCCTGGCGCGTCTGCAGCCCGCCTTCCTGGGCCGCCTGAACCATCAGCGCGGCCAAGCCCGAGACGTGCGGCGCCGCTGGCGACGTGCCGGAGACGTCGGCATAAGGAACTGCCTCCTGCCCGTAGACCTCCTTGGGCAGCCGCGCCGCGGCCTTGATGTTGACCCCGAAAGCATAGATGTCGGGCTTATCTTGCAGGGAATGATCCTCCGGGTCCATCGAAAGTCCGGACGCCGAAAAATACGCTTTATTGCCGTGATAGTCCGCCGCACCCACCGTGATGGCGTCCGGCGCAGTACCCGGCGTAGCCAACTGGAAATTGCCCGGCAGATCGAATCCGCTATTTCCCGCGGAAACCACGACCAGAATTCCCTCTTTGGCGAATTTGGCGATTTTCTTGGCCATCGCGTCGTTGGCCAGGCCCATGGGCGCCCCGAGGCTCAGGCTGATGACCTGGGCGCCGTTGGCCTTGGCCCGGTCCATGGCGGCCAGGATGGCGGCGTTGGTTTCCTCGCCGCTCAAGCGCACGCCCGGAAGCGGCGCGTTGGAAAGCGCTTGGTAGGACTGAATTTCGGCGTCTGGCGCGATGGCGTGAATGATGTCCGCCATGGGCGTTCCGTGCGCCCCTTTGGTGAACCAGCCGCGGTCGCGGGTCAAGTTCTCGCTGTGGGACTTGACCTCCGAGAAATCGGGATGCTCGAAGTCGACGCCGTTATCGATGACCGCGACCTTGATTCCCTGGCCCGTAAGGCCGCGGTCCCAGAGCTTGTGCACGCCCAGTCGGTAGAGGCTCTCGCCCAGAGGGAAGGAGCGGATGACGGCCTTGACGACCTCATCGTCCGCCTGACGTTTTTCAAGTTCGGCCAGGATGGGAAGAAGCTGCCTGTGCTGGACGCCGACCATCATCGGACCCGCACCCATGTTTATGGGAAGGCCGGTGGCGCCGGAAAGGGAAAGAATCAGGCGCTGAAGCCCGGAAAGCTCCTCCTGCGGCGCGTCCGCCTTCGCGCGAGACTGGTAGCGCTCGACGGTATCTTTGAAAATGCCCTTGAGAACCTCGCTGGGAAGCTGGTTCGCCGGCCGCAAGCCCAGTCCGAAAGGCTTGTCCTCGGCTTCGGGCGCGGCCGAAAGGGCCTCTTTGGCTTTCTTCAAGAAAGCCTCGCGCCACTCGGGATAGGCATAGCCCTCAGAGATGACGCCCATGCGCCGCAGCTTCTGGAAATCCTCCGAGCTCGGATCTAAAACGTACTTGCGCCCCTCGGCCAGGAGGCGGATAGCATCGTGAATCTGGCCCTGGGTGATCCGCGAAAGAACCGCCGGGTCCCGAGCGACCATGGGGGCCAGGACTTTATGGAAGGCCATTCCCAATTCCGTCGGCATGCCGTTCATGCGGTAAAGGTTGGAGTAACGCAGCCCCGCCGGCCCTCCCTGATCCACGGAAATCTTGTTGGGCACGCCCCAGCTCTCCAACTCCTTGCCGATGGTGAGCCGCTCCTTGATCTTGCGCATCGCCTGGGCGCGCTCGATGACCTCCATCTGCTGATGGACCGCCTGGTGGGCCTCTTCGTTGGCGCGCAGGATGCCCGCGAGCTTCTTGCCGAGCGTCTTGATGGTCGCCCGAGTGGCCTCCCAGTTGGCTTTCTCCGTTTCGGGGATCGCTCCGCTGGCGAATTTCTCCTCGACGACCGAAGACGGGGTCAGCGCGCCGTCAACCGTCACGGCGATGACATAAAGAACCTGGTGTCCGCTCTTCTGGGCTAGGAGCTTGAGGCCGAAGACGCCGGCTTTAAACTGGGAAACTTCCTCTTCGAACTCCTTGACGTTGCGTTGGGCCGCCTCTTCATACTGCTGGTGAAGCGCCTGGCTTTCTTGGCTCGGCTCATCCTCGCCCGAAGAAGCCGCGGGGGCCTGGCGGTCCTCCGCCATCGGCGCGACCGATTCCGCGACCTGGGACGCGAGGCCGTCTTCCAGGCCCGCGCCGGGAACCGCGGCGTTAAAATCGATGTTGAGCTGGGATGGCACGGCCGCGGAACGCAGGCCCGCGTCCGCTCCGGCGGCGCCGGAAGTCAAAAATCCCGCATCGACGGACGCGATTTCTCCGCTCCAGGCCAGGCCGGGGCCCGCTAAAAAAACGGCCAAGACCACCGCGACTGATTTGCGCACGATTTTTTTCATTATTCCGGTTCCTTTTGCGAGTCTAAAAACCATCGCCGCGCGACGGACGCGCATCCGTATGATTGAGAAGTATAAGGAAATGATGAGTCGGCGCGTTGGGCCCAATGGGCCGGCAGGGGCCGGAAAAAGGGCCCAGGGAATATTAGGGCTTAGGGCCCAGGGGAACCGTTAGGCCCAACGCCGCGGCGCGAAGAAGCGCTCGGACCAAA
>Ga0307374_10015763_pt1 | contig 10123 bp, 5 predicted proteins | sample OX3MG_FD_202532 | JGI IMG/M metagenome (GOLD analysis project Ga0307374, IMG submission 202532) | Soil microbial communities from Risofladan, Vaasa, Finland - OX-3 | ecosystem: Environmental > Terrestrial > Soil > Coastal area > Acid sulfate soil | place: Finland: Risofladan, Vaasa | collected...
CCGAACAGATTGCGATCCGCAACAATCCACGGATACGTGTGGCGCAATTGCTGGCACGAGCGCAGCACCAGGTGTATCGCCAGACACGATCCGCTTACCTGCCGCAAGTGGTTGGTGGAGCGGTGGCAGCGGAGGCGGATAACGGCGGTCGATTCACCTTTGACGGATTGCGCTCGACGCGACTGATCACGCACGCCGGCGGGGGTCTGGACTTCCACCAATTGCTGACGGATTTCGGTCACACGACGAACCTGATCGCGTCGTCCAAGCTGTACGAGAAGACTCAGAATGCGCAAGCGCAAGCGAGCACTCTGGACATCATACTGATTACCGATCAGGCGTTTTATAACGCGCTGGAAGCGGCAGCGTTGGTCAAGGTTGCGCAGCAAACCGTGGATACGCGCAAGACGACCGACCAGCAGATTACAGAACTGACCAACAATAAGTTGCGTTCGACGATCGATCTGGCATTTGCAGACGAAGACCTGGCGCGGGCACAATTGCTGCTTCTGGACGCCCAGACGCAATATAACAACGCGATCAATGCCCTGACGTCGGTGCTTGGATTCGACCGGCCGATGACCTATACGGTGGAGGAAACCGAGGGTACCGTCTCGACTCCTCCTCCGGACCAGGACCAACTGGTAGACATGGCGCTGAAACAGAGGCCGGACTTGATGGCGCTGGATTATGACCAACAGGCAGCGAAGAAGTATGCGCGCGCGCAGTGGGAACAACTGTTGCCGACATTAGACACCATGGCCGTCGTCGGTGGAACACCCGTGCGTGACGACAAGTATTTCACCAGCAACTGGTTTGGCGCGGTAGGTGTCGATCTTGAAGTGCCGCTCTTCAACGGATTTCGCTACACGGCACAGGCACACGAGGCGGAGGACCGGGCGCAGGCGGCGCAGGAAAACCTGCGCGATCTGCGCGATCGGGTGGTGCGCGATGTTCGCGATGCGTGGTTGCAGACGAATACGTCGTACCAGAAAATCGCGGTTACGGAGAAGCTGCTGAAGGCATCGAACATGGGGCTGCAGCTGGCGCAGGCGCGCTACAAGCTGGGGTTGAGTTCGATCGTGGAGCTGAGCCAGTCGCAACTGGAACAGACGCAGGCGTCGATTGAAAACGTGAACGCTCGATATGAGTATCAGCTGTCGCTGGCGGCGTTGAATTATCAACTGGGGAATCTGCCGTAGGGTCAGGCTGCAATGACTGATCCCCAGGGACCGAGCGCCACTGTGGGCACCTGGATCCATATGTAAGGACGGAAGATCCCAGGTCTCAGAATCGAGACCTGGGGCACCCAAATTCTCCCTGGGTGATCGAAACCGCAGGTCCCTCCGCTGCGCGCGCCAAAACCGGGTTCGCTTCGGTCGGGATGACAAATCCGTTCAGCGCAGATGCTGCGCCTAACGCCTTGAATTGACGCCAAATCCACACCTGGCGCATGAATTCATCTCCCATTCATCTTCTGTTTTTGGGATATTCACGCAACCCTGTAAGACTACTCGCGGTGTGAATGAACATTCCTGCCAGCGGTATGTCTTGCGATCGGCAAAGAACTATCGCGTCTCCAGAGCAGGACGGCGGGCATTGCACCATCTTGGATCTTCAATCAAACACCACGAGTGAGAGGCCGAATGAAACGCGGACCGAACAAAGTTAGAGCGCTGATTCTTGCATCCTGTGTGGCGATAGTGCCGCTGGCGGGTATGCCTGTATTGGCGCAGTCGAGCCCAGGCGCGACCACAACCGTTCACAAGAAGCATGTGAGCAAGAGGCCAACGAGCATCGAGAAGCAGATGCAAGAGATGCGCCAGGAATTTCAACAGCAGCAGGAAGAGATTGACCAACTGAAGCAGCAACTGCAGAGTCGCGACCAGCAACTGCAGCAGGCCCAGGGTGCTGCCCAGCAAGCGCAACAGGCTGCCCAGCAGGCGCAAACGCAGGTGCAGACGGTGCAGCAGAGTTCCAGCGAAAACACCGAGGCCTATACCAGTTTGAAGCAGGCGGTGCAGGGCGTGCAGGCAGACACCGCGCAGGCCAAGACTGACATCACCACTGTGCGGCAGATGGGCGAAGGAATGCGCGAGAATTATGCCAATCCCATCGCGCTCAAGTACAAAGGCGTCTACATTACACCGGGAGGCTTCCTGGCGGCTGAAACTGTGTTCCGTCAACGGGCCACTGGTGGCGGTTTGAACACACCGTTCAACGCGATTCCATTCAGCGATTCGGCGCTGGGCAAACAGTCGGAATTCGTCGCCACAGGCCGTCAGTCGCGGGTAACCCTCAATGTTGAGGGCAAAGTGGACCGTGCGACCATCGGCGGCTACTATGAGGCTGACTTCCTGTCGGCTGGAACGACATCGAACAACAACGAAAGCAACAGCTACACGCTGCGGCAACGGCAGATGTGGGCGCGCTATCAGCGGGACAGCGGATTTACCGTTGTCGGCGGGCAGATGTGGTCGCTTTTGACGCTGACAACCAAGGGATTCGAGAATAAATCCGAAGCGGTTCCGTTCACCATCGACCCCCAATATACCCCGGGCTATATCTGGGCGCGTCAGTATGGAATGCGCATCTACGACAATTTCTTCAACAAAAAGATGTTTGCGGGGATCTCCTTTGAAAATCCGCAGATGACGTTTGCCGGACATGGATACAGCAACAACTTTACGTTTGGGACCGCAGGCAATCCGGGCGGCCTGTTGAACCCGACCACCAATTATTCAATCAACATGGCTCCAGACATTATCGCCAAGGTCGCAATTGAACCCGGCTTCGGTCATTACGAAGTTGCCGGGATCGCAACTTTCCTGCGCGACCGCGTGTATCCGGGTGTGACCGGCACAACGTCCTCCGCTACAGGGGCCTATAACGACTCCAAAGTTGCCGGAGGAGTGGAAGGCGCTGCCTGGCTGCCGTTCAAGAAGGGCCTGTACAACATTGGCGTCCGCGGCCTGTATGGACAGAGCATCGGACGGTACGGGGCCTCCACGTTACCAGACACGACGGTCCATCCCGACGGCACGCTGGCTCCTCTGCACAACCTGGTGGCGCTGGGATCGCTGGAATTCCACCCGGGCAAGCTGGATTTTTACTACTACTTTGGCGGGGACTATGCGCAGAAGAACTGGAGTTTGAACAGTGCGGGCAAGCCGGTTGGATACGGATCTCCTCTGTTCAGTAACAGCGGATGCTTCACGGAAACGGCACCCAGCTCCTCGCCGTACGGGCCGGGAAGCCTTGCGAGCTGCACCGGGGACACGCGGGCGCTGACGGCGCATGACGTGGGTTTCTGGTACAACTTCTATCGCGGCAGCAAGGGCAAACTGGTCTACGGGATGCAGTACGACTATATGCAGCGCAAGACGTGGGCCGGCATCGGCGGCCAACCGGAAGCGAACGACAATATGTTCTGGACTTCGTTCCGTTATTACATGCCATAAACAAAGACGGCAGAACGCAAGAAGAGGCATGGAGAAATTCCATGCCTCTTTTGCTTTTTGCGCTCGGCTTTAATTGATCTTGGACAGTTGTTCGGCGTACAGAGGATTATTGGGAAATTCTTTGGCAAGGGAGGACAGCAGTTCGCGGGCTTTGGTCTTGTCTTTATCCCGCATCGCAGCCACGGACAGCAGCAGCTTGGCCAGCGGCTTGAGGTAGTGCCCCTGGGCGGCGGTCAATTCCAGGTCTTGCTCCCCCAGTACGCGGTTGGTTTCTCCACCCGCCAATTGCAGCAGCCAGCGAACCGGCGCCGGCTTCAATCCCAGGATGTAATTTTCCATGCCGACGGCGAGGTAGGCATCGTAGGCGGTGGGATCGACGGCGAGCAGGCGATGGGCAAACGTACTGCCGGCCTTGGTGAATTGAAATCCAGCAATATCGCGACGCTCAATCAACGATGCATAATCCGCGCGGAGGCCGAAGGCGAGAGTCTTGGCGAACAAGCCGGTTGCATCGTTGGGGTGATTCGCCAGGATCGTGTCGGACAAGCCATCGGCCTTATCGAGGTCTGCGTCGAACGCTTTCTTTATGGCCGGATCAGGGACAGTTTTGTGTTGCAGGTAATTCGTGTCGTTGGTGAACAACTGCATGTCGAGAACGCCGGTGCGGTGAAACTCCGAAAAAAGATAGGCGGCGGCATCGGAGACCGGACCCATGGGATCTTCGGGATGTTCAATCATGTATTTTGCGAAGATGGCATGAGCTTCAGGAAAATGCAGGTTGTACATCTCGTGGAAACCCTCATCCAGCACGGCAGGAGTTTCGACAATCTGGCTCTGAGACCACAATGGCTGGGAAATGGCGATGCCGAAGCACAAGGCAAGTACAGGGATTAGAAACTTAACTTTCATCACGAACATCCTAGTTCCCCAATCGATTCATACCGAGCAGCATCTGTGGCCAACGGTTTTACCGCATGCAACATGTGGAGATATAGCGCCATTATTTCACTCTTCCGTGAGGATTTTACAGCGCGGGTGCAGCGATCGAACTGCGGCCGAACCGATCTCCGCGACGACGGGTGTCAAGAAAGGCACCGAACCTGTAGTAACCTGATAGCGGCGGTTGCGTCTACTACTAAAGCACTCAAAGACTTCACTCTCACATACTTGGATGGTCAGTTTTGCAATTGCGGCAACCCCTATCTTTTTTTTCCATGCTTTTAGTGTTTTGTGCGGTGGCTTTGTCGTCACCGTACCAGGCGGACGGACAGGGACCTGAAGCGCGATCGCACCCGGAAACCGTCGCCGCAGTGGAAACCACTTCAACGCAGCTTCCTGACGCGCCAACATCCCAGCAAGCCCAGAAGTCCAAGGCTCCACAAACTGGAGTCACCGGATCACCAGCCATCCCCGGAGACAAGGGCGACCGGGTTCACTACGACGTGAACGGAAAGCCGATCCAGAACCCCAACGCGCCTCGGCCAGACTACGGGCAGCAGCCGCAACGCATTATGGGCTGGATTCCGAACTATCGTGCCGTTAGCGTGGGCGCCAAGCCGCCGCCGCCAACGTTCAAGGAAAAATTCTTGATCGGAACGCAAAATACCTTCGATTATTCTGCGTTCATTTTTAATGCGGTGGATAGTGAAATTCCCTATGTATCGAAAAGCTATCCTGAGTTTGGCAACGGGATGGTTGGATACGGCCGGTACTATTGGCATGGATTTGTGGACAAGGGCATCGGAAATTACATGACGGATACGATTGTCCCCACGCTGACCCGCCAGGACTCACGCTACTATGCGATGGGGACGGGGCATTGGTATCTGCGCGCTCTGTATGCCTACACGCGCGTTTTGATTACGCCGAACGATGCGGGGAAAAACACTTTCAACTACTCGGAGATTGTGGGTAAGGGCGCAGCCGCCGGATTGGGCAATTTGTATTATCCGGCCCGCTATCGGGACTGGACGAAAACCGGGCAACGATGGCTGGTGCAGGTGTCGATTCGCGATGGTGGATTTAATGTCTTTCGTGAATTCTGGCCGGATGTCGCAAAGCACGTTTTGCATCTGAGCCCCAAGAACCAATAGTGCCGGCTTGGCGGTTTGCTCTGGCATGACCGCGCTGATTATTATCAGGCCATGTTGAAAATAGGGCTGCCCGCGAATATCTCTGAGGATTTCCTACTCAATTTTCCGAAAGAAAACATTGAACTGGTTCGATTGCCGGACACGCTGGACCATCCGGTGGAGATAGATTTCTGGATTCCGCCGATGTTTGGATGGCTGGCCACGCCGATGTTTCCCTATCTGCGTGGGGTGAAAGTGATCCAGTGTTTACTCGCGGGGGTGGACTGGATTTTGCCGTGGCTGCCGAAGGGCATCCTGCTGTGCGATGGGCAAGGGCTGCATAATATTCCGGTAGCGGAATGGATTGTTGGGGCCATTCTGGCGAGTCTGTGGCGCTTTCCGCATTATCGCGATTGCCAGCATGAACAGTACTGGGATGGGCAGGTATTGCTGAAGGGGGCCGATGGAGCGACGCCGGCTGCTGTGGATTCGAAGGCGAGCGTGCATTCGTATCGCATCCTGGCGGATGAACTGCACGGCAAGAAGGTGCTGATTGTCGGCTATGGTGGAATTGGCGCGGAACTGGAACGTTTGTTGCGGGTGTTCGATGTCGAAGTGATGCGCGTGGCGCGAACGGCGAAGCCGGGGGTTTCAGCGTTCGGCGATCTGGCGAGCCTATTGCCGGAGGCCGATGTGGTGGTGCTGCTGGTGCCGCTTACGGATACAACCCGTGGCATGATGAATGCCGACATGCTGGCGCGGATGAAACCGGGCGCGTTGCTGGTGAACGCGGCGCGAGGGCCGGTCGTCGACACGGAGGCGCTGTTGCGGCAGCTGCAAGCCAAGCGCATCCATGCGGTGCTGGATGTGACCGATCCGGAACCGCTACCGAAGGGGCATGCTCTTTGGAGCGCACCGAATTGTTTCATCACGCCGCACATCGCGGGATCGGTGGCGGGATTTTCGATCCGCGGATACAAGTTCGCCGGCGAGCAGGTTCGACGCTACATGGCGGGAGAGCCGATGCTGAACCAAGTGAACGAAGCGGGCTATTAGCGCGGACCAGACTACTTCATCGTTATTGAAAGGCGGATATTGTTCCACCCCATACCGCTTCACTATCCGTGAAAATACTTATCGATTGGTGCGGACGAGGACCTGGGAGAGATGTACGGCGCGGCGATCGGAGAGTTGCGCGATCTGTTCGCGGCAGCTGAAGCCATTTGTAACAATGACTGTTTCCTTTTCGGCGCCTTCGACAGCGGGCATCAAAACGCGATTGGCGAGGGCAGTGGAAATGGTGTATTTCTCCTTCTCAAAACCGAAGGGACCGGCCATGCCGCAGCAGCCGGAGTCGAGCAGCTCGACTTGAGCGCCGGATGCGCGCAGTAATTCGACCTCTTCCGTCATTCTTGGCTTCTGGTGGCAATGGCCATGCAGCAGAATGCGCTGATCGGGACGAGCGGGCGGGGTGTAGTGGTCTGCCTTGTGCACCAGAAATTCGCTGAGCAAATAGGTTTGAGCGGCGAGCTTTTTGGCGGGTTCGGCGTAGCGAGGATCGTTAGCCAGCAGGTTGAGCGATTCCTCGCGGAAGACGCTGGCGCAGCTGGGCTCAAGGACCACGATGGGCGTGGCCGATTGCAGCTGCGGAGCAAGCGCATCGAGCACACGCAGAAGATATCGTTTGGCGCGGTCGAGCATACCGAAGTCATAGAGCGGGCGGCCGCAGCAGAGATGACCACGCGGCACCTGCACGGCAAATCCAGCATCGCCCAAAACCTGGACCGCGGCCTGTGCGGCTTGCGGATAGAAATAGTTATTCCACGTATCGGGCCAGAGCAGGACGGCGGGGCGGGAATCTTTTTGCGCGATGGGATGGGAATGGAAGCGGCTCTGAAATGTTTGCGGGGCAAAGGCGGGAATGGTTCGCTGCGGCGCCATACCGATGCCAGCCTTCAGGAGATCTCGCACGACCGGAAGCTGACCGGGGAGATTGGCGAGGCGCGGCATCGCGGAGGCCAAGTGGGCCCATTGATCCATCATGCCGAAGGCATAGGCATGGATGGGACGGCGATGGTGTTCGTAATAATGCGACAGGAACTCCGCCTTGTAGGTGGCGACATCGACGTTGACCGGGCACTCATGCTTGCAGGCTTTGCAGGAGAGGCATAGCTCCAGCGCGTCTTTCACGGGCTCGCTCTGCCAGCCCTGGTGGCGCAGTTCGCCCTGCAACATTTCCCACAGAAGATGGGCGCGGCCGCGGGTGGAGTGCTGCTCTTCGCGCGTGGCCATGTAGCTGGGGCACATAGTGCCTGCGGTCTCCTTGCGGCAGGCTCCGACGCCGACGCAACGCAGGGTGGCATTGGAAAAAGAGCCGCCGTCGTCAGGAAATTGAAAATGCGTTTTCACGGAGTGGACTTCGTATCCAGCGCCGAGACGAAGATTTTCCTGCGGCTCATACACGGCGATGGGATCGGCCAGCTTGCCGGGATTCATCTTGTTGGTGGGATCCCAGACGGCCTTGAATTCGCGGAAGGCTTGCACCAGCTCCGGACCAAACATTTTGTGCAATAGCGCGGCGCGGGACTGGCCGTCGCCGTGTTCGCCGGAGAGCGATCCCCCGTGCGCGATGACGATGTCGGCAGCTTCATTAATGAACTGAAGATATTTTGCGATGCCACCTTCACTTTCGAGATCGAAATTGAAACGCATGTGAACGCAGCCCTGGCCGAAGTGGCCATAGATCGGCGACCGATAGCCGTAACGTTTTGCCACGGCAAACAGCTGGCGCAGGTAGCTGCCCATTTTTTCCGGGGGAACAGCGGAGTCTTCCCAACCCTCCCACCCATGGGGTTCGCCAGGAACGAAGACAGTGGCGCCGAGGCCGGACTCCCGCACCTTCCAGACACGCGCAGCTTCCGACTGAGAATATTCGCGGGTATGCGGAGCGGGAGAGATTTTTTCCGCGGCCTGAATCATGGCGGCGGCCTGGGCCTGGGCGTCTTCGAGCGTGTCTGAGCCAAACTCCACCAGCAAATGGCCGTCGCCGTTGGGGAGGAGTTGCAGATCGTTTTCGACCAGATGCTTGCGCCGCATAAATTCCACCAACAGGCCATCGAATCCTTCCAGGCCGATGGGTTTGTGTTGCAGCACAAAGGGCACATAATCCGCGGCGATGAAGGCATCGGGAAAGCCGAGGCCGACGAGGATGCGGCAAGGCGGGCTGGGCATGAGGCGCAGGGTCGCATCGAGCACAGTGACGCAGGTGCCTTCACTGCCGACGAGCGCGCGGGCCACGTGGAAGCCATTTTCCGGAAGCAGATCGTCGAGGTTATAGCCAGAGACGCGGCGAGGAATTTTTGGATAGCGCTCGCGAATGAGGGTGGAGTATTTATCACGAATATTTCGCAGCGCCGTGTAGATTTCTGCGCAGCGACCGCCTGCGGAGACGATGGCATCGAGTTCAACGTCGGAGGTTGCGCCGACTTCAAGAATGGTGCCGTCGTAGAGCAGGACACGCATGGAGTCAATGTTGTCGACCGTTTTGCCGCCCATGAGGGCGTGCACGCCACAGGAATTGTTGCCGATCATGCCGCCGAGGGTGCAGCGGCTATGCGTGGCAGGATCGGGAGCGAAGGTCAGGTGATGTTTTTCGGCAGCCTCGCGCACGCGGTCGAGAACGATGCCGGGCTCGACGCGGGACTGACAACGTTCGACATCAAGATTGAGGATGCGATCGACATACTTGGAGAAATCGAGCACCACGGCCACATTGCAACACTGGCCGGCAAGACTGGTGCCGGCGCCGCGAGAAAGAATGGGCGCGTTGAATTTGCGGCAGGCGGCCACAGCGGCTTCGACATCCGCGGTATCGAGCGGAAGTACCAGGCCGATGGGAAGCTGGCGATAGTTGGAGGCGTCGGTGGAGTAGAGGGCGCGACTGCCGGAGTCGAAGCGAACCTCCCCGCGCACGGACTGGCGAAGGGCGGCTTCCAACTCGCGATGGGCGGAGAAATGCTCGTGCGGATGGAGCTGTTTTTGTTCGACGAGAATGGGAAATTGCGGCTCGGCCATTCAATTCCTCTGTCTGTTGGACTTCGATGCAGCGTGATGGACGTCAGCGGTTCGAGCTAGGGGAGCGCGGCCGGATGATTCCAGTCGTCCACGACGACGCCCATATCCTGCAGGGCGCGAACGGTGATGTCGAGATGATTGTGAAACCAGGCGCGATTTTGGGGCGTGTCTCTTTCTCGACCGATGGCGACCACGCGACCATACGGCCATGCGCCTGCGGGCAGCGAGGAAAGAGCGCGGGGCAGCTCCGCCAGGCGAACATTGACCACCTGTTTGCGGGCGGAGCGCAAGCGGGTGATTCCGCCGCGATCGATGGGACTAGCGTTTTCATCCGGCAAATAAATGCGCAACTGAATCATATTCTGCTCAACGCTGAGAAAGGGATTCTGCCACTGCGGTTCCTGATCGATGTTGAGATAGACGCTTTTCAAGGGCGGAGGGATCTGGGTGAGTTCCTGACGGGCGGAGGTTTTGTCGGCCGCCCATTGTGCAGCATGGCGAGACATATCGAAACTG
>Ga0307374_10015765_pt1 | contig 10121 bp, 11 predicted proteins | sample OX3MG_FD_202532 | JGI IMG/M metagenome (GOLD analysis project Ga0307374, IMG submission 202532) | Soil microbial communities from Risofladan, Vaasa, Finland - OX-3 | ecosystem: Environmental > Terrestrial > Soil > Coastal area > Acid sulfate soil | place: Finland: Risofladan, Vaasa | collected...
GCCCGGGTAGGACTGCTGGCTCCGATAGGACTGGTCCTGGTACGGCTGGTCCTGGTACCACTGCCCAGGAGGATAGGACGGCTGAGCCGGGGTGGCGTGCTGACCTTGATACCACTGCTGATCCGCATGCTGCTGGGGCTGCCGACCACGCTCGCCTGGGTAACCCTGCTGGCCCTGCTGGCCCTGATAACCCTGCTGGCCCTGATAACCCTGCTGGCCCTGCTGGCCCTGCTGGCCCTGGTAACCCTGCTCGCCCGGCTGCGCCTGCTGGCCCGGGTAGAACACCACCGTCGAGGGCTGCTCACCTGGGTAGGACGGCCACGCCTGCTGCCCCGCCTGCCACTGGTCGGCCGAGTAGGGCGGCCGCTGCTCGTGCGCTGAACTCGCCTGGTGCCCGCCAGCCGACTGTCCAGCTTCCGGCTGCCCTGCCGCTGGCTGCCCTGCCGCTGGCCGCGTGGGCTCGCTGGGCACCTTGCGGTCGCGGCGTCGACGCATGGATTAGCCCTCCCGCCTCACTCACTGCACTACCCCACCAGGCCAACCCGGCGAGACGATAACCCCATCATCGGTATCGTTTGGGACCGCACGCGCGCCGCGAGCCTCCCCCTGCGGCAATCAGGAACTCCGTCCGAGCCGGACGAAGACCGTGACTATTAGCTCAAGGGAATCCTAACCGGGAGTTCGTCCTGGTAGTGCTGCCTCGGTGACCTTGCTGCCCGGCTCCGCCGTCTCCCACAGCCCGGCCGCGCCAACATCGGGGTCAATCCGCCCAGCCCGCGAAGTGATCCCTCTGGCCCAAGGACCCTATGAACCCCTGGTGGGCCTATAGCACCACCAGGGGTTCATAGGGTTGCCGATCCGGCCGGCGGCGCTCGGGTCGCGCAGCCGCAAACTCAGTCAATGAAGGCCATTCATCATGTTTTTGATCTAGACGTCCCGGCGTCGACGATCTGGGCGGGTCTCACCCAGCCCGGCACGATGAGGGCTGGTGGACGACCGAGGTCAGGTCGGAACCGCCGGCCGTCGGCGTCCGGGCGCACTGGATCTTCGATGCGGAGTCAGCCCGGTCATGGAGATTACCGGTCTCGACCCAGGCCACGATCTTCGCTGGCGCTGCGTCTCCGGTCACCAGCCCTGGCAGGAGAGCGACTTCAGGTTCGCCCTCGGCGAGCTCGACGACGGACGCACCAGGGTGCGGTTCTGGCAGGAGTACGCCGTCGAGCTCGAGGACGACTACTACGGCATTTGCAACTACAACTGGGGCTACTACCTCGAGAGCCTGCGCCTGTTCTGCACGACGGGAACGGGCAAGCCATTCAAGCGCGCAGGCTAGATCGCTCGTCAGCGCCGTTTCTGCTGTGGTGCCCTAGGCGGGAGTCGAACCCGCTGCGTGCCGATTTAGAGGCGGCTGCCCTGCCGTCGGGCTCCTGGGGCGACGGGTGAGCGGCGGCGCCTGCCGCTCACCCATCATCGCCGGCGCGCGCCCCGGCGCTCAGGCAACCTCCGGGTCCTCGAGCCGGTCAGTCAGCGGCCGGCTCGTGACCCGGGCCCGAGCGGACTGGTATTCGGCCGCGGTCAGCGACCTGCCGAGCTCGTCCAGCGTCCGCAGCACGAACCGCTGGCTGACAACCCGCCGGTTCAGCGCGTCGAGGGCAGCCGCCTGCCGCCACGCCTTCCGCTGCAGCCATCGGGTGGTCATGTTCTCACCCCCCTCTGTGCCAGGGGAGGGAGTCGGTTCCGGTCCGCCGGGCTGGTGCCAGGGCTAGCGGCAGCCCGCGGAGGAGATCATGTGCCACCGGCTCGATCGCCGCCGCGGTCAGCGCACCGCCCAGATCGGGTTCATGAATCCTGACCAGGCGCAGGCCAGCGAACTCGGCGTCCCGGCAGAGCCAGCCGAGCGACAGCTCGTCGGGCGCAGCGAGGATGACGAGCGTGTTGGATACCGCATGCCAGTCACCGGTGAGCGCAGGGTAGGCGACCACGAAATCGACAGCCGCGTGCGCCGCCTGGCAGGCCTGCGTCCCTGGCGCGAGATCGGCGCGGGTGACGAGGTAAAGACGACCGGGACGATAGCCCTAACGGTGCGGCATACCGGCAGTATGCCCACGAGCATGGTCGAACCTAAGGTAATTCCTGGCAACGTTACGGGGCGCTGATGCGGGTAGGAAACGGCCCATGCGCGCAGGACTCGAGTGATCAGCTATGTGCTGGCCTTCCTTGCCGCCTCGGTGAACGCGGTCGGCGACGTGCTGAACCGCAAGGCCAGTCGCGAGGCTCCCGCGGACCTGGCCTTCCGGCTCCGGCTCTTCGCTCAGCTGCTGCACCGCCGGGCCTGGCTGGGCGCGGTCGCGCTCATGCTCGCCTCGTTCGTGCTCGCGGCAGCGGCGCTCGGAACCGGGCAGCTGGCGGCGGTTCAGCTGATCGTCATCCTCGAGCTGCCGCTGACGCTGATCGGCAGCGTCTGCTTTCTCGGCAGTCAGCTCACGGGCCGGGACTGGGCGGCCATCGCCACGATGACGGCCGGCGTCATGGGCCTGGTCCTCTTGCTCGACCCGCGGCCGGGGCCAGGCGGACCGGTGCCGGCCACGGTCTGGCTCGCGGGCGCGGCGGCCAACGCCGGGGTCGTGGCGGCACTGTATGTCGGAGCCAGGGCGCAGCGCAGGCCAGCCACCAGGGCGGCCATGCTGGGAATTGCCAGCGGCTTCGGCTACGGCCTGACCGCTGCCTTGACCAAGGGGATGGCAGCGCAGTTCTCCGCGGGCGGCGTCAGCGGTGTCCTGTCGTCCTGGCAGCTCTATGCCTGCGGGGCCGCGGGGCTGACCTCGACCTGGCTGCTGCAGAACGCCTACCACGCGGGTACGCTCGCGGCCGCGCAGCCAGGCATCACGCTGACCGACCCTGTCGTCGCCACCCTCTGGGGTGCGGCGGCGTTCGGCGAGCATGTGCGGCAGGGCTGGATACTGCTGCTGGCCGTCATCCCGCTGGCCGCGATGACGGCGGGCGTGCTGGCCCTGAGCCGGTCTCGGGCATGGCGGACGGACGCGGAGCGGACCGCGGATCAGACCGAAGCCATGCCGTAGGTCGCGAGCACGGCGCCGGTCGTGGTGGGCTGCAATTCGATCAGGCGCAGCGGCCTGAGCACGCCGTCGTCGACAAAGATACGCTTGCCGCTGCCCGCCAGGAGCGGGTCCATCATCAGCCTGAACTCGTCGACGAGCTCGTGCCCGGCCAGCAGAGGATCTCGCCGTGCGGGATCAGGAACCATCCGTCGGCGCTGGCTGACCACCGGAGCCAGGCCTCTGCCAGCCGCCGGAGATCGGCTCTGGTGGCTAGCGCGTGCTCGACGGCACGGTCGCCGAACGACGAGTCGGTCAGTCGCTCGGCCCACAGCCGTCCCCACCACTGCCTGTCCTGCGGGCCGGTGTAGCACCAGACGCTCGCCGACGCCTCGACCCGGCCGAAACCGGCTGCCTGCGCCCAGGACAGCAGGCGCCTGCCCGCGTCTGGCTCACCGCGCAGCGCCCGGGCAACCCGCTGATACAGCAGCCGCCATTCGGCCAGTTCCTCGTCCTGCGGGAACCAGATCATCCCGCCATAGTCGCTGTCGCGGGCCGCGACGACCCCGCCGTCCCGGCAGGCCCGGCCCATCTCGGCCAGGGCGGCGACCGGGTCCGACAGGTGCTGAAGGACCTGGTGCGCGTGCACCACGTCGAACGACGCGTCCGCAAAGGCCAGGTGGTACACGTCGCCGACCTCGAAGGAGGCATTGCCCGCACCCTGGCGCCGCGCTTCCGCCCGCGCCTGCACCAGCACGTCACCGGCCGCGTCGAGGCCGACCACCCGGCCTTCGGGCATGTGTGCCGCCAGCCCGGCCGTGATCGTGCCGGGCCCGCAGCCGATGTCAAGCAGGTCGGCGTTGCCGGGCAGGTGCGCGAGCAGGTAGCCAGCCGAGTTGGCCGGCGTCCGCCATCGGTGCGACCGCAGCACGCTGTCGTGATGTCCATGCAGGTAGGTGTCGTGACTAGGCGCCATCACAGCAGTATCCCTGCTGGCCCGGCCGCAGCCCGGCCCGGGCATTCACCGCTGGTCGACCGGGCCGAGCAGCGGCTTGATGTCCAGGATGGGCGTCTGGTCGAGCGCCTCGAGGTTCCGCACCGCGATCCTGGTGCCGTCGATCGCGACGATGCGCACCTGATGCAGCCCGATCGGGTTCGGCCGGTCCGGCGAGCGGGTGCTGAACACTCCCTGCTCGGGACGGCTCTGATCGCCGCGCGGCCGGACCCGCAGCACGTCGCGGCGAGCACGGTCGAGCCAGGTGAGCACGATGACCTCGGCACCGACCGCCAGGCCATCCATGGCCGCCCGCATGCTCGCGTCGAGCACCAGCCAGGCTTGCGGTGCCCCCTCGTCACCTTGTCGCGGCGCCAGGTCACGATCGGTGAGCGGGGACTCGACCGATCCGACGGGCTGCAGTGCGTACCCGGCCTCGTTCATCTCGCCCTCCCGTGCGCCAGAACAATAGTGCCGTACGCCGCGGCCACGCCGTCACCCGGCCACGTATTGCACGTCGAGCCCGCCGATCCGCTCGGCGTCAGCGATCAGGTCGATTCCGGTGCTCTTCTCGTTCGTGATCGTGAAGCCGAACACGACGCGTGGGCTCCCGCCCTGCGCCCACACGGCGGCGGGAACTTCGCCCACCAGCGCCAGACGGGCTGCCCTGGCGCGCCCGGCGAAGGTGTTGCCACCGCGGCCGCGCCCGCGACTTCCTGCGGCGCGCCCATCCGCACGCCAGCGAGATCAGCGCGGAGCACGACATCCGGGTCGAGCGGCGCGAGCAGCGCCTCGAAATCACCGCCGCGGGACGCGCCGAGGAGCGCGTCGACGATCTGCCGCTGCATGGGCAGGTCGTCAGGCGGAACGGCGTCGGCTCCCTGCACCCGCCGGCGGGCCCCGCTCGCCAGCTGCCTGGCAGCGGCCGGAGAACGATCCAGATGGCCGCGATTCTCCTCGGATCGCTCGGCCAGCCAGTCGCCGTCACTCATCGGTGTCATCCCTTCGCCGTGGTCCGTCATACCACTGACGAACCGAACCGGGCCGATGTGACCAACGGGCGGAGCCAGGAGCCGGCGCGCCGGGTTGAGCAGGAGCCTCGAGGGTACCGTGCAGGACATGCCCGCAGACTGGCCTGACGCATCCTACGAGAAATGGAGCGCCACCTGCGACACGCTGCACGCGTACACGCAGGTGCTCGGCAAGCTGGCGGCCAGGCTCGCTCCGCCTGAGCCTCAGCTGCAGCACAGCGCACTCCGGCTCACGGCCCGTGGCTGGGAGACGGCGCCACTGCCGGCACCGAACAGCTCAGGGTCCCTGGTAGTCGCTCTTGACCTGCGCTCCCACGAGGCGATCGCCGAGCACAGCGGCGGGCACGATGCCCGGGTCCCGCTGCTGCCCGACCGGCCCGTTGCCGACGTCACCCGAGACGTGCTCGCGGCGGTGCGCGGCCTCGCCGGGCAGGTGGAGATCAACCCGGTGCCGCAGGAAGTGCCGTGGAGCGTGCCGCTCGACGAGGACTACGAGCACGCCAGCTACGACCAGGCTCAGGTCAGCGCCTACCTCGGCGCCGCGACCAGTGCGGCGGCCGTGCTGGCCGAGTTCCGCGCCCCGTACCGCGGGAAGTCCACCCCGGTCAACGCGTGGTGGGGCTCGTTCGACCTGGCCGTGAGCCTGTTCTCAGGCAGGCCGGCGAACCCGCCGGCTGATGACTTCATCATGCGCAACGCCATGGACTCCCAGGAGGTCGCGGTCGGCTGGTGGCCCGGTGATCCGCGCCATCCGCAGGCCGCCTTCTACGCCTACGCGCACCCTGCGCCGGACGATTACGCGGGCGCTACCCTCAGCCCGCCGGCGGCGTACTGGGACGCCGGGATCGGCGAGTACCTGCTGCTGTGGGACGACGTGCGCGCCGCCCCCGACCCGCACGCCTTCGCGCTCGAGTTCGCCAAGTCAGCGTTCAGGCACTCCTGCCGGGTATGCGCGTGGGATCCCCGCCTGGCCGCGAGCGCAGACGGCCAGCCACCGCCCGTCCGCTGAGCGATCCCGGCTCGCCGCCAACTGAGCAGCGGTGACAGCCAGCCCGCCTGGCGCCGCGACGGTTAGCGCGGGTACACGGCCATCAGCAGGCCGATTCCCCCGGCCCGGCCCTCGCCGACGAACGTCCGGTAGGCAGCCTAGGGCCAGCCGGTGCGCCAGCGCGGCGTTCACCGTCCCGGCCTGATCGGGCTGGCCGGGCGCCTGGAGCAGGAAGCCGGCTGCTGCGGCCGGATCGCGGCCGGCCCCGTGGCAGGCGAGCTCGATCAGCGTCCGGGAGACACGGCGCAGGTCGCCGGCGTGCCGGAAGACGGGCAGGCAGCTCTCGAGCATCGGCCTCGCGGCCTCAGGCCGTCCCAGGCGGCCGCGAACCGCGCGACGGCCCGCCCCCAGTCGTCGAAGGCATCCTCGTCCCGGGCGCGGGCAATGCCCCTGGCCTGCCACGCGGAGGCTTCCAGCGATGCGTCACCGGCCGCGTCCGGCTGGCCCTCGACGGCTTCGCGGCGGGAACCGCCTGCGACGGCTGCCCGCCGCTGCGGGACCTGCTGGCCAGGTGTGACACGGCCGGCGGCAGATACCTGGTCTGCCCGATCTGCTCTAACGCCAAGCAGCTGGACAAGGGCAGCCTGCTGGCCAACGCCGAGCTGGCCGGCACGGTACAGCTCTGGGAGTGGATCGGGGACGAGGCGGCGACCACGTTCAGCTACTGAGGGAACGTGACCGCCTCGGCGGCGGCCAGCAGGTCCGCGCGGTGGGCGGGGAGCAGGAAGCCCCGGCTGATGGCCTCGTCTGCCGCCCTGGCGTACGCGTCCAGGTAACCGGCCTTGCCGCCGTACAGCCGGAGCAGCGCCGCGTCGTCCAGCGGCGTCGTCGATCCGACCAGCCACCCCAGGGCGCCCGAACCAGGCGGGCCCTCCCCGCTGAGCGTGCACGCCGGGACGTCCACCGCCGGAGTGCGTACCCCGCCGAGCGCGATGCCGGCGGCGTCGCGCGCGATCACCGCCGGGTGCTGCCCGGCCAGTTCGATGACCGGCGCCCGTGGTGGCGGCGCTGCATCGCGGACCCACTGGTTCAGCGCGTGCAGCGCCGCCTGGGCGACGAACCGCTGCGGACCCTCGTTGATCCGCCAGTCACAGTTCAGCATCACGGCCGCCGGGCCGATCAGGTAGGCGTCCGCGTGCGCCGTCCCCGCCACCTCCCACGATCGCAGCCGGTCCGAGTCCGGCTGCCTGGCCAGCCAGTACGCCAGCGGCGGGACGACGTCACCCTCGGTCTGGAATACCAGGACGGGGACGGTGATATCGGTCCTGATCGGGACGCCAGCAGTAACCGAGCCGGGATCGCCGAGGCCGGAGCCGTCGAGCGAGGCGGCGCCCGCACCCCGGCTGTGCACGAAGAACCCGTCGAAGACCGGCGCCGGCCCGTGCACGGCATTGATATAGGTCGTGAGGTAGAACGCCGACTGTGACTCCCCGATCGCCAGGATGCTGGCCGGCGCCAGGCCGCCGAGCAACCGGGCGACCCCGTTCCCGCTGGGCAGCGCCTGGCCGATCTGATCGAAAATGTCGAAGGAGTACTGGTCGCCCGGATGGGCCAGCGTGCCGTACCTGGCCGGATCCGATGCCCGCAGCCCGGGAAACTCGCCGGGGAAGCCGACCCTGCTCATCCCGCCGGTGATGCCGAGCGCCTGAGCCGACACGGCGGCATAGGCATGACCGGCCCGCAGGATCTCCTCGTGCAGGAACGACCAGTCGGGGTCGGCCTCGAATCCGCTGGACACGTTCAGCCACTCGACCAGCAGGGTGCCGCTGAACCGGCCGGCGTCCGCAGGGCGGCGGACCACTACCCTGGTGCGGAACGGGGCGGCCGGGCCGGAGTGGCCGGCCCACTGACCTGCTTCCTGGCCGTCAGCCGCCGCCGGATCCGGCAGGGCATAGCCACGCGCGGTTCCCGAGGCGAAGAACTCCTCCTCCAGGTAGCCGCTCGCGGTCAGGTCAGCCTGGACGACGCTGACGGGCTCGATAATGCGGCCCGCAGTGACCGGTCCGGAGAAGTCAGTCATGGTCCCGATGATCGCATAACTGGCGATATCAGGACCGAGGTCGCGAGCCCACTTCCGCTGAGGACCGTCCGAAAAGGCCTGGCCGTCCGTTGACAGAAGGATTATACTATAAAATCCATAGATATTATAGAATTACTTTCAGGATACAACGTAACTCAGCCTCTGACTGCAGGAATTCAGGTCGGCAGCTGGCTCGCCGGACAGCAGACCGGATTCCGCGATCACGGCCCCTCGGCCGGCGCCTTCGCCGTGGCCCTCGGCAGGCTTCGCGAGCGGGCTGCCCCGGCCGGTCGTCCTGAGGCTATAGAGAAGACGGTGACGCGGGGGCAGTGCGGTCGTTCGGCCCGGACTATATACAGGACGTGAGGAACGTTTCGGCGGAGCCCGCCGTGAGCATCCACGCGTACTCGCCGCCGCTGACCAGCATGCGCCGGTTCGACGTCGCGGCCTGCTGCTCGTCACCGTAGAGGAACGAAGATGGTCGACAGCCAGGCGCATTCAATCCACGAGATACTCGAGCATGCCCGTCGCCGGCTGCATCGCCTGGATCCCGCTGCGGCGCAGAGCGCGATGCGCGATGGCGCGATCCTGGTCGATACCCGCCCGCAGGCACAGCGTCAGGCGCAGGGCAGCGTTCCCGGCGCGCTGCTGGTCGAGCGGAACGTGCTCGAGTGGCGGTTCGATCCCCGCTCCGACGCCAGGCTCCCTGAGGCCGCCGGGTACGACGTGCGCCTGATCATCATGTGCTCCGAGGGCTACGCGTCCAGCCTGGCCGCCGCTTCGCTGCAGGACCTCGGCCTGCGGAACGCGACCGACCTAGTCGGCGGTTTCGTGGCCTGGGCGAAGGCCGGCCTGCCCGTACAGGCCGGCTGAGGCAGCACCGTGGGCCGGAGCGGGTCGGCAACCAGCGAGCTCAGAGCATCTGAATGAGCATGCACGCCATGGCCAGCCCCATCGCCACCTGACAGGAGACCCTCAGCCGCGGGCAGACCGGGCCGGACATGCGTTCCCGGCCAGGACCGGAGACGGCTGCGCCGGTGATCGCCGGGCCGCCACCGGCGGCGGTCCTGGCGGCGGCGGTCCCGGCGGGCAGCGGTGCCGAAGTTCCGGCCGCGAGCCGTGGGGCAGATGCAACCATCGGCCAGGCCCGGACCCAGGCCGGTGCCGTGAGCCGGTCCGTGATCATGACGACGGAGGCGGCCATCGCCACGGCGAAGGCGGCAGCGAGGGCAGGCATGATCACCGCGGCGTCGCCCGTCTGACCCCCCGGGCTCATCGAGCCCATCGGGCCCGCCCCGGCCCGCGGGGCGATGAGCATGACCAGCATCCCGCCACACGACAGCAGGTGCATCACATGCTGGCGGGGCACTGCCCGCCGCCGCCATGCGCTGATCGCGTGACCGGCGAACCAGGCCGCAGCGGCAGCGAAGGTGAGCACCCAGACGCGGTCGAGTGGGCTCGGCCGCCCGGCCAGCATCGAGACCATCGCGAGGGCCATCGCGACGTTCATCACGTCGATGTCACGCCTGACCAGGAGGCCAGCCAGGGATCCGGCGCCAGCCTCCGCGCGGGCGGCGCGGACCTGGCCAGCCTCGTCGGCCGCGGGCAGCGGCCAGTACGCCAGGGCGAGCAGCAGGAGCAGCGGGCCGGAGCTAGGGTCGGTGGCCATGCCGCTGAAGAGGCCGCCGAAGTTCTGGCCGGCTGCCCAGAGCACGACGGCCAGGACGGCGGCGATACCCAGGATGACCCGGCGGGCGCGCGGCGGCCAGAACACTCCGGACGCGATCACGGCCAGCAGGCCGGCGAGCATGAAGCTAGCCAGCGCGCCGTGATGGGCCAGCACGGTGCCGGCCGTGGCGTCGGCCGGTGCCAGCCACTGCGGCTGGCCGCCGGCCACCGCCATGATCGACCCGCGCAGCGCCCCCGGTGACCAGACGGCAACGCGCAGGCAGAGCAGAGACAGGCCGCCCCA
>Ga0307374_10015769_pt1 | contig 10119 bp, 8 predicted proteins | sample OX3MG_FD_202532 | JGI IMG/M metagenome (GOLD analysis project Ga0307374, IMG submission 202532) | Soil microbial communities from Risofladan, Vaasa, Finland - OX-3 | ecosystem: Environmental > Terrestrial > Soil > Coastal area > Acid sulfate soil | place: Finland: Risofladan, Vaasa | collected...
AGACCGATTCGCGTGGGCGCTTCGAGGTCGTCTACCAGTTTCAGGGCGGCATAGGGCGCTTTCCATTCCGGGCGTCGGTGCTCGGCGGCCAAGCCGGATTCCCATTTGCGCACGGAGAAAGCGGGGCGGTCTATGTCACCACGAACTGAGACTCCCTTCACAATCGCTCGGCGTGGCATGGCCGCGGCCTCGCTGGCGGTCGTCGGGTGCGTGGTCTTGATCCTGTGGCTTTGCGCGACGAGCGCTCAGGCGGGGACCTATCCGATGTATCAGTGTGCGCCCGGCGTGCCGGCCGTGTCGCCGGGTTGGAGCGTGTTCGGCAACACCACCAACGCGAACACGGTGCTCTCTAACGGCTGCTCGGCGGGCGGCAGTATCGGCGACTACGTTTTCACGGACGGTCAGGCCGGCGCTGTGACCGAGAACGGCGAAAGCGGAAGCCAGGTCGGGCTGCGGATCGACGTGCCGGGCGGCGCGCCCGGCGTCACGATCCACGCGATCAAAGCGGAAGTCATCGCCTCGACCGTCACGGGCGACGATGCCTTCCTCGAGTTCGCCTCCGCGGGGCAGTCCCTTCCGGGCGCGGCGGAGCTGCCCTACGGCGGGGGCAGCGCATACACGGCAACCGAAACCTGGACGCTGCCGCAGGGTGCGCGCGACTTCGAGGCATACGTGAACTGCAGCACCGACCGCAGCTCACCGACCTGCGACTTCGCGGACTCGACCGCCGTGCCCGCTTTGGCCAACATCACGCTCAGCCTCGAAGACGACACGCCGCCGACCGTGGAGGACGTGAGCGGGCCGCTCGCGGCAGCCGCAGCCGCCGACGCGTCTGTGGGGGACTCGCAGCCGATCAGCTTCACGGGCAGCGACGCTGGCAGTGGTGTTCACACGGCAACGTTGACGCTCAGTCCGCTGAGCGGTGGGGCGAGCTACGTTCACACGTTCGACTTCTCCGGCGAATGTGCCTATGACTCTTGGAATGCCTGCCCGCTCACGGAGACCGTGAGCGGCTTCACGGTCAACACGGCTGCTCTGGCCGATGGCGCGTATGCGGCCAGCCTGGCGATCACCGATGCGGCCGGCAACGTCACCAACGATGCGCTCGGCTCGATCACGGTCAGCAACGCCGCGGCTACCGTCAGCTCGCTGGGGGCGCTGCCCGGCCCCGGCACGACGAGCTCGGCCACCGGGCCAGCCGGTGGCCCGAACGGGAGCGGCGCAAGCGAGGGAGCGCACTTGCAGCTCGGGGTGCGCTCGCCGATCTCCCGGACATACGCCAAGCGAGCGCTGCGAGTGACGGGCCGCCTGCTCAACGCCCAGGGCCTACCGATCGCGGGTGCCTCCCTGGATGTGCTGCAACAGGTCGACGGCGCGACTCTCGAACTGATCGGCCGCGCCCGAACCGGCAGCGATGGGACGTTCGTAGCGAGTGTCCCGGGCGGGCCTTCACGGACGGTTGAGATCGCCTATCGCGCGTTCTCAACCGACACGGGCTACGCGTCCGTGGCGAAGCTCGCTGAGTCCGTCGACGCCGGTGTGCAGCTTGGCGTGAGCCCCCGAAGGACTAGCTCGGAAGGCGAGATCACGCTGAGCGGGCGCGTGCTCGGGCCGGTCCCGTCGCAGGGCGTCGTCGTCGAGCTGCTCGTCCACTACCGCGGGCATTGGGAGCCGTTCCGCGACCCGCGCACAGACTCACGCGGGCGGTTCCGGGTCGTCTACCAATTCCAGGGCGGAATCGGGCGGTTCCCATTCCGGGCCGTGGTGTTCGGGAGTCAGGGCGACTTCCCATTCGCACCCGGAGAAAGCAGGGCGGTCGATGTCACCACGAACTGAGCAGCGCCGACACGTCCTGCCCGGAGCGCTGGTCGTCCTGAGCGTCTCGCTGCTGGTTGGGCTCGTGGCAGCACCATCGGCGCGGGCGCTGCCGGCAGATGGGAGCGGAAACTACACGCAGATTCTGTGCGCGAACCCGGCGACCGGGGAAGGACTTGGGCTCTCCGGGATGCCGGCAGGGCTCAGCAACCCAGCGAGCATCGACCTGTGGCAGGTGACGGCCGCCGAGGTCGATTGCGGCACTGGGCCGATGACATCCGGTCGCGGCGTGCCGATGGCGGTTGGTCAGACCAACACCTACGCGCAGGGCACATGGTCCGCTCTGCTCTACCAGGCGCCGGCGAACGCGACGATCAACGGGGGCAGGATCTACCGAGCCGAGAGGGCCGAAGGCCCAAACAACGGGTTCATGGGGATCATCCAGCAGGGCGGCGAATACAGCGTCCTGTACTCGCTTCCGCGCAACTGCTGCGATCAGGGCGACTGGTACGTGGGCAATGTGGCAGCCCGAGGCACGTTCGCGACACCGTTCTCCCCGGAAAACGTCGTGAACCTGACGATTTCCCCGGATGGCGGGCATTGGGATGTCAACGCCACCTGCGACCCGAACGGGAACAACAACAGCAGCTGCACGCTGACCGCCGGCCAGTGGGAATACCGCATCTTTGGCGGCGAAATCAGCTTGAACGCACCGCACGATCCGCAAGCAAGCAACATCGCCGGCCCTCTCGTCACAGAAAGCCCGCTGCGAAGTACGGAGGCGATCACGTTCTCAGCGACAGATGAAGGGCCGGGCCTGGCCTACGTGAAACTCCTTGTGGACGGCGTTGCCGTCCAATCGCAGATCATCGACACCAACGGCGGGCACTGCATCCCGGTCCCCGGACACGACGCTGACACCTGGGCGTATCAAGTGCCTTGCATGACATCGGTCGGGGGACGCACGTACTCGCTCAACACCGCTCTGCTTCCAAACGGGCTGCATCACATACAGGTCATCATCGAAGACGCCGCAGGGAACCAGTCCGAAGTCCTCAACCGGACGGTCACAACGGAAAACGCCGGTGCAGGATCGCTCAGCGCGCTACCCGGCCCAGGATCATCTGTGCTTCTCGCCGGTGCGCCCAACGGCTCGAACGCGAGCGAAGGCGCAGCCCTCACGCTCGGACTCCCGCGAAGCATCTCGCGTCCCTTCGCTCGGCGAGCGCTGCGACTTCCGGGCCGACTCGTCAACTCACACGGCCAGCCGATTAGCGGCGCGACGCTCGACGTGATCCAGCAGGTCGCAGGCGGGAGCAGCAGGCAGGTCGTCGCGGACGCAACCACCGGCGCGGACGGCTCGTTCATAGCGAGTGTGCCCGCGGGACCATCGCGGCTGATCGACGTCGCCTACCGCGCGTACACCGGCGACTCTGCCTACGCCGCCCAGGCCAGGATTCAGGAGTCGGTGCGCGCGGGCGTCCAACTCAGCGTGAGCCCTCGCAGGACGGGCTCCGAAGGGACAATCACGCTCAGCGGCCAGGTCGGCGGGCCGATTCCCCGGCAAGGTGTTGTCGTTGACCTGCTGGTGCATTACCGTGGGCGCTGGGAGCCGTTCAGGACGCCGCGGACGAACAGCCACGGTCGCTTTCGCGTGCTCTACCAATTCGAGGGCGGCGTCGGCCGGTTCCCGTTTAGAGCGCTGGCGTTCGGAGGCCAGTCGGGATTCCCGTTCAGCAGCGGTGAAAGCGGGGTGGTGGATGTCTCTACGGGTTGACATCTCCCCGCGCAGCGCGGCTGCTCAGGGCCGGCTGCTTCGCATGTTCGCGGTCGCGCTTACCGCTGGCGCTGTGTGCTTGCTGCTCGCGCCGGGCGCGAACGCCGGAACGTATGTGATCGACAACTGCCCGGCGGCCGGGAACGGGAACGCCGGCGCGTGGACGGTGTTCGGTAGCCCGCAGAACGTGAAAGGGACGTGCAGCGGCGGCCCCGGCGACTACATCGGACCGAGGGGTGGCTACATGAGTCCGGCGACGACGGCGGGCGTGCAGATTGGGGTGCCGGCCGGGAGCGGCATCACGATCCTCGAAGCGAAGGTTTGGTGGCAGGCATCAGCCCAGGTTTCCGGCGCCACCACGTTTGGGATCGCCGCGGACAACGATGGTGCGGTGGGTGAAAGCCTGACGCCGATGACGGGTAGTGAACCCAGCACCTACGTGCTGCCGTCTACGACCACCGAGATCACGCTGGCCAACTACTGCTCGAACGACGATGCGGGCGCTGGATGCACGCTCGGGTCGGGCGAGAACAACATCCTCGAGCTGTACGGCTCGCAGCTGACGCTCAAGGACACGACGCTGCCGAGCGGCATAGTGACGGGCGGCACGCTGGCCGGTGCCGGGACGGTTTCGGGCACCGCCTCGATCAGCTACCAGGCGACGGATGCGAGCTCGGGCGTCAGGCTCGTGCAGCTTCGAGTGGACGGCGAACCCGTGGCGAAGAAGGACTACATCACGAGCTGCTCCTATACCGATTTCCAAGCCTGCCCACCGAGCGTGTCCGACACGATCGACTGGAACACGGCGAGCGTGGCGAACGGGCAGCATCCCGTGGAACTCATCGTGGAGGACGCGGCTCAGAACACGAGCGTCATCTACAGCGGCGAGGTGACGGTTCAGAACGCCACGGCGTCGTCCCTGGGGGCGCCTTCTGGCCCCGGCAACGGAACCCCCAACGGGACGAGCGCCAGCGAGACAGCACAACTTCAGCTCGGGCTGAGGGACTCGATCACGCGCACGTACGCGCGCCGTGCGCTCGCAGTCGCTGGACGCCTGCTCGACGGGCAGGGCCAGCCGATCGGGGACGCCACCCTCGATGTGCGGCAGCAGGTCGTTGGAACAACGACGCCGCAGCTCATCACCCGCACTAAGACGCGCCCCGACGGGACGTTCAGCGTACAAGTGCCCGTGGGTCCGTCCCGGCTGATCGAGATCGCCTACCGCGCCTTTTCGAGCGACGCCAGCTACGCGACCGTGGCAGGAGTCAAGGAGACGGTCGTCGCCGGCGTGCGGCTCAGGGTCAGCCCGACGCATACCGGCCCGGAAGGGACGATCGTGCTGTCCGGCACCGTTGAGGGACCGATTCCGCAGCAAGGCGCGCTCGTGGACCTGCTTGTGCATTACCGTGGCCGCTGGGAGCCGTTCAGGACGCCCCGAACGAACGCGCACGGTCGCTTTCGCGTGGTCTATCAGTTCGAGGGTGGCGTCGGGCGCTTTCCGTTCCGCGCGGAAGTTCCCGGCGGTCAGGCAGGCTTTCCCTTCGGAAACGGCAGCAGCCGGGTGGTAGATGTCAGCACCAACTGAGTTGATGCGTCGCGCGTTGATGATGCTCTTGCGCAGCCGGACTTGCATCCTCGCGGGACTCCTTGCGCTGCTCCTGCCTGCGGCGAGGGCCGGCGCCGAGACAGCTATCACCGCCCAGGCAGTCGCCGACAACGGTGCGTTCCTTCCCTATGCTCCCGCGCCAGCGCAGCTCGCGGGCTTGTGCCTGGTTGATACGGGTGTGAATCTCAACCCGGATACGGAAGGGGTCGTGGTCGAACGAACCGCGCTCGACGGCGGCTCCGGGGAAGATGTGTCGCCCACCCTGCACGGGACGGTGCTCGCGATGATGGCGGGAGCGCCCGCGAACGGCTGGGGCATGGTTGGCACAGCGCCGCACGCGATCCGAATCGTCTCAGTGCGCATCGTCAAGCCGGGCCAGACGACGTTCCCGTACACCGCCTACGCATCGGGCATCACAGAATGCCTCGAACTGCGGCACAAGTACAACGTCCGGGTAATCAACCTTTCGCTCGGCGCCTCCGAAGGAGGCTCCGCGGAAGCCACTGAACTCGTGGGGAACGCGGTCGAACGCGCGATGAACTACGGCGTGGCGGTGGTCGCCGCCGCGGGCAACGATGACGGCGGCCCAGTCGAGGACCCTGCGGCCTACCCCGACGTGTTGTCGGTGGGCGCCACGGACACGCAGGGCGGCGGCTTCTGCTCGTTTAGCAATCGCGGGGAAGGACTGCGGCTGCTCGCACCGGGCTGTGATCTCGACGGCGCGGAACCTACGACTGGCGCTCAGAACTACAACTACTGGCAGGGTACGAGCGAGGCGTCGGTGATCGCGGCGTCCGCGCTGGCTGCGCTCGACTCCTATCAGCCGGGCTTGTCGGCGGAAGCGGGCGAGAAGGACCTGACCGAAGCCCACGCTGGCGTGCTCGACATCGCACAGGCGTTTCGCAACGCAGGGCTGGGGGCCATCGTCTCAGCGGGCGAAGCAGCCGAGCCTGGAGCCCACAGCGGCTCGGGCGCAGAATCGCCTCCCCAGCCGGTGACACCATTGACGGCGATGATGCTCACCCGGCCATTCGCGCGCCCACAGGCGCGGCTCAAGCGAGTCAAGCACCGACTCGTGCTCGCGTTGACCGGCCGCCCCCAGGAAGCCGAGGTACAGGTGCGCTACCTCGGCCACCGGGGGCGCTCGCGCAAGGTGCGCATCCTGCGCACGCTTCACGGCGCCTTCACGAACCTGACGCTCCCGGCCTCCGGCGTGGCGGAGGTGTCGGTGCGCTACCTCGACCCCTACGACGTGGAACGAGCCAGCCCGTGGACGACACTGCGGCTCCCCGTCTCCTTGATCACGCGCGGGAAGGCGCACGGACGATGAGAACGTGGGCCGTGTCAATCGCCGTCGCTCTTGTCGTCGCCGCGTGGGCGCCGGCAACCCCGGCGCTTGCGGCGGGGAGCTACCAGGTTAGCGCCTGCAACTTCTCGCCGGAAGCTGCTAACAACTCGTGGACCTGGGCGACCAACGACCCCGCGGTGCCGGCCCATTACGCCGAGCACGTCAACTGCCCGTACCGCCTTGGAGGCACCGGCGGCAAGGCCGATCAGGAGGGCGGCCTGTCGACCACCGATGCGCTCGGCCTCTCAAATGGAGCTGCTCCGGGGACGAACGCCGGCTGGACGTTCACTGCCCCGGTGGGCAGCACCATCACCGGGCTCACCTACGAACGCTCTATCGGCCACTCCCTCGATCCTAAGAACTCTTGGTCGCCGGCCCTGCGGGCTGACGGAAGCATCGTGCCCGGCGAAACCTGCCTAGATTCGGTCGAAAATGGAGAGACGTGCTCTGTGGGTGGCCCACCAGGCACGGGCGGCGAACCGGCGAAAATCACGAGCCTGTCGGCACATGATCTGTCGCTCGGCATCGTGTGCCAAGCGCCCGCGGAAGAGGAATGCATCACGGGAGCGACTCAGCACGCTGCATGGGCGACACTGTACGGCGCCACGGTGACGCTCTCCGATCCGACGCCGCCAACTCTCAGCGCGCCGTCCGACGCCCTGTGGGGGCCGGGGGAAGCCGGCGGGTTTCACAAGGGCACCGAGAGCGTCGCCGTCTCGGCAGATGATGTCGGAGGCGGCGTAGCGAGCATCGTCCTGTCCGCAGACGGACGGCCGGTCGAGACGTACACGGCGCCGTGCAACTTCACGTTCGCCCAGCCGTGCCCGTCGTCCACTGGGACACAGACCTTGACGCTGCCGACCACGCAGCTCTCCGACGGAACGCACACGCTCACGCTCGTCGCAACGGATGCCGCCGGCAATCAATCGACGGTGGCCTCGCAGGTCATCACCGTGGAGAACGGCGCGCCACCGCCGCCGGTGGGGTTGTCCGCGACCGCGACACAGACTGGCGGCTCGACGTTCACGGCCACGTGGAGCGATCCCACCGGCCAGCTTGCGCCGATCACGGGTGCGCTCTACCAAGTGTGTCCGGCGAGCGGCTCGGGCGCGTGCGGCGCTCCCGCATCGGCGCCCGCAGCAGGCCCGGCGACCGTGACGGTTCCGGGTGCTGGAAGCTGGAGTATCGCCGTGTGGCTGACCAACGCAGCCGGCAACGCGAGTCCCGCCAACGCTGCGCACACCAACGTCGTCGTCCCCCCGTCCAACTCCGGCGGCTCGGGCACAGGCCATAGCGCTACGGCGACGACGCCAACGATCCACGTCACTGAGACGCTGCGGGGGCGCGAGCTGGTGGTGCATGTGAGCGGACCGGCGAGCGGAGCGGTTCGCGTGGGCTTCATCGGCCGGCTGCGAGGACAAACCGTCGCCTCCGGTGCCAAGACGGTCGCGCTCAAGCACGGACGGCTGACCGTCGTCTTCAGGCTCGGCCCCCGCACTGCGGCGCACGCGCTGATCCGCGTCAGCGCGAAGCTCGATCACGAGCTGGCGGTGACGAGCACGCTCCGCCGTCATCGCCGTGATGCGCGGTAGCCGACAGGTGCCTCGGGAACGACTTAGCCCGGCGACATGACCAAGGTCAGCGGTCCACCGGGGCTTTCCACCACGAAGCATGACTCGATGCCCGCGTCAGCGCAACGCCTGAATAGCGTGTCCAGTGCGCTCGGCACACTTCTGGCGTGAAGATCGACGCTCAGATAGTGGCCGTAAGGGCGGCGCAGGGCACCCTGGGGATCGAGCGGTCGATGCTCAGCGAGGCTTTCGCCGGTCCGCCGGCGCCGACGAGTTCGCCGGGGGTGAACGCGACCAAGCGGCTCGCGCTCTCGGATGGCGCGACGGTCTTTCACAAGCCGTTCTCGGGCGTGAGCGTCGTCAACGCGCTCGCCTTTGGGCAGACCGATGAGACGCCGCCGCTGCACGATGCCGTCGCCTGGCGCGTTGCCGTTGCGCTGGGAGAGCCGTGGCAGAGCCTGGTCTCGCCGTGCGTCCTGCGCGAGCATGATGGTGATGACGGAGCGCTGTCGTTGCAGGCGTCGGGGTGGCCGGGTGACCTCGCGCCGACTCTCAGTCCTACGTGGTGCTCGTCGGCGGCGTTCTTCGACTCGTTGATCGCCCAGCAGGATCGTCACGCCGACAACTGGCGCTGGGATGGAAGCCGCCTGACGCTGATCGACCACGGGTACGCATTTGCGCGGCCGGGCGACATCCTCAACCACACGGACCTGCTTGTGGCCAGGCGCGATCACGGCGCAACTGCGCTGCTCGACGCGGAGCGTCGAGCGCTGGAGCGTCTGCTCGGGGACGCCAGCCTGCTCGGGATCGAGAGCCTATTGCTGCCTGATCGCGCGCAGGCGCTCAGGGCGCGCGCCGAGCGGATGCTCGCGCGGGGCGAGGTTCTACGCCCCGGAGAGTTCTAAGGGCCAGCAAGCGTCGTCGGAGGGTGGTAGCATGATAACTCAAGAGGTCAACTTGAATGGTCGATGGTGTAGAGGAGCCTTGCGATGATCCGAGTCCGCTTTACAACGTCTGAGTTCAACCGGGAGACGCACGAGTGGGTTGAGCTGCCCATCGCCGAGCTCATCGCCGATGGCGAGGAGGTGAGGATCAGTGGCCCTCGGGCAGAGTGGATCAGTCTCGACATCGCCGTCATCGACCCCGAGAACAGGGAGCGGGTGACGCGAGCCGACGGCGCCGAGCGCTGGGCGCGACTGCTGCCGTTCGCCTTCCGCAATGGAGACATCGACGTCGAGGTCAGCGAGGTAGCTGAGGCCGAGCCGGCTGGCGTGGCGTTCCGCTACTCGACCGCCGCGTAGAGCCGATGCCGCGCACGGCGGTATCCGACGTTCATGCCAAGGTCGTCGGCCGCGAGCTCAGAGAGACCCGCCGCGCGCTCGGGCTGACCCAAGCCGAGGTCGCCGGACGGCTCGGCGTGTCGCCCTCCTATGTCTCCGCGGTCGAAGGGGGCAAGCGCAACCTCACGCTTGCGCAGCTGGCCAACATCGCCAATGCGATGCGCCTCGGCATCGAGGTCTCATTCATCCGACCCGACGGAACGCCTGTCCGGCCGAGCCGGACACCCGCGACGAGCTAGGCCGCGAACAGATCGAGCTGCTCGGTTTCCCCGAGTGGCTGGATCGGCGCCGACGGCTTGGGACGCGGCACGAACGGGATCACGCTGCTGGTGTTCTCCCACGCGGCGCGTAGCTCTGCCTCGGCGATCTCCTCGCCGGTGAGTGGCACGCCCTTGGCCTGCAGCTCCTTGAGGACTTGCTCCAGGGAGATTGGCTCCTCGCGCTCGTCCATGAGCTGCCCGTCGAGGGCCAGGTCCGCGGCGGCGGCCTTGGCGGAGAGTAGCGCCCACTTCTTCTCATCGAGTGAGCCCTTGGTGAGCATCACGTAGACGGTGACGGGCTTGCGGGAGGACAGCCGGTGGGCGCGTGCGATGAACTGATCGAACATCTCGTAGGAGAACACGAGCCCGTCGACCATGACGACTGAGGCGGTGTCGAGGTTG
>Ga0307374_10015770_pt1 | contig 10119 bp, 10 predicted proteins | sample OX3MG_FD_202532 | JGI IMG/M metagenome (GOLD analysis project Ga0307374, IMG submission 202532) | Soil microbial communities from Risofladan, Vaasa, Finland - OX-3 | ecosystem: Environmental > Terrestrial > Soil > Coastal area > Acid sulfate soil | place: Finland: Risofladan, Vaasa | collected...
CGCTGTATACCTATGCTATACTCTCCCCAACGCCGACGGAGCGAGCGCCGGCGCAGAGTGCACGAGGGAGGTTGGCATGTCAACGGAGACATCGGCGAACGTGGGCGTCGGGGGGTCAGCGAACGTTGGCGCGACAGCAGCGCCGCGCGTCTCGCGGGGGCGCATGATCGCGATCAGCGTCTTCTGGTTCGCCATCAACCTGCATTGGGCTGCTGTCGGCGTGTTGCTCGTGCCCAGCCAGGTGGTGGCGCTGCTGTTGCGGGTCGCGCCGGGCGCGACGCTGGCGGACCGCGCGGCCTGGGCGACCAACCACGAGGGGCTGGCGCTGGCGATTGTCGTCGCGCCAGGGCTGTTCGTCGCGCTGATCAGCAATCCGCTGTTTGGCCTGCTGAGTGACCGCACGGCGGGGCGCTTCGGGCGACGTCGCCCCTACGTCTTGCTGGGGACGCTGGTCAACATCGTCGGGCTGGCGCTGATGGCGTTTGGCCCGCTGGCCTTCGTGACACAGGGCGTCGGCAATCCCCTGGCGCCCAGCCTGCTCTGCCTGATGGGCGGCCTGATGCTGACCCAACTCTCCAACAACGCCGCCGCTGCGCCCTTCCATGCGCTACTGCCCGACATGGTGCCTGCCGCCCAGCGCGGGACGGCTTCCGGTGTGATGGGGCTGGCGTTTATGTTTGGGACCATCGCCGGGTCGCTGGTAGGGCTGGTCTTCCACTTCAACTCGCAGCAGTTGTTTAGTGGCGCGCAGAGCTTCGCTAGCTACTGGGGCGCCATCGTCGCGGCGTATGGCTTCGTCGCCGCCGTCTGCCTGATCATGGCGGTCATCACCGTCGTCGCCGTGCGCGAGGTCCCCTGGCAATCCGGCCCCGTCTCGGCGGAGCAGCGCGCCGCCAGCCGCCGCTTCTGGCTCGACCTCGCGGCAACCGTGGTGGCGACGGTGTTCATCGTCGTCGCTGCGCTATTTGTGCTACAGGTGGGGCCGGGGCTGCGCCTGGACGCCAACTCGGTGAGCGTGGTCGAGCTGGTCGCTATCGTGGTCGCCGGGATCGGCGCCGCCTACGCCTTCAACTTCCGCCCGCGCGCCAACCCGGATTTTAGTTGGGTGGTGCTGACCCGCATGCTGGTGATGATGGGGGTCTATATCATCCAGAATTTTCTCGTCTTTGGGTCACAATCGGTAGCACCATCTTCTGGCATTTGTTGAGATGGCTCATACACAACTAGCGATTCTAACGGTACTGGTGTCCACTGGGCCAAGTTATTGACATCAATGATCACTAGATCGCTCTCGTTCCCAAATTGCAGTCGAGTATGGGGGTGATGTGGTTTGCGCCACACGTAGACGCGCACCTTGAACCCATACAGGATAAGGCGCTTTTCGTCAGCGCTTAGTGCCTCTAGGTTTGGCTTCATTGCATCAAGCCATGCCTGAAGACCTAGTAACCGCTGCCTGTAGAGGTCTTGGTGTGACTGAATTTCCTGACGTGTCCCGATCTCTACTTGTGCTGCCTTTCTTTGCTGAGAGAGTTGACGCAGTTTTTCCATAATGGGCTGCTGCGCATCTGGATCGTCAATCGTCGCAAGGATACTTGCCAGGATTCGCTGCTGGCGTTCAAGGTCTTTCAGGTGTAGCTCTAGTGTCGTGTTGGTGCTAACCTGAACTGCGTTGTTCAGAACCATCTCCTGTAATTGTTTTGCTACCAGATCCTTCTTCGTGAGCGCTTCGCAGACGTAATACCACACATACGGCTCAAGGCGATGCGCGCCAATGCTGGTACCAATGCACTTACCTATGTCGTTATTGGGTGAAGTCAGGCGGTGGTGAAACTCGTAATGTGGGCAACTATACCGAACCGTGCGTGTGACCTTCTCAGGATTAGATTTGTGACGATAGGCGTTTGTTGCGACAAATAACCGGCGCCCACAGTGACCACAGAAGGCAAAGTCACGGAGGAATGCCTCTTCGGCATGTTTGCGATTTCGTGTAGCGTGGGCTTTTGTCACGAGGAATCGCCGTTGAGCTGCTAGAGCTGTCTCCTCTGACACAATTGCTGGCGCAACGCCAATCTGTTCGATAGCGGCATCGTTATCTTGAACTACACGCGGGATTTTTCGATAGGTTCCCGTCGTCTCGTCGTACCGTTTGATCTTCTGAACCTTGTTGCGATAGGCAAGATGATGACCAGTGTAGGTTGGGTTATGAATAATCCAAACGACCATATTCACACCCCAGATGTGGCCCGCTAGCGGGCGACCAGTTTCACGGAGCCATTGTTCACGAGGCGATAAATACCCCTCGCTATTTAAGCGACGGGCAATCTCTCGTGTGGGAACACCTTCAATCGCTTGCTGAAAGATCCGCTCGACTATCGGCGCTGTCTCGGGATCGATCATAAGCTGCTTCTTAGTGGCATCGGTGAATCTATACCCATAAGGCGCTTTGTAACCAGGCATATTTTCGCCACGTTCAGCACGTTTCCGCCTTCCACCTGTTGTCCGACGAACAATATCCTGTCGCTCCATCTCCGCGACAAATCCAAGCGTGTGCCGAATATGGCGTCCAATGGGCGTGACATCGAATTTCTCTCCCTCGACTGCTTCAATCTCGATGTCTCGCCGACAGCATTCGTAAAACAACACCTCTTGGTGCGTTTGATTACGCGAAAGACGATCCAGATGGACGACCACCAGTACATCAACCTTGCGGTGCAAGACCGCTTCACGAATACGTGATAGACCCTCACGCTCGTCTAACTCAAACCCAGTATGCACATCACGCTCTTCCATGACAACCTGATAGTCTTGTGTTCCACAATAGGCCCGTGTTTTATCGGCCTGATCGTCGAAGCTGTAATTCTCCTCCTGTTGGTTCGTGGATACCCGCATGTAGATCGCCGCACGCTTCGCCATCTGGTTTCCCCCTCTTGTCTGGCACAACAGTTTGGCAACATCATACCACAAAAGTTGGCTATGGCAAGGCACACATTTAGTCTTGGGGATTTTTACGTGGGCGACCCATCTGCTTCTGCTCTGCTAAAGTCCGTTCCCACCAAGAGGCAGGCGCTATCCACATCCTGCCCACCCGACGCAACACCGGATCGCCGCGATCAAATGCTTCCTGCGCACGACGATTGGCTGTGCGTTGATTGCGACCAAATCGGCGAGCAGCATCAATTGCCGACAACAGTTCTTCAGACACTAGTTCCAAACCTTCTCTGAGAGACGTGGTGTGATTTGGAACCAGTGTAGCATACCCCTTAAAGGGGATTCTGAAATGAGGTATCAAGATACACGTCGAGGTCTGCATCTGGCTGACCTGGTTGATTAGTTGATTGTGGAGCAACGGGCTTGCCCTTATCGTTCTTATCAACGTGGTTGGACACTCGCACCCTAAACGAATACCAAATATAAACTGCAAACACGATGGCAGCACATGCCGTAAAGACCAAGCTTGCAACAAGCCACGTATGCCAAAGAAATGCCGCAAGTGCGCCAAGTGCGCCCACTGGTCCTACGAAAGCTAATATAGCATGAAACCGCCAATATGCATTGACGTTGTGCTCATCGCGCACATGACCCAACGCCAAGAAGCCGAATACGCTCGGCGCAGACACCGCAAAGGCTACCCATGCGATAGTGAGTGGAAAATCAATTGGTCTCGCTGCACTAAGAACTTGAAGGAGAACGATATCCAATACCCCAGATCCGCCCACAAGATAACGATCTGTCTTGTAATAGTCTTGAGAATCTGCAAGCGTCTTGCGCACGGCAGACACCGTATCGGACAACATGTGCATGTCAGTGTCAGCGGCTCCTGCGCGCTGAAAATCGTCGAGTAACGCTTTCTCAGATGCGCCCGCTTGGGGTATATCGCTGATGCTCTGCACAAAGTGCTTAAACACCTGAGCAGTAAGTATGGCCCGTTCCTTGAACGCTAGCCGTGGAGGCCGAGGAACTTGCTTCACTGATGCCCTTCTTGCAACTCTCTGGGAGGATAGTGCGGTGCTGGTTGGAACCGTAGAATACTAAGGCATACATTGATAGATACGAGCCTTCACATGGCGCAGTTTCGTGACTGCCGAATCGGCTATTGATAAGGTGAAGGACTGTGGCGCAGTCGCCATGCGGAAAGGGAAAAGCCCGTATATACATAACCGGGCGTAAGGGAAGTCACTATCTGTGCGTGGGCGAGATGTTGCGTTGCACATGATGGGCTGCACGATATGCTACACTGTTGTCAATCAATTGTTCACCTTACGATTTTTTTGCTGACGCTGACGGCCACCATCAGCACCTTCTTCGCGGGCTACGCCTCCGACCGCATCGGGCGCAAACGGATGGTGTATATCGCCGGGAGCTTCATGGCGGTGGTGGGCGGCGTCTTCATCCTGGCTCCGTATCTCGTCCCCGGTGGCGTGCTGGGGCTGGCCTACATCTCGGCGGCGATCTTTGGCGTGGGCTATGGCGCATATATCGCGGTGGACTGGGCGCTGGTGGCCGATACACTGCCGTCAGAGACGACCTTCGCCCGCGACATGGGCGTCTGGAATATCGCGCTGACGCTGCCGCAGGTCTTCGCAGTGGTCTTCGGCGGGTGGCTGTTGGCGCTGGGCGTCTTGCTGCGTCAGCCAACGTTTGGCTATACGCTGCTCTTCGTCTGGTTCGTCGTCTTCTGCGTGCTGGGGACGGTGACGGTGCGCTACATCCGGGGCGTTGCACGGTGAAGGCCAATGGAGGGTCACGAGCAGTAGTGGCGGCGGCGCGCCGCCGTAGGTGTTCTCTGTCGTACCGCCGGTCTCCCGACCGGCGAGTCTCCTTCGCCTACCTGCGCTGAGGGGTCGCGGGCAAGTGGCGCGCCGCATCACCAGCCACGCGCCGGTCTGGAGACCAGCGGTGCGCCAGAAGGGCACGGCGCATCCTGCGCATCCTGCGCCAGAATCCCGCTACTCCTCATGCTCATCATGATAGACGCTGGCGTCGTTGGGATGATGCGGGCAGGCGATAGGAGATCGGTGCTATACTGCCAGCGGCGCAACACTGGGGCATGGGATCGTCGCTGGCGCCCTTCCAGCCCAGGCGTCGCGCTGACACGCAAATTCACCGGCAATCAGATCAACGCGCGGCCCTATGTCGTCGCGTTTGGCGCGACGCCGCGCACAAGCCAAAGGAGCCTTGACCAATGAGCAATGTAGACACTGCAACCGCCTTCGCCGCCGCCCTCAGCGCGCACGATCTCGACAAGCTCGCCAGCCTGTTGACGGATGACTTCTCCGCCACGGGCCTGGCGCCCGTCCCGATGACGAAGCAGATGTTCCTCGATGGGCAGCGCGCCTGGTACGCTGGCTGCCCGGACTGGACCGTGACGCCCGGCGCCCTCAGCGAACAAGGCGATGTCGTCACCGGCCAGGTAACCGTCACGGCGACGCAGACGGGCGCGCTCTCCCTGCCGGGCGCTCCATCGCTACCCGCCAGTGGCAAGCGGATTTCTTCGAACGACACCGCCACGCTGACTGTTCGCGGTGGGCAGGTGGCGAAGCTGGAGATTGTCTCTGGCTCACCATCGTTGATCGAGCAACTCCAGGCGTAGACACTGGCATGGGGCAGGTATTGTCGCCTATGCCTACCCCATGCCTACCCCATGCTGAAACACCGGCCCCTACAACCGTCAGGCGCGTCGGCTACGGCGTCAGCACGAAAGGGCGCGCCCAGCGTAGCACGCCGCGCGCCCGCCGCAGCAGATCGTTCGCCGTCTCGGCGCTGATGGCGTCGTCGGCGGCGTCGGGCGCGACCTGTTCCAAGAAGGCGCTGGGGTGGTAGGGTGTCAGCGTATCCAGGTCGGTGAGGATGTCGGGTGGCGCGCCGACCAACTCGCCCAGCGGACGCAGGTCGTGGTTATACGGCGCGCGGGCATCGTGCTTCAGAATGTAGACGGCCTGCAACGCTTTCTCCGCCGCCTGGTTACACAGATCGGCGGTGTTGTAGTGCATGCCGGTCGCCAGCGCCAGCCCCGCGCTCACCATATCCTGCGCCGCCTCCGCCCATACGCCCAGCGCTTCGTCGTAACTCATGCCCCCACCCCCAGCCCCTCCCCCGAAGGGAGAGGGGAGTTTCTGTAGCCTGCGACGGCAAGCTCTCGTGGCCGTAGGCCCTTAGCTGCGCGTTCACGCGCCCAGCGTCACGCCAGTTCCTTGGCCAAAATCCCGCGCAGTTCGGGGATGGCGACGCGGCGTTGCGCCATGCTGTCGCGGTCGCGGATCGTCACCTGGTTGTCTTCCAGGCTCTGGAAGTCCACGGTGACGCAGTACGGGGTGCCGATCTCGTCTTGGCGGCGATAGCGCCTGCCGATAGCGCCGCCGGTCTCGTCGTATTGCGTCATCCCCACCGAGCGGATGCTGTCATGCACTTTGTGGGCCAGCTCGACCAGCGGCTCCTTTTTGGAGAGCGGCATCACGGCCACCTTGATGGGCGCCAGTCGTTTGTGCAGCCGCAGTACCACGCGCTTCTCCCCCTCGACCTCCTCCTCATGGTAGGCGTCGCAGAGGAAGGCCAGCGCCGAGCGGTCGGCGCCGACCGAGGTCTCGATGATGAACGGAATGTAGCGCAGTTTCTCCTGGTCGTCGAAGTACGAGAGGTCTTTGCCGCTGTATTCGGTGTGGCGGCGCAGGTCCCAGTCCGTGCGGTCATGGACGCCCTCGATCTCCTTGAAGCCGAAGGGGAACTCGTAGTAGACATCTACTGCCTGGCGGGCGTAGTGGGCCAGCTCTTTGGCGTCGTGGGTGTGCCACATGATGTGGCTCTCCGTCATGCCCAGGTCCAGATACCACTGCCAGCGTTGGCCGCGCCAGTAGTCGAACCACTGCTGCTCCTGTTCGGGCGGGATGAAGTATTGCATCTCCATCTGCTCGAACTCGCGCGTGCGATAGGTGAAGTTGCCGGGGCTGATCTCGTTGCGGAAGGCTTTCCCGATCTGCGCGATGCCAAATGGCAGCCGCTTGCGCATGCTCTGCTGCACGTTCTGGAAGTTGACGTAGATGCTCTGCGCGGTCTCCGGGCGAAGGTAGACCATTGCGGCGTCTTCCTCAACCGGCCCCATATACGTCTTGAACATCAGGTTGAACTGGCGCGGCTCGGTGAGCGTCCCTTTCAAGCCACAGTTGGGGCAGGTGGAGAGATCGCCGAAGTCCTCGATCACATGGTCGGCGCGGAAGCGTTTCTTGCAGTTGGTGCAATCCACCATCGGGTCGGTGAAGACCTCTTCGTGGCCAGACGCCTGCCAGATGCGGCGCGCCATCAGGATGCCGCCGTCCAGCCCCACCACGTCGTCGCGCTGGCGCGTCATCGCCTCCCACCAGGCGCGCTTCACATTGTTCTTGAACTCGACGCCGAGTGGGCCGTAATCAAAGACGGCGTTCAGACCACCATAAATTTCGCTATTGGGAAAGATGAATCCGCGCCGTTTGCACAGCGAGATGATGTCTTGCATGCGGTCGGGCGTCGCGCCCTGCTGTTTCTCCAAGGGTCTACTCTCTTTCCCAATGCGGTCCCTGATTGCGCGTTTTTGCTGTACCTCTGCTGCGTCTTTGCTCGCCCTAACGTTCGCTAGCGTCGCTGCTATCGCAACGGCATTCTATCGCCTGCGGACGGGCAGTGTCAAACTGGCGCCTATACCATCAGCTTGTTGACGGATTAGGCTCATCATTGATGATCTGCTGCCAACATTGCTCTGTGCAAGCGTCGCTACTTGTGCTAGACTGGAATACGCAAGTGGTAGAGGTATACTGCTCCGAAACGAATTGGGCGTTTTGCGGTGGTATCTTGAGTTGGCTCCTCCTTCAATCAAGGTGAATACTTATGACCAACGACGGGCCGATCTATTCAGTGACAGCGCATGGAGTGTTTGTGCAGGCGCGTTGCCAACGTACACAGCAACCATTTTATGTTCGGTTTGAGGAGGAGGCGGGTTCTGGAGATTGGAATGCCGTCTGGGCTTTCACGATGCCAGAAACCTCCCCTCAGATCGATCACTATGACGTTGAGGCGCGTATCTCCGGACGCTTTAACATTGGTCATCAATATCCAGGATGTCCCCACTGTCATGCTAATGGTTGGTTTCTGTGCAGTGGCAAACATCTGGTATGCCATCGAGCAGGAGACACTACGGGATTCTGTCCATACTGCAAATATGCCGGTCCTGTGGGTGGGGGTACAATCGAGGCCCTATATCCGTATCACGAAGCAGCGCATCCAGGATGAGAGGTCCGATGAAATGTCCGCTCTACTCGACCGTATCACCATCGATCCCGCAATCAACCACGGAAAGCCTGTCATCCGTGGCTTGCGCTACCCCTTGGAAACGTTGCTCGAACTCCTAAGCGCCGATATGTCGATCGACGACATTCTCGCCGACTACGAAGACCTCGAACGCGAAGACGTGCTGGCCGCGATTGCTTTCGCCGATTCTCTCGAATAGCCTGCATAGTGTCCAAATTTCTCTTCGCAAACAACCGTCGAGTATGCTATACTAGGGCTGGAATGTGCGATGGGCGCACCCGTTAGCGCGAGTACGCCCATCTAACCCCGACGCTGAGATAGACAGCGCGAGGGCTGAGTGTAGAATAGCACGGCGCTGGCGCCTTTGCCAATGGCCGGACCACCCCTTTTTCTCACTTCCCTCTCCACCTTCCTTCTCTCAGCGCCTTGAACTGCGGTCGCTCACCCACAGCATGAGCGAGCCACGTATGGCGGACAATCGCCCGCCGAAAGAAAGGCGTACCCATGATACCCGAAGACGAGCATGACCCCCAGGATTCACAAACCAGTGGCGCGTCAGACATCCCTGACGACATGAGCCTTGCGCTGATCGAGGAGCAGGCCGACCGCAAAATCCGTCGCGTCTGGGTTGATGACATCTGTTATTTCTCCGTGATTGATGTCATTGCCATGCTGACGGGCAGCAAGGCCCCACGCAAATACTGGTTTGCCATGCAGAAACGCATTACGGAAGAGGGTTTTCGAGATGCCTCTATGAAATGTAGACCTTTGCCAATGACTTCGCGTGATGGTGTGGATCGTGAAACCGCTGCCGCTGACACCGAAACGCTCATGTGCATCATTCTCGCCTTGCCTGCCCTACGCCGTCGTACAGACCACAAGCCTTTGGGCCAGCACATCCCAGCTGAAAAGTGCGGTATCTACGCCATCGTCAATGCGACTACTCGAGATCAGTACATCGGCAGCAGCGCTGATATGCTGGCACGGTTTGGGCAACATAAAGCGTTGCTGCGTCGTGGGAAACATCATGCGCCGCGCTTGCAGGAAGCATGGGATACCTATGGCGAAGAAGCATTTATGCTCGTCGTCTTGGAAACTCTGAGTACTGCGGAGTACTTAGAAGCGATCGAGCAGCAGTACATTGACCAGGAACAACCGGCGTATAATGTGGCCACTGTGGCGAGGAATCAACTTTCGTTACCGCCTATTTCAGAGGAACGAGTTCAGCAGGTCCTGCTCTCTTTGTATGAGATTCAGAGCGCCACCACGAAGACGCCCCTGTTTCGTGTACTGCGAGAAGCGATCATCTATGGCATCGTCAAACCCGGACCACACTTCGCGGTCTTAGTCCAAGCTGAGGCGAGTGGCGTTGATACCTGGGAAGCGTTGGGCGCCTTCATCCAACAGCGTCAGCAGGCGTCCTGAGAGTGGATGGGGCCGCAGACGTTGACCCCGGCGCATCAGGCGCAGGTGAAGGCGCTGGCGGTGCGGCTGCACGAGTTGGGCGGCTTCGCCTTCCCGACCATCTATGGCGAACTGAATACTCACTTCCACGTCGGCAAATACAGCGACATCGTCGACGCCCAATGGGAAGCGGTGGCGGCGTGGTTCCAGGTCCGATTGGACGCCGCCGAGAAGCGCCGCAATCGGTAATAGCTGGCGATCACCACTGGCGCCGACCGGCAAGTGGGGCGTGTTGTGGCGTATCCCCACTCGCCAGTCGGCGCCATATCTGCGGCGCCTGGATGGCGTGTGGCCTGTTTCTGGTGTTGCCTATGACCGCCAGAGTGGTATCATACTTGTGATGTATCTGGGCGAGTGCGGACGGGATGCGCTACTCACTTG
>Ga0307374_10015771_pt1 | contig 10119 bp, 8 predicted proteins | sample OX3MG_FD_202532 | JGI IMG/M metagenome (GOLD analysis project Ga0307374, IMG submission 202532) | Soil microbial communities from Risofladan, Vaasa, Finland - OX-3 | ecosystem: Environmental > Terrestrial > Soil > Coastal area > Acid sulfate soil | place: Finland: Risofladan, Vaasa | collected...
TCCAGGAACCGCACTTTCATGGTGGCAGCCCGAAGCTGAAAATCCACAGATCCTACTTTGTCCCCGGTTTCCTTCAGCATGCCGGAGTAAATCATCAGGGCATTATACCAAAGCGCATTAATCTCAACGGCCTTGCCAATCCTGGGCGTGACTACCCTGCCGTTGGATCTCGCGTCCATCCAGGTGAGTTGCATCCCTTCCTCGCCCTCGAATAGCAGGCCGTCCTGATCCACATGGATATGGTAACGGGTACCCTGGTAATGCCAGTCAATGATCGATTTAAAAGCAGGCATCAGCACCTTGACCAGAAAATCCTTATCCCCGGTAGCTTCGAAGTACCGGAAGCCGGTGATGAAAAACCATAGGGAAGCATCCGCCGTATTGTAATCCGGGGCTGACTGGTGATCCGCAAACCGGTTGGGGAGCATTCCTTCGCTGATATGACGGATGAATTCCATTAAGATGCCCCCTGCTTCACTGAACCGCCCCGTAGACAGGCAAAGGCCGTTCAGGGCGATCATGGTATCCCTTCCCCAGGAAGTGAACCAGTGATATCCGGCAATGATCCGCTGCGCCCCCCCTCCCATCCGGATGATGAACTGGTCGGCAGCCAGCCTCAGGGTTTTTTCCAGGCTATCGGCAGCTCCCTTCAGTAAACGCAACCTCCGGTTTTTTTCCTTAGCCAGCAGCACTTCCCCTTCGGCGCTGGCTGGCTGTCCGGAGCTGAGCATCACCACCAGGGTATCCCCCTGCTTCAACTGGCGGTCAAAATTCCCATAAGTGAACAGATCCTCGGTAAAATCCATTCCCCTGGCAGCTTCCACCGGGTATTGGATATTATAGTACCAGGATGGCCCGGCTTTAAAGGAAAAGCCCGGCATATGGAAGAATATCTCCGGCATGGTTTGGTAGGGGATCACATGCCAGTATCCAGGATCCTCCGCCAATTCCTTCCGGATGGCCGGATTGGATCTGACCAGGGCATGATAATCCCGGCAGGTAATGAACGGAGCCAGCCTGAGGGTAAATGTTCCGAGGGCTTTCAGTACCTCATAGCGGATCACCGTGGTATTTTCTCCGTTGATGGCCGCAATGGTCTTTTTCAGGGTAATTCCCCCTCCCTCATAAATGAACTCAGGAAAGATATCCCGGGAGAACCGGGTCAGAAAGCGATAACCCTTGGGATTGACCGCGTTCCCGTAATTATTGCTTCCCAGTTCAACGTTTTCATCCGGGGTCATCAGGGTCTCATCGAGTCGGGAAACCTGGGAGACCCTAGAGGGATCCTGGGGATCCCCTGCGATCAGCAATCCATGGTAACGACGGGTGTTCATTCCCGACACCGTGGAACTTGCCCATCCCCCTGTTCCATTGGTCTCAATCCATTCGAGTCCGGAAAGGAACTCCGGGTCAGCAGGAGGAATAATATCTAATTGATAAGACATGGCTAAGATGATTAAGCATTCAGGAATAATTTTTAACTCGTCATGATCATTCGTCATTTTAAGCATTCCAGGAGGTGATCCCCTACCCGAAGGGCATTGGCCATGATGGTCAGGGATGGATTGACTGCACCGCAGGAAGGAAAGAAGCTCCCATCCACCACATACAGATTATCCAGGTCATGGGTCCTGCAGTTCAGATTCAGCACAGAAGCATCAGGATCCGTGCCGAAGCGAAGGGTGCCATTCTGATGAGCCAGCCCGGACAAGGGAATCAGCTGGTTCAGGTACAGGTGATGGGGAAGAAAATAATGGCCGACATCAATGGATTTCAGGACATCGGACCACCGGGAGATCAGCCGCTCAAAGCCTTGTTTGTTATTTTCGCGATAGTACAGGTGAATCTGTCCGTTATCCAGGGTTACCCGGTTTTCCGGATCCGGAAGATCCTCTGAAGACATCCACCAGTCCACCGAATGGGTAGCCATATCTTCCAGGACTGCTCCCGGCGTTATTCCCGGGGCATCCAGGGCAATCATGTCCCGGTTTGATTTTCCCAGCAGCTGAACATGCCCCATGGGGAAACGATAATCCTTTTCCCCCCAGTAAAAATCGTTCAGGGCCATGGTTTTCTGAAAAATGGTGGGGTTGAGTTTATTGCTGATGCCGAGCATAGCCGAGTTCTGATGCTTCATCAGGTGCCTGCCTACCATTCCGGACCGGTTGGCAAGACCCTGCGGGAACTGGTCCGATGCGGAGGCCAGCAGCAGTGCTGCACTATTAATGGCTCCGGCGGCCAATACAAATAGGTCGGCACTGAAAGAAGCGTTGCCCTTTTCCAGGGAGACTTCCACGGAGGTGATGGCCCCTCCGCTGGCATCGGTGGCCAGCCTGGTCACTTTAGCCCGGGTCAATAAGGTGATATTAGTCCCGTTCAGGGAAGGACGTACACAATTAATATCGGAATCGGATTTTGCATGTATCAGGCAGGGGAAGCCATCGCAGGTATTACAGCGGATGCAGGGACTATCCAGCATATCGGCCTGGTCCATCTTGATGCCCATCGGCATGTAAAACGGATGGTATCCTCCCTTCACCAGCTCATCATGCACTTCCTGGATACGGGGTTCATGGAGGATCGGGGGATATGGAAATTCCCCGCTTCGGGTGGGTTCTGTGGAATCATCCCCCATTTTGCCATGCACACAATAGAGCGCCTCAGCCTGGGTGTAGTAGGGTTCAAAATCGGCATATTTAAGGGGCCACTGCGGGGAAATACCCCCTGCATGCTCGACCCGCTCAAAATCCCGCTCCCGGAGCCGGAACAGGGCAGCTCCGTAAACTTTGGTATTTCCCCCGACCCAGTACCCGACGCCCGGATGCAGGGTAGATCCGTTGTTGGCTTTCCATACTTCCGTCGTGTGGTACCTGCCTTTCTGGAATACATCAATGGTATCCCAGTTGGCTTTTTCCCGGGGAAGGAAATCACCCCGCTCCAGCACCAGGATCTTTTTGCCGCAGTCTTTCAACCGGTATAGCAGGGTGCCTCCGCCGGCACCTGTTCCAATAATGATCAGGTCATAATGCTCCATGTCTGTTATTTAAAGCACCAACCAGGAAATTCCCCTGAGGGTTTTTCGTAGAAAAGAGTAGAATCAGTGGAGCAAGTATAATGCCAACCGGGTCCATTTTTTCCAACAATGAAATTAGGATACAAAAACCTTAAGGATACGTTAAAAGTTACTAAAAATGGGTTAATTTAGTCACCCTTCGTTTGATCCCCTTCCGGCCCGAAGGACCGGAGGGGAAGCTTAGGGGGGCCAGGAAGGGGTAACCGGGCTTTTGCTGTTCGGATTTAATCGCTTATTTTCAAATACCATAACACAGGCAGGGATTGGAGTAAATGACGTAGGGGTAGCTTCTGCCAAATTTCCTCAGGACACCGGGGTCATCTGGATTTACTTATGATCAAAAGCCAGCAAGCAGCGGGGGACCTGGGCATGAGGGGAAAAGCCTTATTCCTTGCTTTCGGGTTGACCATGATTTTGTTCTGCTGGTATGGCCTGGGGTTTTTCGGCCTGGTGTTGGGAATACCCATCAACTTTGTTGAATTTCCGGCAGGACTGATCTTGGCCACATTTATTTTCTGGTGGAGCACCCGTCCTTGGTTAACCCTCCGCCAACAGGTAGAAATATTCTCCATATCCACCGGGCTCTTGATATTTTCAGGCATACTATCCTTCCTGATCCTGGATACCAGCTGGGATGGGCAGTGGTATCACCAGTTTGCCATCATGAAACTCATGAATGGCTGGAATCCGGTTCAAAATCCATTTTATAAGATCACCAAATTTGATCTGTCTAATCATACTTCCATACAGCATTTCCCCAAATTTTCCTGGATCACTGCGGCAGTCATCGCAAAATTCACCGGCTTTATAGAGACCGGAAAACTGATCAATCAATTAATCGCCTGGGCTGCTTTTTTTAATTGCTGCTATGTACTTGGGCAGTTTATCTCCAAAAGAGGCTGGAATATAGCCGTTTCGCTGTTGCTTACCCTGAATCCTGTCCTGGTAACCCAGTTGTTTTCAGATTATGTGGACGGCACCATGTACGCTTTATTATTGCTGATCCTGCTGCAACTGGTTTCCCTGGAAAACGGGGAATTCAGGGGATTCAAATGGGTGATCCTGGGCAGTAGCATCATCATGGTATCCAATATTAAATTCACCGGACTGATATTATCGGGGGTGATTATTATTTGTTTTGCATTCTACTGGCTGATCCGGCATTGCCCTGTGAAGTTTTTGGTAAAAATGGCCATGGCTTTTACTCTCTGCTATTCCCTGGCCTTTCTGGCTTTCGGATATAATCCTTACCTGACCAATATCCGATCCCGACAACAAGTTTTTTATCCCATTAATAATCCTCAGTATTATGAAGCAGGTCTGAATAATGAACCTCGGATATTGGAGGGGAAAAACAACCTGGTCAAATGGTTTTATTCCCTGGTTTCCAAATGCAATAATCTCGTGACCCAACACCGTCTTCATTGGAAAGATCCGTTAACGGTGAGCAAAAAGGAAGTTTTGGTGTTTTCCATGACGGATGTCCGGCTTTCCGGTTTCGGCTTTTTTTTCCAGCTTGTTTTCTGGATATCCCTGGTACTACTGATCCGGAACGCCATCCGGTATTACCGGCAACCTTTGTTTTATCTTTCCTGGGTAATCCTGGCGGGTATCCTGGTTTCCACTTTAATCTCCCCGGTGAGCTGGTGGGCCAGACTAACGCCACAGTTTTATATTTTTCCTTTCCTTGCCATACTGCCAGGCCTGGGAAATGCCGGACTGCAGGGAAACCGGGTCTTCAGGTGGTTATCAAAAGCAGTCGTCATTGTCCTGGGCCTGAATATTTTGCTGATAGCCGGCGCGAATTTCTCAGCCAATATCATTAAAACGCAAATGATCCGTAAACAGCTTTCAGCCTTGAAGAAGTCCCCCGGGCCGGTCCGCTTTGATTTTGACCATACTGTTTTCCAGGCCACCCGGGAAAGGCTCCGGGAGGCTGGAGTGAATTTCGTGTTAAAGGATACCCTCTATGGGAAAGTCATGGAATTGCAGACCTTACATAAAATGGTCGGCTTCGGACCAAAATACCAGGTACCGGAATAATGGTTTGTATGGATTATTTTTAACTCATGTACGGATGGATACCGATGATTTATCCCTGGAAACCTATGAAGCTGTCCTCATCACTGCGGAACGGTTTCACCATGACCTGACCCTGCAGTTTGGAATTTTGGCTGGTCAATGCAGGACCGATGATGAATACCTGGATCTGGCTGATGTCAAGATCCAGAGCTGGATGCGCTTTAAGGACAAAAAGGAATTGATTGAACATCTTTTTTTCGATGATCCACCCGGTAAACAGGCGTTTCAGCAGGCGCTGACGGATATTTCCGGAAAAATATTGCAAGTTAGAAAGATCCCGGCGGAGAAACGTAAATTTGAAATATGGTGAGCAGGGAGCTATTCCCTGCACCTAAAAGTACCGCTAATCAGTCCACCATCGCCCGGCGACCAAACAGGGTGGAATTGCCCCATCTGAAAACTATTGGCAGATCAAATAATGGCGGTAAACAAATGGGCAGCCCGAAAATAATGAGCAGTTTCAGATTGGAAAACTAAACTAAAGGATCTAATTTCTTGATGAGGTGAATATGAGAGACATGAAATTATTATCAGTAAAAATGGGGTGGCAAAACATAAAAATAATTACATTTATTATTAACCCTGAAATAGAGCCCACTGGTTTATTTTTCTTTTTATCAACAAAATACCATTTAGTCAATTAGTCTTTCTCTGTCTATGAAGTTATTGACAAAGACTTAGAAGAAACGGCGAAAGTTTAAAGGCTTGGAAAATATTTTTTACTATGAATAATGACAAGGTCCGGATTTTAAAGGAAGTGAAACCATTAGCTGAGGGGCTCATCCACTATTCGGAAACCGCTCAGGTGGATTTATTCTTGAACTGCTATGCGGAAACTCCAGATTTCCATGCAATAAGTGCCGATGGCATGATCAGGGATTACAAGGAGTTTAAGAAAATATGCATAGATTATTACGGCTCCCTCAAAGAGCAAAAATTTACTACATCCCATAAAATTTTTCATGTCCTGGGTGACAGTACCGTAGTATTATGCTGGTCTGGAAATATTGACGCGTACTTTAAAAACGGCGGTGTCTGGAAAATGAAGCAATACACAGTCACATTTTTATATATTAAAATAGGCGGGCAGTGGAAAATCATTCACTCCCATGAATCAGCTTTGCCTCCGCAAGTGATAAAATAAAATTGAAGAATTGAACCACCCGCGTTGCAACTGATTTAAAACATATAGTCAGATTAAGTGGTTGGTTGACAAGACCATATATCTCAGACTGTGACATTACCAACAGGGTGAAGTAATCGTTAAATACGGGGACCGAAGGAATAAAACAATCCTTTCAATTGTTGTTTTTTTTATCTTGATATTGATCCGAAGGACGGTAATATATCAGCAGGGGGATGTGGAAATAAGGATTGAAAGCTAAACTTAGGGTATTTATGTCTAGCTAATAAAAGGGTATTTTTGATCGGTCTGATTTTCCCTTCATCCCATTGCATTTTCACAGAGCTGAAAAACAAATTGCATGGCTTAATCTTTCCCCATGAATTCCAAAGCGAAAGGACTGGAGGCCATTGAACAACTATGCCACATTTTGTTGGTTCTGGCTTAGGAAATATTGTCTAGTGATCGACCGTTGAAATTATTTTACCTATGGAGTACATTAAACTACATTGGAAAAATTATCTCACTTGAATTATCATTTTAATTTTTTTTTTAGTGCCGCCGATTATTTGGCATAATAACATGGAATATAAGATCACAAAATATGCGAAGTATACTATTGGAACTACAGGTCATCCTTTCTGGACATTGAAAAGCGGAGATCTTATGTAATATTATTTTTATATACACAGTATTAAGTATCATGGAACTGATTCTTATAAACAGAACGAAACAATTGCCCCGGGAGGCCATTATTTTGTCAGATATGATAGCATTAATCCTACCATGTCAGATCTTTTACAACAATTTCCTGTTCCGGATATCATATTAGTTGCTCCAACTGATGGTTGGGTAAAAATTCCGGCAATAGATTCCATTGGATCATTTATTAAAAAGGACTTGTATTACATTTCTTTAATCAATTTAAGTTTTTGTCAAAAAGAGTTAATAAAAATATTGAATAACAATGATCGTTGTAGAAATGACTGGAAACAGAAAATAAAAAACTATTTCACTATGTATAATAAACCAATTGGTTATATTTCTTCAGGAAAAGAGATTCAGTTTTTCAAAGATAGATTGCTTGAAAATAAAAGATTTTAAAAAATATATCCTGTTGGTTATGATTTTTTATTAGAAAATCTACCCAATCAAGAGCACATTGACACTTCGTTTACATTTAGGCAATATCAAGATCTAATATTACATTATAAGTTAGGAGAAGCAGGTGGAAATTATGAGGAGATTTCATTATTATATTATTCTTTTTATATAACTGATGGGTTGAACTTTATAAAAGCGATTGAAGAAAATCCTACATGTAAAACGCTTTATAAAAAATGGGTAAACAATATTGCAAATACTGAATTTATTACTTATAAAGTTAATGGAGTCCCCCCTCAAATAATTGAACGTATAAGGAGTTATTTAATAAATAAATATTCATCGATAACTGATCCGCTTATGAAGAGAACTATCAATAAGATAAAAAATGCTAAAATAAGAAGCATAGACTAATTTGCGCTGTAGGAGGTTTACTACCTTCTTTGGCATAGCTATGGCTGGTATATCTGATCGGGGAATGCTCAAGACCCGAGAATATGTTCAAATACAACAGCAAGGAGCTTCAGTACAATGAGTTCTCCGATGGGACGGAGTTGGAAGAATACGACTATGGGACTAGGTTCTATAATCCGCAGATCGATAGATGGGGAACGTTGAATCCAAAATTGGATAATTTTCCTTGGCATTCACCGTATTGTGCATTGGATGATATTCATATCGTAAAGAATGACCAAATGGAGAATCAGGTGTGGTAATAAATTGATAAAAAGAAAAAAACCCTCACAGTTATATCCAATATTACATTCTATGGAGAAAGCGGAAGTGCTGAATTAGGTACAAAGACTGCTGCAAATATTCAATCACAATGGTCAGGCAGCATAATCTCAGGCAGGTACAATATATGGCCGGATATAAATTCGTCCAGCACCCTGCGATGCTAAACCTGCGATCTGGCAGACCTGAGCCTGGAGGTGGCCAGGTATCACCCGAAAAGCTGAAAGGGAATATTTAATAATTTGTACGTTTTTTGAACTGAAGAAATATGGAAAAGCCAAAGCAATCCATTGCTGTTAGCGATGAAGTGATCATGAACAGGATTTACATGATCAGAGAAACGAAAGTTATGCTGGACCGTGACCTGGCAGAATTATATGGAGTGGAAACCAAGCAGCTCAAAAGGCAGGTAAAACGAAATAAAGACAGGTTTCCTGGAGATTTTATGTTTGAACTGACGGAAGAAGAGTTTCGCAAGTGGAGGCGCCAATTTGGCACCTCCAATGGGGGAGATAAAATGGGCTTACGCTATGCACCATACGCGTTTACCGAGCAAGGGGTGGCCATGTTATCCAGCGTACTGAGTAGTGCCACTGCTATTAAAGTAAACATTCAAATTATCAGAATTTTTACCCGGATGCGGGAAATACTTTTAACGCACAAAGATATTTTACTCAAGCTGGAACAGTTGGAAAACAAAGTGGGCAGCCATGATCGGCATATCCGAAAGATTTTTAAGTACCTCAAACAGTTCCTCATCCCCGTAGAGCAGGTGAACAGGCGAAGGATAGGCTTTAAAGGACAAGGTAGCTAATGACACCTGTCATATCCTTGAGTGCGATACGCTCCAGACGAAGAGCACAGGTCTCGGGTCACCGTGTCCTGGACATCAAAATGGAGCGCCAGTTCCCTTTTGTGAACTGTCACACTTTTTGGCTGCAGCTAACGCTATTTTGTCTGGCCCACTTTGCCCTTTTATGTTTTATCCCTGCAGGGCTTTCCAAAACGATGTTACCGGCAAAAGCCGTCCACTGACACAAAAGGAAGTTGAAGCCGTCCTGCAAGAGTACCCTGAATTAAAAGATGATCAGGCACGCATCGTCTTTGCTGGCCAGATTACCAGCAAAGATCCCAAACCCTTAGAACCAACTACCGCATTGCCAGACCGTAATTGCTGACCCGGATATTTAATTCTTTGGTAGATTCAAATCACCAACGCAACTTAAAGACCAGGTGCCTTTATTAAATGCATTTATATTTATTGGGGATGCTTTTGCCAGGTTATTTTGATTAAAAGTTTAATTTACCCTTAAATGGTCGGCAATGTTTGTTGAATGGTAGTTTTCCGTTATCCGGCAGGTGGACCGCTGCCAGGAGAATCTACAGGGTACCATTAAAGGATTCAAATGGCCATGCATCTGCATATCATTGCTTTTAATATCCCTTATCCCCCGGATTACGGAGGCACCATTCCTGTTTTTGAAAGGATAAAGTCACTCCATGGCCTGGGGGTCCGGATCCATTTGCATTGTTTCAGGAAAGGCCGCAGGCAGGCCCCCGAACTTTCCCGGTATTGTGAATCAGTCCGCTATTATAAAAGATCTTCCGGGATTGCCGGGATGCTGCTTGGGTTGCCTTATATCGTTTCTTCCAGGATCAATGGCCGATTACTGTCCGATCTCAAGGGGGACAACTATCCCATCCTGGCCGAAGGCCTGCACTGTACGGGGCTCCTGCTGGAAAACCGTTGGCCGGCCAGGATCATTGCCATTAGGCTGCATAATATCGAATCTCAGTATTACCGGGCCCTGGCCCGAACGGCGCCTCCAGGGTTAAGAAAGGGGTATTTCCGCATCGAGTCGAAGAGGTTGGATGCCTATGAAAAAAGGATTGCCGGATTCCCATATCTTTTTTTAACGGTCCATCCTCATGACCGGGAGTATTTTATGACCCAATGCGGGGCGGAAAAAGTAGTTTACCTGCCTCCTTTTATCCCTTACCA
>Ga0307374_10015772_pt1 | contig 10118 bp, 11 predicted proteins | sample OX3MG_FD_202532 | JGI IMG/M metagenome (GOLD analysis project Ga0307374, IMG submission 202532) | Soil microbial communities from Risofladan, Vaasa, Finland - OX-3 | ecosystem: Environmental > Terrestrial > Soil > Coastal area > Acid sulfate soil | place: Finland: Risofladan, Vaasa | collected...
CAGGCAAAAATCTCGTCGATGTGGATGGCCGCGCTTCCGTTAATGGCGAGGTGGCTGTCGTTGCGTCTGAGGTTCCACAGTCCCATCACCACCCGAGCGGTAAGCACTGTTGATCCGCCCAACTGACGAATTTTTTCCTGAGCTTCAGAAAGGTCGAGCGGCGATTGTAATGTTCCAAGATAGATCTGTAAGTTGTTTGAAGCGGAGAAGATCCGTGTGGAGTCGTCAGCCTCCCACAGGTCTTCTCGTGCCAATGTTGCTTCGCGCATTGAACGATCTACCTGGCTGTCTGTCACGGTGAACCGCTCTGTGAGATTGGGAGGTGGGATATTCGCCAGCATAGTGAGTTTCTTCTCCAGGAGTGGGTCCTCTCCAGGAGGCTCAACAAGTTCAAACGGAGCCGGCGTCTGCTGCAAATAATTGGAGAGCCAGGGTTGCCCTTTGAGACTTCCGACACGATGAAAGACATCATAGACGGCAGCAGGAAGCTCTCGCCGATACACCTCAATTTTCGTCGCCGGAACCTGGAGTCCCTTGAGGCGAACACTACCCAGCCAGTAATCGATCCATTCGACATGGAGACAATACACGCGTTGAACTCCTCCCCGTGTCTCGAGTGAAAGGAAATGGAGGCCATCGGTGAGCAGTGGAGTACGCTTCATCCGTTGAATTTGTCCTTTTACATTGAGTCCGAGCGCTGCGCATACTGATGGAATGCTTACATAGAAGGCCTGATAATTGGTAAAAACCACCGTCAGGGTATCTTCCTGGAATAGGATGGTATGTTGTTCGGTGACTTGCTCCTCAAACGACACTGTGAGGGAGGTAGGCACCGCTTGTAACAATCTCTCTTTGTCATCCTCCATAGCATCACCCTTCCTTTTCCAATTCCTCTCAGCTTCTAGGGAAACCTCTACTCGTATAAGTAAACGAGAGAACGTCTAGACGATGAAGTGATCTTGTTGTAGAAGGAGGGTGTAAAATGCACCCCCCTATCCAGGGTCGGTTGCCAATGCGTTTCTCATTCACCAACTTTCCACACATCGTAGAAAGTCGAATAGTTTCTCTGTTGTAGCACGCCTGGCTTTTCCGATAGGTAGATTCTAACCGGTAAATTTGATTTTAACGGTATCGTTAAAATCAAAAAAGTGTGTCTTGATCGTCTTCCTCTCTTTGCCTTTGCTTCTGCTGGATTTTCTTGCTCTTCCGCCGTCGAGCCTCTAGCTCGTGGCGGAGATCAGCGGCACGAGGTAAATCTTCCGGTGACTGTTTATGAATGCGTTCGACTGCGTCTCTCACCTCACGGCCAACATCATGATGCGTCAGAATGGCGGTATCCTCATCCTGGACGTTTTCACGGAGCAGTTTCGCGTCAGTTGCGGTGATGCGCAAAAGGTTGGCTGCGAGACCCGCGAGGTGTGGCGGCAGCTCGAAGGACAAAATAACGGGCGTCTGCTCGATGTGAGCGAGGTCTTCACTACGTGCCCACACGTCCACAACGATGTCTTCCTTCGATTGCACACGGAGGAAGTCGTAGAGCTGCATGGCAAGGAGAGATTGATGCATTTTCTCATCCAGTGGCACTTTCTGCCACTGGTTTTTCTGCAACTCTCGTATGGTTGCTCGATCATTGGGCATGATCGGCTGCGCCATACGCCACTGCCAGGCCGAGGACACCTTCGATGTGTCTCCGATAAGCGGCCTCGATAAGCGTGTCCACGTCGCAAGCGGATGCCCTGTGTAGCTGAACATGTCACTCATCCATCTGGTCGAAGAGCGAGGGCTGCCGCTCCGCTTCGATCCGTTTTTGCTCATCGTGCTGTAGTTCCTGGATGCTTTTTTCTGGCGTCGGTAAATGCTCCGGCATCGTCCCGCCCGCCTCTTCTATCGCTTTGCGGACAATTTTGCCAATCTCCAGGTGCGCCTGATTCGCCTCGTCTTTGCCCTGTATGCCCTCGCGCCGGAGCTTGGCATCGGCCTGCGTTGCGCGGAAGATATTCGCGCCAAGCTCCTCGCTTCCCATGTGGTCGAGTATTTTCTCGCGAGGCTTTAAGTGTTTTCTGTCGTGTATGCCATTCTCACGGAGGCCATTATACAAACCAAGTTACGTAGAATAAGCATCAGGTTTTTTGCATATTACATATCCTCTCTAGCACCTCTCCGCTGAATCGATTGGAGAGGAAGAAAGCTGAAAGTGCTCGGTTTTTCTTCCAATTGTCGAGGAGTTGGCCCAGCTGGTGTCGGTACATCAGCCAGGTGGTACGAGAGTTTCTCTAGCGCTTCAATGCCTTCCTCAACCGCTTCTCGTTCCTCATCTGTCAGAGGAATTTCTTGTAGCATACGCTGGAGGTGCTCTTTTCCCTCCAAAAACTGCGCCTGGCTCGACTCTTTTGGCATATAGAAGGCGCATTTCGCACATGCCATGCGATGAGGACATTGATCAAAAAAATCATATGAGCAGTACCCATGCCCCAGGTCGTAAAATCTCCATGTTTCTCCAGCCGCCGCCGCACCACTCTTCACTGCTTCCTGATCGAGCAGAACTTCTACCACGCGAATGTTCCGCTCAAAATATCCTGCCTGAGTGAACGACTTCGCAAGCTTTGTCAGCTTTACTTTTGCATAGTGTTGGGTAGAAGAAGCATGACGATGCCCTAACCATTCCTGCAACTCGAAGAGTGACATCGGCTCTTTGGCGTTAAAGAGCTGTGTTGCAATGGTTGACCGCGCTCTGTGGCTGGTAATCGAGCCTCGCGAGTCTTTCTGAGGAACGCCTGCTTTCTCGCACAACATCGGGATAACCGTGTGATTCAGATAGTCCATGGAGATGCGTCGCCCTTTGTAAGAGAAGAGATACTCCACCATTTCTCCAGACTTGCGATCAATTTCTTTCCGATGAGTAGGACGAACACGCTCCCAAGTATTAATGGCTTCCCCTACGATGCGATCGACAGGCTTCGTAAATGCGGCTCCTGTTTTGTTGACAGGGACACTCAGCCAGCAAACGGTTTCTTTGGGAACTACCTCATCAGTGCCTGCTACGATCAGATCATCTTTTTGCCACCTGACGCAGCCTACTTTGAGACGACAGATCTCGTCAGCACGCAATCCTGTAAAGAGCCAGACCAGCACACAAGCATGAACCATTTCAAAAGGATATTCTAACCGTTGGTAAATCCGAGCGTGACCAGCGACGGGAATGTCCTTTTCAACAAGGTTCAGCCCCGACCACATAAGCTTTGCCCATATCTCATCATCAATCGCTCGTGGATTAGGAGCAAGAAGAGACTGAATCGAGCGCGGAGTCGTGAAGGCGCGCCGAGGATCAAAACGTCGTGGTATCCAATTCCACTCCTGACAGTCTCGCAGAAAAGTTGAGACCGATTTCAAATGTTGCACTTTCGTTTTGGCAGAGAGTTGAGGTCCGTCTAGCTCATACTGCCCCTCATCTCGGTGAGTCCAGTCTCCAATGCCAAAATCCATTACAGCAGAGACATATTCGGCAGCCAGTTCACGTGTCCACTGTGCTGGTGAGACCACTGCTGGATGATAGTGAGCAAGCCAACGACCAACTTTGATTAAGCACCAGTAGTAGCCTTTGCGACTGCTTTTGGCAAGTGTCGAGGTCTTTCGCCACTTCTCACAGTACTCCAGCCACTTCTCACAGTACTCCAGCCACTCTGCTGCAACCCCCGCAAGGACAGAGGGATTCTCGCCTTGTTTGCTCACCGCGATTGCTCTCTCCAGGTATCCGAGATGGACCAGGGCGCAGGAAAGAGAAACAATGTGACTTTTGAGATAGGCAGAAGTAAGCTTGGGACGTAGTCTCAGGAGAATATCGAAAGAAAGATCTTCAAGGAGCGGACTACGATTCAGGAGAAAGAGTTCACACAAAAGGAAGGGAAGATAGACCTTTCCATTTTTTTCTCCGAACCCCAGACGAATCAGTTCGTTATCTACTTGTCCTACGAGCAGATCCAGGCGATCTTGTCCAAAGATATGCCCAGCAAGCCAGGTTTTACTGAACGGTCCAATCGCAGCAAAATTGGTAAAGTTTCCCAGGAGATAGCTTACAGCAATTAAGTAGGGGCGGTAGGCGTTTTGTCCCTTGTGTTCCTGCGTAAAGAGTTCTCTACTCGCACAGAGAACTCCCACCCATTCCTGCTCCGACCAGGCCCAAAAAGAGGTTTGCATACGAGACATTGCTCGCAGCAAGATGATGATCGCACCATTCCGATGGAATTGACCCGCTCCCGTAAGTATCAAGACATCATCCAGTGGCTGGAGCAGCCGATCCAGGGCCGGTCGCGCGTGGTGTTCCCAGAAGCGAGAAAGTTTCTTGGTGGGTGAAAACCTTGCGAGAGCAGCATGCTCGCTGGCTGTGAATTGTCCAGACCGATCATATCTGGCGAGTTCTCCCGGCCAGCACCAGGGTGTCTGAGAAGGCTGTATCGTTCTCAAGGTACTGTTCATTTGAACTCCTCCGCCATCATTTTGACCCGCCAGGCGTGGAGAGAGTTCATACCACGCTCCAACTTGCTCGCAAGTTCTCCGCCGCTCAGGTGAATGTATTGGAGCGTTGACTCGACACTCCGATGGCCAGCAAAGGTCGCGATCTCATGAATGTCCCACCCGCTGCGCGCTAAATCCGTAAGGCGGAGGTGGCGAAACGTATGGGTACTGAGCTGAACCACACCAGATCGTTGTGCGATCCGCTCAATCACCTTTGACCAGGTCCAGATGGTAATCGGCTGCGTTCGATTTCGGTTCGAGTCTGAGAGAAAGAGGGGGCCGCGTGCTCGGCTGAGCGCACGTCGTTCCCTCAAGTAGCTCATGTAGAGTTGTGCCGTCGCTTCTGAGTAGGGTATCACACGGGCGCGTCGGTTTTTTGTCGCTTCAGCACGAATGGAGAGCAAACGCTGTGCAGGGTCGATATCACTGGTGAACAGTGAGCAGAGTTCTTCACGACGCAAGGCTGCATCGTAGGCAAGAGCAAGCATGACACGGTTGCGAACAGACTCTTCTCGCGTCGCACCAATGACCGATTTCCACTGCTCCTCATCGGGAATCCAGGGGAGTTTACGGAGGCGAGGGATCAGCCCTCGTTCCTGTTTCCCGTACACCATCCTTCCTGGGGTGTAACGCCCCCGACCAACAGGATTCGTTTCGCGGAGACCCTCTTCCACCAGGTAGTCATACCAAAGCCGGATAGCGGTTAATCTCTGATGCAACGTCGCGTTAGCCAATCCCGCTCCTGAGTCGAGTACCGTGATCTTCTCTCCTCGCGGATTAGGACGCGTCATGAGATCATGGACATACCAAGAAATATGCTCTTTAGTCGCGCTTTCAGCCACAATGTCTGAGCGGCGACACAGGGCAAGATACTCCTCTAAGGCACGAGCGTAAGCATCAACCGTATTCGCAGCTAGCCCAAGATTCGCCTGGATTTGGAGCCAGGTGCGAACACGCTCTGTCTCAGAGACTTGTGGATATCTTTCCCAGTGAACTTCTACCATCAACCCATCCTCCTCAACACTGATTTCTTGTAGGTAGCCGTGAGCCATGATCTCATACCTCTATTAGTGAGTCAACTACAGCGAAACATATGCGCCGAATTCAATTCTTATTCCACATAAGCCCATATATCCGTGATCTTGAAATGTTGCAAATGCAGGCGCGTCGATCACACCGGCCTGCTGCGCGGCCTCTGCCAGGCGTATATTGTATGTGGACATCAGGGAGCGGAAAACGAGGCGCTTCTGGTCTTCTGGCAGGTTTGCCAGCGCCAGTTCGTCGGCGATCTCCTGGCGGCGCGTCTGGACTGCGAAATAGGTTTGGCCAAGGGCGACAATAGGTTTAGAAGAATCGGCGTTCTCAACCAGGAGATAGCAGGCATAGCGTGAAAGCTGATAATCGTCAGTGGGTCGTTTGGCTCCTGAGCCAACAGCAACCATATTGCGCGTCTCCGCAAAATGGTCGGCGACCTCATACCCGCTCTTCTTGCAAGCCTCTTTTGCTTTTTCTATAGCGGGCTTAAAGTTGCGAAAGTTGGTCGTATATCCGAGGAGCTTCCCCAGCTCACGAGCGCTCCAGTACTCATTCCCGGCCTCATCCACGCGACGAATCGCGTCAAACGGCGAGACATGCGCTGCCTGGCTTCCTTTGCTTTTATTACTCATCACGCACTGCCTTCTTTCTAAAAAATGCTTCTCCCTAAGAAACGTTTGACATCTCCGAACCTTCGTCCAACGTCGCTCGCTGATGGCCAGTCTCTTCTTTTCCTGTCAGTTAGCCGTTTGTTCCGACAAACGGATAACTTTCTTCAGAGTGCTGCTGCAGGTCGGTCGTCACTTTCAGACTTCTTATAGCCAATAACTACAGCACACCGGGTTCGCCCTTAACGTATCGTTTCAGCGAGGGCAGCGTAGACCTGCTCCCCAAGCACCTGCCGCAATTTGCGGCCGACTGTATGGCTTTCCTCGTAGAGGGCATGCGCTCCCTCTTCACCTAGCTCATTCACGTAAAATGTTCCGTCCTCAGCGATCCACCGCTCATAGCTCTCTTCCTCTGCGTGAGAAGCTGTATCGAGGAGCCACCGAAGCGCAAAGCCAAGGTCGATATCGGGATGGGCCGCACCAACATAGACCGCGAAGCAGTCGCGACGACTCTCACACGCTAGCTCAACAGTGAATACACGGCTTGGTGGGGTATAGACCTGGCTAGATGGACCGCCTTCAGTGACGGTGCCGGTGATACTGTATTGGGCAATCAATGCGGCGATCTCCTGGTCCACTGGACTCTGATAGGTACTCATCGTGTTCCTCTTCTTTCTTTAACACGGCGCTCTAGATAGCGGGCGATCCGCGCAATTACGTCCTGTTGGATGGTCGTCACCTCCTGTGGAAGCTGACCGCCCTTCGCCATTTGGCATGCAATGCAGGCCGGCACTACATTCCCTACCCAGGTCGCGCCTCCCTGACTCACAGGCGTAAAATGATCGATACTTTCAAATCGGCCTTTGCAGTAAGCACAGCACCAATTGTAGTGCCGTAAGGTTTCTGCCCATTCCCTCAGATGCAGGTTCCAGGGTCGATTCTGGCGATACGACTCCTCTTTGTGACGAGCGATGCGGTAGCTTTCAGCATACAACACCCCTCGACAGCGCTCGCCGCAAGCCGTGTCGCTCAGGCCCCAGGTGATCACCGCATTACAGACCCAACAGCGCTGCCTGGCATCGGCCATAGTCCTTGTTCCTTACGTCCCAATCACAAACTCAATGTAGCCGTTTTCAAGCAGTTGCGCAACCGGATCGCGCACATCATATTCTGGATACCAGTACACCGTACCCACGTTGCGCACATTGCCCTGATCGTCGGTGTCAACGTCTTCAGAGATGATAGGAGCATCGGTGAGCGCGCCAACGTCTTCAGGCCGCACGAACGACCAGCCATTCGATGACTTGCGCCAGCTTATTGTCGGCATCCAGTTCCTTCGACGCGATCTCCCGCACGTCTTCTCGTGCTTCTGGCAGCAGAGCAATGCGTATATTCCCATTCGCCTGCTTTTCGAATTCGGTGTATTTCCCTGCCATATCGATTTACCTTTCTCTTTCCCTGTCACAAGATTTTAATAGAGTAGCTCATTTCAATGCCTATGAAACATTTGTGTGAGTCGCAGCACCGTTTTTGCCAGCGAAATCGCGCCCATCGCTGACAGCCAGGCGCTCAAATCCGGCACGTACCACCGTAACAACGACCATGGACTATCCGCGCTTTTCGGGATGCGCCAGGCCACGAGAAGCGGCATTGCCACCTCGCCGATCAGCGCCAGGATGCCGCCTGGTCCAGACCGAGCAGGACGGCGGGTAAGACGAACCAGCGACCAGAGATGCACTGCCGACGCGATCACCACTACCAGGCGCACCAGCATTGCAAAGCCCTGAAATGTTATCTTGCTTTTCTGTGGGGCGTGTCCCAGGAGCAATCGAACAACATTGAGCGCCACCTGGTCGAGACTGAGCTGGGCCACAAGGCCATTATTACAGTTCTGGAGGACTATCACACCGAGCCTGCGGCCAGGCACTAGAACCATGTCAGCACGAAAGTTTGAAACTTCACCGCCATGCTGGATCGTCTGCTCACCAGCAATGTGCTGCACACGCCAGCCCATCGCCGCTGCTCCCCCTTGCTTCTTTGGGATCTCTACCTGCGGCTGGTGGAGTTCCTCGATCCCTGCAGGCGACAACACCGAAATGCCGTCAACTGAGCCTCCATTAAGGTGTGCAATAAGCCAGCGCGCCATATCCTGGGCACTGGAGATCAAGAAAGCAGCGGGCAGAGCATCCTCCAGATAGGGAGCATGGCTAGGAACTGGCTGGCCAAACCACCAGCGATAACCGGTCGCGAAATTGTCGCGCAGCGCCTCCTGTTCGGAGGTATAGCTATGCTGCATATCTAAAGGACGGAAAATATGGTGTTGAATAGAGGTTTCGTAGGGTTCTCCCGATACTACCTGTACAATGAGACCCAGCACAGCATAATTTGAGTTGCTGTACTGGAAAGTCGTCCCAACAGGCTGTGTGAGCCTGGCCTTGTTCAGCTCACGCACAGTCTGTTCAAGCGTTTTACCGCCACGGCCACCCAAGAGCGCCCGGCCTTTATATTTGCTGATCCCGCTGGTATGGGTGAGCAAGTGGCGAATGGTGACACGGGCCGAAGCGTCGAGGTCAGCGACGCGAAACCAGGGGAGATAGCGTTGGACTGGCGCATCCAGGTTGATCTTCCCTGCCTCGACCAATTGCATAATCGCCAGTGCCGTGAATGATTTGGATAATGAGCCGAGTACAAAAGGTGTTTGAGGAGTGACCGCTCGACCTGACGGGTCGGCCTTGCCAAATCCGCGCTGGTAGATCACCTGGTCATCTTGCACGATCGCCAGAGCCAGGCCGGGAAGACGCAGCTCGCGCATCTTCGACTGGAGGTAGGTGTCGATCTGTGTGAGGCTTTGTTGTTCTCTGGACTCTGTGGTATCCACTCTACGCTCCTACTCGCTCTCTTCTATCGTATCCAGAGCAATACACAGCCACTCTTTTGCCTCTTTGGTTTCTTCATGAGGACCTTCCAGAAGGATTTCCCGCGCCTGAGCCAGAAACTCCTCGACGGTTGTGCAGGTGTTGGCAAGTCTGAGTAGCATTGTAAATACCTGGTACTCTGGGCTGCCGGGCATGGAATTGGCCAGGGCTTGCTCGTTGGCAAGATAGTGACGAAGGTTTGTTATCGTTTTCATACGTTTCAATCCTTAGCAGCCTGAGAAGGCCGCTACAACACCGAACCAAGTGCCGCGTTGATAGAGGCATGATAGTTTTCAACCCTTAGTCCCTCAGGCGCCTTGCCGCTTTACCCACCCTCTACCCTGGGGGTAGAGGAGCAAGGTACCAGAGGGCTAGAGTAGAGGTTATCCAGAGGGAAAACATCCCCCATCTACCCTCCGTCTACCCACAGGGTAGTTTTTGTTTCAATCCTCAGCCGCTCTAGAAGGCGGCTGCACATTCCTAAGATGACACTATACCCATTTTCTTTTCAGTATGACGCGCCAGCGCACCCACTTGGCGATATTCGAGTCGTTGGCGAATCGTTTTCGTCGCGTGTGCTGCACTCATTTAACATACCTCTGGAAGAAAGCGAGCTATGGGACTATCGGCTTGCACTTCTAATGGCATGAGCACTCTGCTTCGCATGGTACTCCTCAAGCACACGCTGGTACTCAAAGAGGAATGGCAGATCATCCCTTGAGAAGTCCAGCTTGAATATCAGCTTATTAACGTCCGGAATGGCAGGCATTTTCTGGAAACCCAGGCTGTACGACATGTTGATACCGTCTGTCTCATCACTCCGAGTATAGATCGCCTGTATCTCAATACCACGCTTGCCAAGTCCATTTACCAAATCTCGGAAACCGGAAGCCATATATATCCCCAACGTGCGCTTCTCTTGTCCCTGATACTTCTTATGCACGCCAATAGTCTGCAAGTAGACCGAGACAGGGACGCCAGGCTCGTAAACCAGAAGCTCATCTATACCCACATCACCCATCCTGATCTCGCTACGCAGGATACGCTC
>Ga0307374_10015775_pt1 | contig 10117 bp, 7 predicted proteins | sample OX3MG_FD_202532 | JGI IMG/M metagenome (GOLD analysis project Ga0307374, IMG submission 202532) | Soil microbial communities from Risofladan, Vaasa, Finland - OX-3 | ecosystem: Environmental > Terrestrial > Soil > Coastal area > Acid sulfate soil | place: Finland: Risofladan, Vaasa | collected...
GCCTGGACAGCCATTTTTTCAATGCCCTGCTGACCCTCCATGAAAAAAGCGGGCTGGAGGTCCTGGCCGGGGTGTCGGACCCGGACGAGTGGGACGATATCCTCCCATCCGCGCTCCTTCGCGTTGTTAATGTGGCTCAGAATTGTTGCACTCACCTTGTCATGGATATCGGGTCCACTTACTCTCTTCAATCGCGGCCCCTGCTGCGAATGGCCCGCATGGTGATGCTGGTAGCTGAAGCGGATGTTCCTGCCTTGTGGACCCTGGAAAAACATCTGGCGAAATTGGCCTCGTGGGGGATCGACGACGATCAATGCCGCGTTATTATCAACCGCTGGCACCGGTCAGACGAAGATGCCATCAAGGCTTTCGAAAAGAGGACCAAACGGCCCATTTTCGCACGATTGACAAACGATTTCCGGCAGGTCAGCGAAGCGATCAACATGGGGACCCCGCTCTCCCGCAATCACAACAACCCCTTGGTATCAAACTTTCAGGAACTGGCGTCCCGTCTGGCAGGAGTCTCGATTGTTACTGAACAAATCAAAAAAGGCAATTCCATCTTCGGTCTGTTTTCCAACACCCCAAAGAGGTAAGTAAATCATGGGTATACCGAATCAAATGCGCAACGATCTGAGTGCGATTAAGGTCGCCATTCATCACAAACTGATTCAGAAGCTGGATCTCGAGCGCATTAATCAGCTTGACCGGAACACCGTCAAAGCGGAAGTCGCCGAAATGGTGGAGGTCCTTGCTGCCGAAGAAAACGCGCCGATGACCCTGACCGAGAGAGAGCGGCTCTCTCAAGAAGTGCTCGACGAGGTATTCGGATTGGGTCCGCTTGAACCCTTGATGAAGGACCACAGCATTTCGGACATCCTGGTGAACACGTACAAGAGCGTCTACATCGAAAGAAACGGCCTGTTGGAACGGACCTCCGCCAGCTTCCGGAACGACGCGCACCTGATGTCCATCATCGACCGAATCGTCTCCGCAGTGGGCCGCAGAATCGACGAGTCCTCGCCCATGGTGGATGCCCGTCTGGCAGATGGCTCGCGCGTCAATGCCATCATCCCGCCGCTTTCCATCGATGGGCCCTGCCTGTCGATCCGGCGTTTTGGGCGCGACCCGCTGACTGGAAACGAAATGATAGAAAATGGTTCGCTGACCACGAAGATGCTGGAGTTGCTGCGCGGATGCGTCTACTCGCGCCTGAACGTTCTGGTCTCTGGGGGCACCGGCGCAGGAAAAACCACGCTGCTCAATGTGCTGTCTTCTTTTATTTCAAACCGCGAGCGAATCGTCACCATTGAAGATGCTGCGGAATTGCAGCTCCATCAGGACCACGTGGTGCGATTGGAAACACGGCCGCCGAACGTCGAAGGCAAGGGAGCGGTCCGCCAAAGGGAACTTGTGATCAATTCCCTCCGTATGCGCCCCGATCGCATTATCGTGGGCGAGGTCCGTGGCGAGGAAGCGCTGGATATGTTGCAGGCAATGAACACGGGCCATGATGGGTCTTTAACCACCATCCACGCCAACACCCCTCGCGATGCTCTCGCCCGGCTTGAGACGATGGTCGCCATGGCCAACTTCAACATACCGGATACCGCCATTCGCCGCCAGATGGCTTCCGCGATTGACGTGGTTGTCCAGGTTACCCGGCTGAGCGACGGGAAGCGGCGCGTGACCAACCTGTCAGAGGTAACCGGGATGGAAGGTGAAGTGGTGACCATGCAGGACATCTTCGTCTACAAAAAAATGGGCATTGGAGAAAATGGCGAGGTCCTGGGCCAGTTTATGCCAACGGGGATCCGTCCAAAATTTGCTGAACGCCTGGTAACATCAGGCATTCACCTGCCCGTGGAGATGTTTGAGCAATCGGTGGCAGGAGTCCGTTAAGGAGATTTAAGATGGCGCTGGTACTCGCTGGGCTAACATTCCTTGTCATTCTCCTGATTGTAGGGGCCCTTGTCTTTGTTTCTACAGGGGGATCTGCTCCGGACAAGATTGTTGCCAAGCGCCTGGATGCTATCGAGCGCAGCACGAAACGCGGGAGCGAATCTCTTGAGCTCAATGTCGTTCGCGACGAGCTTCTCAGCGATGTGCCAACGATTCATCGCTTGCTCTTGAAATGGAAGTGGTCCGACCGGCTCAGGAATTATATTGGCCAGTCTGGCATGAAAGTCAAGCCGGGCAGGCTGATCCTGGTCAGCGCCGTGCTGGCGGTGGGCTCGTATCTAATCGTTAGCCAGCTTATGGGCAGTGCCTTGCTGGGTCTCGTGGCCGCGCCCATAGGAGGCATCATCCCGATTACGGTCGTCGCCTACGCGCGCAAGCGCCGGCTGAAAGCCTTCGAAAAAGTTTTCCCTGAGGCCATCGACCTGCTGGGACGCGCAGTGCGTGCCGGACACTCTTTCTCAACCGGGCTTGAGATGATAACGACGGAGCTGCCCGAACCGGTGGCCGGAGAATTTCGCACGACCTTTGAAGAACAGAATTTCGGGCTCCCCTTGCGCGATGCCCTCCTGAATCTCTCGGAACGAGTCCCGTTGATCGACGTCCGTTTCTTTGTAACAGCGGTGCTCATTCAAAAGGAAACCGGCGGCAACCTGGCAGAAATCCTTGACAACTTGTCCCATGTGGTCCGGGAACGATTCAGGATCCTGGGAGAGGTGCGGATCAAAACGGCACAAGGGCGGATGACAGCAGGAATCCTTATTTCGCTGCCTCCGATCATGGCCCTCGTATTGCGAGCAATCAACCCCAGCTATATGCACCCGTTGTTTCACGATCCAGTGGGCCCCTATATCCTGGTCTTTGCAGCGTTTCTGCAAATTGTCGGATCCATCATGCTGTGGAAGATCGTTAATATCGAGGTTTAAGTCTACCGGGGGAAAGCAAAATGCTCTGGCTAGCCACAGGTCTGACGTTTCTTGCCATACTGGTCATCGCAGGCGCGCTGGTCTATGCGTTCTCACCGGGAGGCCTTCCCATCGGAGACCGGCTGTCTCGGCTCTGGCTGCCTCTGGCCGCCCAGCGGAAGGTGACTTTTCGCGAGAAACAGACGCAGAAGGCAACCCGCGTCCTGAGCGATGTCGGAAAACTGCTTCCCGGCTCCACCAAGAACCTGTCCAGCACGAAGCTGATGCTGGTCCGCGCGGGCTACCGCCGTCCTGAAGCGATTATGGCAATGCGCGGGGCCAAGGTCCTGTTACCCATCATCTTGGGGGCAACCGCCTATTTCACCGGCTTATACACCGTGAACCCGATGTTTGTTTGGATTATCGTCCTGATGGGAGGATTTCTGCTTCCCGATCTCTGGCTGGCTCGCCGTGTCAAGAGTCGCCAGAATGTGCTTCGCAAGGCTTTGCCGGACGCCTTGGACCTGCTGGTCGTTTGCATTGAGGCTGGATTGGGCCTTGACCAGGCTTTCATGCGCGTCTCTCAGGAATTGCGGATCACCCACCCGATCCTCTGCGGAGAGCTCGACCTGGTCAACGCTCAAATCCGCATAGGACGGACCCGCATTGAGGCCTTGCGCGAACTGGCTTCCCGCACGGGGGTGGACGATATTAAAGCCCTGGTTGCCATGCTGATCCAGACGGACCGCTTTGGAACCAGCATTTCCCAGTCTTTGCGAGTACATGCTGACGATATGCGGATGAAACGCCGGCAGCGGGCGGAAGAAGCGGCGGCAAAAACCCCGGTCAAGATGGTCCCCCCGCTTGTCTTTTTCATTTTTCCGGCTTTGTTCGTGATCATCCTGGGACCTGCGATGATCACCATTTATCGTCAGTTCATCACGTTGAAATAAAGATGTGCTCTCATGGCCATTAAGGTGGACGAACTCAAGCAAGGCGCCTTAATACGAACAAAAAACGAAAGAAAGATCTAAGGGAGGAAAACCATGAATGTAACAACTATTCGCATCATTGCTGGAATCGGAGCGGTTGTCGTGCTGTACATCATTATCTGGCGTCGCAAACGACAGGCGTCCCGCGATTAATGCCGGACGGTTAGCTTGAGTTGGGAGTCAAAGGCGTGGGTGACAATAACCGGAAACGAGTGTATGTCTACAACAAAACTCGTGAAACATTCGTAGCCACGAATGCCACGGTGGCGGACACGTACGTGAGCCGGCTGGTAGGTCTGCTGGGAAGAACTCGCCGCTGGGCGCGACCTGGGCAGGGATTATGGATTGTCCCCTCCTACGGCGTGCATACCGTCGGGATGTTGTTCTCCATCGATCTGGTCTTCCTTGACCGAAGCAACCATGTGGTCCACACCGAAGAACACGTCCGCCCGTTCAGAATCTCAAAAGTTATCTTGAAGGCCGATAGCGTGCTCGAGTTACCGCCCCATACGATTTTCAGGACCCGAACCCACGCTGGAGACCTTCTTGAGATTGGACCGTTGCCCACGCCAGCCAAATCACGCTCTGCATCCGCGCCCCAACCCTCGGCGCGCGACACAAAGGCCCGAACCATCGTTCGGGCTTAATCCGGAATCGCGCAGGGCCGCGCTCGCACCGGTTGTTAAAGGGAGATCTCTGTGCGAAAAGCGGCGCCAGGAGTTGGTGTGCGTGCATGGACATCAGGACGCCATTCCATGATGGGCGGCTGATGCACGTGATCTGAACAAAGTCACACGCGCTCTTCTTGCCGTGGGAGAAACAGTCAAAACCGGGCGTTCAGGAAGGGGCACGCATGCCTTCACAAAATCGAGTGGTGCCAGTGGCTATTGTTATCCTTGTTCTAGCAGCTTTGGCCGTCCTGGCCCCGGTTTTGGCAAAATTTCACAACCAGCCAGCGACATGGGTGGCAAAAATCGAGGTTATGAGCGCAAACCAGCCAGCCGGTCCCGACTTAGAACTGAAGCACAACGTCTGGGTGAACCAGAGGTCGGGCTTTTATTACTGCCGTCAAAGCAAATTCTATGGGAGGATCCATCCCGGCTTATCCATGCGCCAGGGGCCTGCCCTCCTGCGGGGCTATCGCCCCGCCGAGGGCGGAATGTGTCCTTAAAATCGGCTTCAAGGCCTGCACATCATGAAGGGTCCGGTCACGTGAACTTAAAGAGGCAGGGTAAGATCGCTCCACGGCTGGCGGGGGGCTGTCGGGCCGAAGAACGCAGGGAGGAATATCCGAAATGATCAGCGCTGAAATCGAAACGCCGCAAAAAATACAAGACCTTGGCATACGCCGCAGCCTGCTCGAAGACCTGGCGCTGAAGATTCTTTATTACGAAGGGGAACTCTCGCTCGTGGAACTGGGCAAGAAGATGTGCCTGAGTTACGGCATCATTGAGCAGATTTTCGAGCGTCTTCGCAAAGAACAGGTCTGTGAAGTGAAAGGAATGTCGGGGACCATTCACCGGATCGCCATAACTTCCGGAGGGCGAGGCCGGGCGCTTGAACTTTTGGCGTTAAATCATTATTACGGTCCCGCGCCCGTATCTCTGGACGATTATGTCGCTCGGATCCGCTCACAAAGCATCCGGGACGCCGAGGTCCGGCCTCCCCAGGTTAAAAAAGCATTCAGTCATCTGGTCCTCGCCGAAGAAACCCTGAACCAACTGGGGACCGCTGTCGTGTCCGGCCGGTGCATTATTCTCTATGGTCCCGCTGGAACCGGAAAAACCGCTATGGCCGATTGCATCCCCAAGATTTACGGCGACCGGGTATGGATCCCATATGCTGTTGAAGTCGACGGACAGATCATCACCGTTTACGATTCACACCTGCACGGACGCTTCGAAGAAGAGGAAGCGGCACTGGGGGACCATGACACGCGATGGGTCCTCTGCCGCCGGCCCCGTGTTATCGTCGGAGGCGAACTGACCCTTGAGATGCTGGACTTGCAGATGAATCCTCTCACCAAGTTTTACTCCGCCCCGCTCCAAATGAAGGCCAACAACGGCGTTCTGGTTGTCGATGACTTCGGCCGCCAGAGGATGCGCCCCGAGGACATGCTGAATCGCTGGATCGTTCCACTCGATCGAAGGATCGACTTCCTCAATCTCGCCGGGGGCAAACAAATCGAGATTCCGTTCGACCTTTTCGTTGCCTTTGCCACGAACCTCGATCCCAGGTCACTGGCTGACGAGGCCTTTCTGCGGCGAATTCAAACCAAGATCAAAGTGGATTACGTGCCCGCCGGCCAATTCCACGAAATCTTCCGCCGCGTGTGCGACGAATACAACCTGATTTATGACGCGCCAGTGGTGGATGGCGTGTTAAGCCTGCTGGCGGCGCTGCAACAGCCGCTCCGTGCGTGTTACCCCCGTGACATTGCCCAGCATATCTGCTGGGCGGCCCGTTACCAGGGAGTCGAGCCGCACCTTGATGGCCCGTCCGTGCGCCAGGCGTGCCGGAATTACTTCCTGGAGTCCTGATCCCGGCAAAGTCCGGTTACTTCCCTTCCCGGATTTCACGAAGGCTTTCCCCGGCTGAACGGAGGGTCTGATCGATCTGTTCCTCTGAGTGTGCCGTCGAAAGAAAAATCGCTTCAAATTGTGACGGCGGGAAATAAATCCCCCGGTTGAACAGCGCCCGGAAGAATCGACCAAACAGCGCGGTGTCAGATTTCTTCGCTGAAGCATAATCTGTGATGGGGCCGCCATGGAAGAACGCAGTCAGCATGGAACCCACCCGGTTAACGGTCAGCGGAACTCCATCTCGTTTTGCCTGCTCCCGAAGACCGACGGCCAGCCGTTCGCCAAGCGACTCCAGCCGTTCGTAAGTTCCAGGGCGGCGAAGGACTTCCAGAGTTTTTAATCCCGCTGCAACGGCCAGGGGATTCCCCGAAAGGGTCCCGGCCTGGTAAACCGGCCCGCTGGGCGCAATCAGGTCCATCAGCGAGGCTTTCCCTCCATAAGCGCCGACCGGCAGCCCGCCCCCGATCACTTTGCCCAGAGCCGTCAGGTCGGCGCGGATTCCATAAAGCTGTTGCGCCCCCCCGTAAGCCACCCGGAAGCCCGTCATCACCTCATCGAAAATCAGGACGGTCCCCTGCTCTTCGGTCAGCGCGCGCAGCCGTTCGAGGAAACCGGATTTCGCCGGAACGACCCCCATATTGCCGGCCACCGGTTCGATCAGGGCTGCAGCCAGTTGATGGTGGTGGGTCTGGAAGGCGCTTTCGAGAGCTTCAAAGTCGTTAAAAGAAATCGTGATCGTCAATTCCGCCAATGCCCGGGGAACTCCCGGACTGTCCGGCAAGCCCAGCGTGGCAACGCCGGAGCCTGCTTTAACCAGCAGGCTGTCGGAATGCCCGTGATAGCACCCTTCAAACTTGAGGATTTTCTCGCGTCCCGTGGCCGCCCGCGCCAGTCGAAGGGCCGAGAGTGTGGCTTCAGTCCCGGAATTTACCAGGCGCAGGCGCTCGATGGAAGGAAGCGCCTTGACGATTTCTTCCGCCAGGGCCACCTCGCCGGGAGTCGATGCGCCAAAGCTCGTCCCTGTTTCCAACACCGCAGCAAGCGCCTTCATCACTTCCGGGTGGCAATGGCCCAGAATCAAAGGTCCCCAGGAAAGCACAAAGTCGAGATACTCATTGCCGTCAACGTCGGTCACCTGGGCGCCCCGGCCGCTGGCCACAAAGACCGGTGTGCCGCCCACGGCCCGGAAGGCCCGCACCGGAGAGTTCACTCCCCCGGGCATCAGTTCGATTGCTTTACGGAACAGCTCTTCAGATTTTTCGCGCACGGAACCATCCTGATCAGAATTGTCGAACCACCGCTGGACCTCGCCTTACGCTACAGCTTGAATTCCCATCCGTTCCCGCAAAAAGTGCGTTGCAATAATCCTTGCGCTCCTTTCGTCCCGAAGGCCCAGAATATCACGGGATTCCCCGCCGTGTAAGTTCCACAGCGCGCGGGGCCCAGAAACATCGGTTCCATGCATGCTAAAATAACGTCGTGGATTCCAAAAGACCGGCAAACCGGGCCGCACTGTCTAAAATTCTGCCGCTGGAAGATGCCTACCGGGAGATCGACAAGCGTAAAGCCCGTGGCGCGCGTGTCGTTTTCACCAACGGCTGCTTTGACCTGTTGCATCCCGGCCACACACGCTATCTGGCCGAAGCCAGGAAATGCGGGGACCTTCTGATCGTCGCCATCAACAGCGACCGGAGCGTCCGCGCCCTGAAGGGTGATGGGCGGCCGATATTCCCGCAGGAAGAACGCGCTGAAACCCTGGCAGCGTTTGAGGTTGTTGATTACGTCACTATTTTCGACGACCCCACACCCCAGGCGGTCATCGCCCGCATGTTGCCCCATGTGCTGGTGAAAGGGGCCGGATGGGGTCCGAATGAGATCGTGGGGCGCGCAGAAGTTGAAGCGGCCGGCGGCCGCGTTATCTCAATGCCGGCGGTCCCCGGATTTTCCACCACGGCCATCGTGGAGGCCGTCCACAGGATTTATGGCTAAGGGCCCTCAGCTTTAATGTCGTCCATTCAACCATTGCTCCAATCGATTCTCGAGCACCCGGGGTTCCGGGCGGCCCGCAGGGCGGCGGAAGCACAACCTGCCGAGGCTGCCGGCGGGGTCTCGATTTCCGGCCTGACCCGCCCGGCACGGGGAATTGCAGCGGCGCTCCTTGCCCATCAACTGGCAAGGCCTGTTATCGTGCTCACGTCGGACAACGACGCGGCGGAGGGACTGACGAAGACGGCCTCCACCGTGCTCGATTGGCTCGAGCCCGGCGCAGGCAATACGGCCATCTCTCTCGCCGCATTCGATTGTTCACCCTATGAAGCCCGTTCGCCGCACCCCGAGATCCTGGAGCGGCGTGCCGGAGCACTGTGGCAGGTCGCCTGCGGCCAGGTCCGCGTGCTCTGCGCGCCCCTGCCGGCTGCGTTGATGCGTTATCGCACCCTCCCCTTCTACCATTCGCTCGCTCTCGAGTTGAAGGAGGGCGACGAACTGGCGCCGGAGGACCTTGCCGAGCACCTGCTCAAAGTTGGCTACGAACGCTCCGAGCCGGTATCCAGCGTGGGACAGTTTTCCACCCGCGGAGGCATCCTGGACGTTTCTCCGCCTGAAACCGCGTGGCCCATTCGAATCGAGTTCTTTGGAGACAGCATCGAGTCGCTGCGGGAATTTGATCCGGCCACTCAGCGGTCGCGGCAGAACACTTCGAGCGTTCTGCTCCTCCCACTGAATGAAGCCGCGCCTCCGCCCATCTTCTTCGATCAGCTTGTTGGCGTGCTGGCAAGGAAACACCCGGACAGCCCGGGCGAACGGCCGGCAACGGGTTGGGCCGGTTCGTACTCGGGACCGTTTCCCGGCTGGGAGTTTTATGTGCCGCTCGTGGAACCCCACGCCAACACCCTGTTTTCCCTGTTCAAGCACCCCGTGATGATCTGGGATGAACCCGCCGACCGCCGGACCCAGATGCAGGGGCTGATGGAACATCTGCACGCCGGGTTTGACGCCGTCCGGGACGTCGTCCCACAACCTCCCCAGCCTGGCGACTTGTTCCTGAGCGAAGAGGAATTTTGGAAATCGCTGGAAGGCGTTCCGTCCATTGCGCTCAGCGGACTCGTCATCGAAGAAAGCTCGGGCGCGCCAGAACTTCCTGTGGGGACCCCGCCAGCGGCCCATCCCTATTTTCTGAGCACGCAGCCCGTGCCGAAATATCAAGGCTCGCTCAAGGTGATGGCTGAACAGCTTCGAACGCAGATTGCGCAAGGAGAGAGGGCCGTTCTGGCCGTTCCAACCGCCGCAAAGGCCGACCGCTTGCGCGAGATATTTTCGGATTACGAGGTCCCTTTTGAAAACGTCTCCTGGCCGGGCACGGACAGCAAGGCCGGGGCGACGGTCCCTTCCCCCGCCGGCGAAAAGGTTGAAACTCACGCCCTGCTGATCGCCAAGGGTGAAATTGAGGCGGGAGTCGTTTTCCCTGATCTTCACCTTTTTCTGCTTTCCGAGCGCGACATTTTGGGTGATTTTGCATGGGGCGCCGCCCGCCACCGGGACAACGCAGCGGCAAGTTTCCTCTCCGACCTGAGCGACCTCAAGGTTGGCGATTGCATCGTTCATGTCGACCACGGCATCGGCGTCTATCAGGGATTGAAGCAACTCCAGGTCGGCGGCTCAACCCGCGACTTCATGCTCC
>Ga0307374_10015776_pt1 | contig 10117 bp, 9 predicted proteins | sample OX3MG_FD_202532 | JGI IMG/M metagenome (GOLD analysis project Ga0307374, IMG submission 202532) | Soil microbial communities from Risofladan, Vaasa, Finland - OX-3 | ecosystem: Environmental > Terrestrial > Soil > Coastal area > Acid sulfate soil | place: Finland: Risofladan, Vaasa | collected...
CATCCCTCACCATCGAGCGCGTTCCACACGCCCTCTATCCCGGCCTCTCCGGCTATTTCTCGATCGGCACTCCGACGAGGCTGCCCCACTCGGTCCAGGAGCCGTCGTAGTTCCGGACCTTGGGATAACCCAGCAGGTAGGTCAGGACGAACCAGGTGTGCGACGAGCGCTCGCCGATGCGGCAGTAGGCCGTGACGTTCTTCTCGGCCGTGACGCCCTTGGCCTGGTACAAAGTAGTCAGGTCCGCGGCAGACTTGAAGCTGCCATCCTCCTGCACGGCCTGGCTCCAGGGGACGTTGACCGCCCCGGGGATGTGCCCGCCCCGCTGCGCGCCTTCCTGCGGCAGGTTCGCCGGCGCCAGTAGCTCGCCGGAGTACTCCTGTGGGCCGCGCACGTCGACCAGGACCGTATCGGCCTCGCCAATTCCGGCCAGCACCTGGTCGCGGAGAGCGCGGATCGAGGCGTCCGGCTCCTGTGCGCGGTAGTCGGTCGCGGCGTGGCTGGGCGCGGCCGTCACGAGCGGGCGCCCCTCGGCCTGCCATTTCTTCCGGCCACCGTTCATCAGGCGAACGTCCCTGTGGCCGTAGAGCTTGAGCTGCCAGAACGCCCAGGCCGCGAACCAGTTGTTGTTATCGCCATACAGCACAACCGTCGTGTCGGCCCCGACGCCGGCCCCGCCCAGCAGCCGCTGGAGATCGGACTTGGAGATCAAATCGCGCCGGACGCGGTCGGACAGATCGGTTTGCCAGTTCCAACCCACCGCACCCGGTGCGTGACCGGTGTCGTAGGCGGCGGTGTCCACATCGACTTCGATGATGCGGACCTTCGGGTCAGAGAGATGCTCGGCGACCCAGGTCGTGTCGACGAGGGCCTCGGGATGCGCGTACGATGCTGCCATCGAACAGGTAGCCTCCTCACCAGAGTTGAGCCGGCGCCTGCGCGGCGCCCAGCCCGCGAACATTGCAGATAGATTATCGACTTAGTCGGGTATTGCTGTCAACACCTTTGACCGTGCCGGCGTAGCGTGGTACTGTTGAGCCGAAGCGATGAATCAACTGATCGGCCATGAACTGGTCACGCGCATGCTCGGCCGGGCGGTGGGCGAGGACCGGGTCCGACACGCCTACCTATTCTCCGGGCCGGCACGTGTTGGCAAATCAACACTGGCGCGCTGGCTGGCGCTTCGCCTCAACTGCACCGGTCCCGCGCCGCCGTGTGGCGCGTGCAAGACCTGCCAGCGGATTCTGAGTGGCACTCACCCCGACGTGCGCGCTCTCCAGTTGGCCGGCGACCGCGACCCGTCGCTCGGCCTCGCGTTCGACGTCCCGCCGCGCTCGAGTCGCAGTCAGGAAAGGGTGATCAGCATCGAACAGGTCTGGGCGCTCCAGCACGACGCGTCGCTCGCTCCGCGCGAGGCGCGGTGGAAAGTTTACCTGGTCGTCGGCGCCGAAAGCCTCAGTCGCGAAGCAGCCAACTGCCTCCTGAAGACGCTCGAAGAGCCGTCGGAGCGTGTCGTCCTGGTGTTGACCGCCATCGATCCGGCCGATTTGCTCCCGACGGTCGTCTCGCGGTGTCAGGCCATCCGGCTGGCACCGGTCGCCTTCCCGACGATCGCGGCGGGGCTCGTCGCCACCGACAAGTGCGCCGCGGATCGAGCCGATCTGATCGCGCGCCTCTCCGGCGGACGCCCCGGTTGGGCCATCGAAGCAGTGGCCCAGCCCGCCGTTCTGGACGAAAGAAACCGCGCTCTCGACGACCTGGGGCTAACCCTCGGCCGCGGCTTTCGCGATCGGCTGGGCCTGGCAGAGCGGTTGGCAGCCGACTACTCACGCGACCAGACCAGAGTCTTCCAGACCCTGAATCTCTGGCAACTCTACTGGTGGGACGTGCAACTGATCCAGCAGGGTTGCGCCGATCACGTCACGAACGTCGACCGCCGCGAGGATCTCGACGCGCTCGCCGTCCGGGTCCCCGATGCTGCGGTCCTGGCCTACCTGCGCGCACTATCCGTCGCGACCCAGCGTCTGCTGCAGAACGTCAATCCCCGGCTCACCCTCGAGACCCTGCTGGTCACCAGCCCCGTGGCCCGCTGAATGGTCAGGGCGGCGATTCGGTGGGGCCGGCCGGCAGCGAGGGACCCGCGTCCTGGCGCGTGATGGCGTAGACGTGGAGAATGCGCTGCAGCGCGGTCAGGTTGGTGAGCACCGCGAGAATCGCGAGCGCTGGTAGCTCGAGCCCCAGGATCAGCCCGACGCCCAGAATCAGCACCCGTTCCGGCCGCGGCGCGAACCCGACTTCGCACGTCAGCCCGAGCCCCTCGGCGCGTGCGCGGCAGTAGCTCACCATGAGCGAGCCCAGGATCACGGTGAATGCGAGCACCTCCACCACGCCGTCGCCCCGCCGCGACGCATCGTAGAGCAGGCCCAGCAGCAACAAACCTTCGGAGTATCGGTCCAGCGAGGAGTCGAGAAAGGCGCCAAACCGAGATGTAGCGCCGGTGACCCGCGCCAGCGCGCCATCCAGCGTATCGAACGCGCCCGCCAACAGGAGCAGCACCCCGCCCAGTCGGAGAGACCCGGTGGCCAGCACCGCGGCGACGACGACGTTCAGCAGAAACCCGATCACGGTCAGGCCGTTGGGAGTGACTCGTGTTCGCGCCAGCAGCGTCGCCAATGCTTCGGCGAGTCGTTTCGCCGGCCGCTTTGCCAACTCCAACATCCCGCCACGTCCTTCCGGCGATGGCGCCGCGCGGCACCCACGCCCGTACGACGATTCTACAGGACCGGCGGCCCGAGGGATTCCTGAGCCGACCGGCTGCCTTCCAGCGGCGGCGCTGCCGCGCCGCGATCCGGGACGCCAGTCGCGGCTATCATAGCTGTGTTATAGCAATCTAAGATGCGCTCGGCCACGAGTGGCCAGGCGAAACGGGCTGCCTTTTGACGCCCTCGGCGCCCCAGTTCCAGCCGCAGCTCTCGGTCAGCCAGCACCCGGCGCAGCGCGTCGGACAACGCCAGGCTGTCCGACGGCGGTACCAGCAAGCCTTCCACACCGTGATCGACGACCTCGCGGTAGCCGGCGATGCGCGACGCCACGATCGACTTTCCCGCTGCCATCGCCTCTGCCAGCACGACGCCAAAGCTCTCGCCCCCCAACGACGGCGCGCAGACCACCTCTGCCGACTGATAATACCGCGGGAGTTGGTCCGGGGACGCGTAACCGGCAAAGACCACGTCGGGCACGTCGAGCGCCGCGACCAGGCTCTCGTACCGCTGTTGCTGCGCTGGACCGTAGGCGCCGACGACGATCAGGCGCGCTATCACCCCGGATCGCCGCAACAGCGCGAACGCTCGGAGCAAATAGCGGAAGCCTTTGCGCTCGTCCAGTCGGCCGACGAACAGAACGTTCGGCGTTCCGTCGACCAGGCCGGGCAAGGGGGCAGCGCTCTGAAAACGCTGGACGTCCACGCCGTTAGGAATGACCGCGTATTCCCCCGGAAAGTGGCGCGCCACGAAGGAGCGCGCGGTTTCGGATACGGCGATCCGGGCGTGCAAGCGGTCGGAGAACCGGCTCAGGAGCCACCGTCCATGCTGGTAGCCGCGCTCGTTCCCAGAATAGGCGTGGAAGGTCCCGACGTTCGCGGCGTCGGAGTGACGCAGGACCAGGAATGGCAGCAGCGGCATGAACGGCTCATGCACGTGGACGACGTCGAACTGATTCTCGCGCATGATCCGCTTCACCTGCCGGGACAAACCGAGCGACAGGGTGATCCGCGCGACCGAGCCGTTCGTCGGGACGCAGACCACCCGGCCGGTGGGGACCAGGTGCGACGACGGCACGGTTCCCGGCAGCGCCGACGACGGCGCGATCACCAGCGTCGCGTGCCCCAGGTCCCGCAGCGACCGATCGAGCTGCGACACGTGCTCGCTCACGCCGCCCGGGTACGCGTAGTCGTACGGAGAGACGAGGGCGATCCTCAGTCGGCGCATTCCGTCTTCCAGATCGAACGAAAAATCACCCATTGCGTGGGATTCGCGCGCAGATAGACGCCAAGATCAGTCAGCAGCCGCTCGGTCAGCAGCCGAACGTCCGCGCGCGCGTGCCCCGACCGTGCGACCGGAATCGGCGCGCCGATCCGAACGCGGAAGCGACGACCCGGCAGGCGTTGACTCGCACACGGGAGCAAGGGGGCGCCGGTTCGGAGGGCCAGCATCGCCGCCGCGACCGGCAGCTGCGCCGACCGTCCGCAGAAGGTGACGGCTTCTCCAGACCCGAGCGTGATGCGATCCGCCCCGATCCCGACGACCGCGTTGCGCTTCAGCGCCGCTCGGATCGCGTCGATCGCGCCGTCGCCGACGGGCTCGCAGATCAGCCCGGCCCGACGACGCAGTCTCAGCATCAGATCGAGCAGCTCAGGCGGCTCGATCCGTTCGACCGGCAGCACCACTTCGACGCCGCGGAGCTCTGCTGCGCGTCCGATGACTTCGATGTTCCCCAGGTGCAGCGACGCGAGCAAGGCTCCCCTCCGCGCCGCGAGCGCCCTGGCGAGATGCTCCCATCCTTCGACGTCAACTCGCGGGGCGAGATCGTCCTCGGAGAGCCGTGGCAGGCAAAACAGGTCGCAGTAATTCTGCGCGGCCGTGACGAACACCGTCCGCACCTGGGCGCCGGTCGGTTCAACGCCCAGCACGACCCGCAAGTTCGCCCGCACCGCGCGACGCCCACCCACGTTCGCCAGCCAGGCGATCCAGCCAGCCGCGTAGGTCAGCCCAACCACCAGCCACGGTGGCAACCGGGGTACCAGCGCCACGGCGATCCGAAAGGCCAGGTACGTCAGATTCACCCGGCGGGCGCGTGGCCGGCGATGAATTCCTCGACCAACTGGCGCGCCTTGGCGTCGGTGAACTGCCTGGGCGGAGACTTCATGAAATACGCCGACGGAGCCAGGAGCGGCCCCGCGAGCTTGCGGTCTAAAGCCAGCTTTGCACAACGCACGGCGTCGATGACGACGCCGGCCGAATTGGGCGAGTCCCACACCTCGAGCTTGAGCTCGAGGTTCAGTGGCACGTCTCCAAACGTTGTGCCCTCCATCCGGATGTAGCACCACTTGCGGTCCTCGAGCCACGGCACGTGATCGCTCGGACCGACGTGAACGTTCCCGGCGCCAAGATCGTAGTCGAGCTGAGAGGTCACGGAGTTGGTCTTCGAGATCTTCTTCGACTCCAGGCGCGACCGTTCGAGCATGTTGTAGAAGTCAGTGTTCCCGCCAAAGTTGAGTTGATAGGTCCGCTCGAGCTTCACCCCGCGTTCGCGAAACAGACGGGTGAGCACGCGATGCGTGATCGTGGCCCCCACCTGGGACTTGATGTCATCTCCGATGATAGGAACACCGCTGTCGACGAAGCGTTGCTGCCAGTCCGGCTCGCGCGCGATGAAAACCGGAATGCAGTTCACCAGGGCGCAGCCGGCTGCCATGACTTGCTCGGCATACCACTTCGTCGCCTCCTCGCTGCCGACCGGCAGGTAGTTGACGACGACGTCGGTCTGGGTGTCGCGGAGAATCTCGGCGACGCGGGCAACTTCGCCCGGCGCCGTCTGGACGAGCTCGGCCTGGTACCGGCCGATCCCATCTCCCTGCATTCCCTTCTGCACGGAAACGCCCAGGGCGGGGACCGCGGAGAACCTGTAGGTATTGTTCGGGGAGGCGAAAATCGCCTCGCTCAAATCTTTGCCAACCTTGTTGCGATCGACGTCGAACGCGGCAGAAAACTCGACGTCGCCCACGTGGTAGTCGCCGAGGACCACGTGCATGAGGCCAGGCACAAATTGGTCGATGGGCGCCTCGTGGTAGAACTGGACTCCTTGAATCAACGACGACGCGCAGTTTCCAACGCCGATGACAGCAACGCGCACTTTACCTGACAAGACGTGGGACTCCTTTGCAGATCATTCGGTGGTTGGTCTTGGGTGAGCAGGACGTGGCTGGTTTGCTGAGACACAGCGAAGGCTGTGTCTCAGCAAACCAGCCAATCCAGTCTGAAAATTGCTCTAGACTTCGCGGAACTCGCCCTCGACCGTGCCCTCTGGACCACCGGGGCCACCCTCGGCGCCCGGACCCGCCTCCGGGCCAGGACCCGCGCCGGCCCCGGCCGCGCTGCCGGCCTGGCCGTAAACGGCCTGCCCAACCTTCTGCAGCGCCGCGTTCAGGTCGTCGGTCGCCGATCGAATCGTATTGACGTCGCCGCTCTGCAGCGCCGACCGAACAGCCGCTACCTTGGAATCGACCTCGCTCTTCAGGTCCACCGGCACCTTCTCGCCATAATCGCGCATCGTCTTCTCCGCGGTGTAGGCGAGCGAGTCGGCGTTGTTGCGGAGTTCGATCTCCTCCCGCCGCCGCTTGTCCTCCTCGGCGTGCGCTTCACCCTCGCGCACCATGCGTTCCACTTCGTCCTTGCTGAGGCCAGAGCTCGCCGTGATCGTGATCCGCTGCTCGCGTCCGGTGCCCTTGTCGGTCGCCGAGACGTTCAGAATGCCGTTCGCGTCGATGTCGAACTTCACCTCGATCTGCGGCAGACCCCGCGGCGCCGGCAGCAAGCCGTCCAGGATGAACCGGCCGATCGACTTGTTCTCCGTCGCCATCGGGCGCTCACCCTGGAGGACGTGGATCTCCACCGACGGCTGATTGTCTGACGCCGTGGAAAAAATCTGGCTCTTGCTCGTCGGAATTGTCGTGTTACGGGTGATCAGCGGCGTCATCACGCCGCCCAGGGTCTCGATGCCGAGCGTCAGCGGCGTCACGTCCAGCAACAGGACGTCTTTGACCTCGCCTTTCAGCACGCCGGCCTGGACCGCCGCGCCGACGGCCACCACTTCGTCCGGATTGACGCCCTTGTGCGGCTCCTTCCCGAAGACCTGACGCACCTTGTCGTTCACGGCCGGCATCCGGGTCTGCCCGCCAACCAGCACGACTTCGTCGATCTGATCCGACGTCTTGTTGGCATCTCGCAAGGCCTGGCGCACCGGCTCGACCGTCTTCTCGATCAGGTCGCCGACCAGCTGCTCCAGCTTGGAGCGGGTCAACGTCATCGTCAGGTGCTTCGGACCGGACGCGTCCGCCGTGATGAACGGGAGGTTGATCTCGGTCTGCATAACCGACGACAGCTCGATCTTCGCCTTCTCTGCCGCTTCCTTCAGGCGCTGCAACGCCATGCGGTCCTGGCGCAGATCGATGCCGTTCTCCTTGCGGAAGTCGGTGGCGATCCAGTCCATGACGCGCTGGTCGAAGTCGTCGCCGCCCAGGTGGGTATCGCCGTTGGTCGATTCGACCTCGTAGACGCCATCGCCGAAGTGGAGGATCGAGATGTCGAACGTACCGCCGCCCAGATCGTACACGGCGATGGTCTGCTCTTTCTCTTTCTTGTCCAGGCCGTACGCGAGCGCCGCGGCCGTCGGCTCGTTGATGATCCGCAGCACCTCCAATCCGGCGATCTTCCCGGCGTCTTTGGTCGCCTGCCGCTGGCTATCGTTGAAGTACGCCGGGACCGTGATCACGGCCTGCGAGATCTTCTCGCCCAGTTTCGCCTCGGCATCCTGCTTCATCTTCTGGAGGATCATCGCCGAGATTTCCGGCGGCGCGTAGGCCTTGCCGTTCATCAGCACGCGGACGTCGCCGTTGGGCGCTTCGTTGATTTTGTAAGGCACGAGCTTAGTCGTGCGCTGTACTTCGGTATCCGAGAACTTGCGTCCCATGAAGCGCTTGATCGAATAGATCGTGTTCTCCGGGTTGGTGATTGCCTGTCGCTTCGCCACCTGGCCGACGAGCCGTTCGCCCGTCTTGGGGTTGATCGCGACGACCGACGGCGTCAACCGGGATCCTTCGGCGTTTTCGATGACCGTCGGTTCACCCGCCTCGATGATCGCCATCACCGAGTTCGTGGTCCCCAGGTCGATGCCCAGTACCTTTGCCATTCATACCCTCCGCTTGCGAGTCCGATCGAGGACTCGGTTCTGAGAAAGTGACTCACACGATCGATCGCGGACCGCCGCCTGGTAGATGAACGTCGTGGAATCGGCCCGACGCGACCTGCTCACGCGACTTACCCGCACAATTCTGCCCATAAATCCGTCATGACCTCGCCGACGTATTGAATCGTCGCGATGACCCGGTCGTAGCGCATGCGGGTTGGACCGATCACCGCCATCGCGCCGCCGCTGTGGCCCGTCCCGTACCGCGCCCCGACGACAGCGCAACCGTGCAGGATCGGCCAGGGTACCTCGTCCCCGATCATGATCCGTACGCCCGGGTATTCCAGCACGGCGTCCGCCAGCTCGACCGCCAGGGCAGTCTGCTCGAAGGCGCGAAGAATCTCTTGGGCCTTCTCGCCACGGGCAAACTCCGGCTGCGCCAGCAGCGAGCTGACCCCGCCGTGGCAGACCCCGGGGAGCGCCTGCTGATCCGCCCGACGCATGAGGTCGACGAGACAGTCGCGCACGCCGCGCTCGAGGGAGGACTGCGTGCCCAACCATCCCTGGATCTCCGCGGCCGAGAGTCCGCGCAGCTCAGCGTTCAGTCGTCGGGCGACGCCGTCCAGTTCGCCCTGGCGAAGCGGCTGCGACTGAACGAGGAGTTGCTGGTGCAAGGTGCCTTCGCCGAGGAGCGCCACCACCAGGGCCGCGCAATCCTGGGTCGCGATCAGCTGCAGGTGTCGGAATTGGCTCTGCCGCACCCGCGGCGACGTGACGATCGAGGCATTGCCGGTTGACTGCGCCAGCACGGTCGCGGCCAACTGCGTCCACTGACCAAGATCGCGCTCGATCTGGTGAAACAGATGGTCGATCGTGCGCCGCTCGTCCGGCGATAGCTCGGCCGGTTGCATGAGCTGGCGAACGTAGTAGCGATAGCCTTCGTCCGACGGGACGCGGCCAGCCGAGGTGTGTGGCAGATAGACGTACCCCGCCGACGCGAGGGTGACCATGTCGTGCCGCACCGTGGCGGCGCTCACGCCCGGGCAGTATTTGCGAACGATCGTATCCGACCCAACCGGGGCCGCACTGGCCACGTACTCGGAGACGATCATCCCCAACACTGCCTGCTGGCGTTCACTCAGTCCCTGGTCCATCATCTCGGCACTGTTAGCACTCACATCCTACGAGTGCTAATACGATAGCACTGCCTCGATCGCCTGTCAAGGCACGCTCGGGACCCTTGCGCCGGCCCGCCCAAGCGTGGTAGCATCAGCCGGGCCTCGACGTCACGCTGCCTCGTATCGACCAAAGATTCGGCGTGTTTACATGACCGAATAGAAGCGCGGTCGCCGCGTGAGGCCGATCCCCAGCGAAAGGAGCTCGGCTTCGAGTGGTGAATGGTGAACCGGACGAAGTCCTGGCAGTGCGGGCCCGCGACGATCGCGATGTCTTTGGGATTCTGTACGAACGCCACGTTCGTCGAGTCTACAATTATGTCTACTACCGGACTGGCAGCGCGGCGGATGCCGAGGATCTGACTGCTCGGACCTTTTTTCAGGCTCTGAGTAATCTGCACCGTTACCAGGTGCAAGGAGTGCCGTTTTCAGCCTGGTTGTTCCGGATCGCACACAACCTGGTGGCCAACTGGCACCGCGACACCAGTCGTCACTACGCCACCTCGACCGACGGCATCGTCGAGGTGGCGGACGACGAGGAGAGCCCGCACGACTCGGCCGAGTCGGCCGAGGAACGGCGCGAGTTGCATGAGGCGGTCCGCCGTTTGGCGGGGGACCGCCAGCAGTTGCTGATCCTGAAGTACGTCGAGCAGTTGTCGACGGAGGAGATCTCGGTCGTCATGGGCCGTAGCGAGGGTGCGGTGAAGGCGCTGTTGCACCGAACGATCAAGAGCCTGCGGGATGAGCTAAGTCGAAGCAACCTGGGGGAGAAATGAGACAGTGGGTGGTGGCGGAGTTTATGTCGCGCGTCGCCGAGCGAGTGAGCACGGCCGGCGGAGGTTTCGCGGCGCAATTGAGCCGTCGTCGGCCAGAAGCCTGGGATGATCTGACCGTCGAGCCCCTGGACAACGCCTTCCCGTTCGTCGAACCGGCGCCGGGATTCGTCGAATCGCTCCGCGCTCAGTTGCTCGAAGCCGCCG